>Ga0206991_10076_pt1 | contig 27577 bp, 26 predicted proteins | sample Alteio_BWMinCont_9_FD_153286 | JGI IMG/M metagenome (GOLD analysis project Ga0206991, IMG submission 153286) | Enriched cells from forest soil in Barre Woods Harvard Forest LTER site, Petersham, Massachusetts, United States -... | ecosystem: Environmental > Terrestrial > Soil > Temperate forest >...
ATTGGGGAGTGAACGGTTCTCTCACAGCGCACCCCACCGCCATGTTCAATGTGACGCTTCAGAGTAGTTTGCTCAACAGCGCCCAGCAGCGCTCGTCGTTAGAGAACGCGATCACGCAGTTGGAGGGAGAGCTCATTGTGGACGGCTCGCTTCCGACCGCAGGGGGAGTCATAAATAGTGTGGCGACTACTCCACTGATTACGAACGATGTGGAGCGGGCAACATCGACATCCTTGACATCGACAAACGCGCTGACACTCAATTGGCAACCGCGACCTTGGTTGCCGCTCACGGCCACGGGCGGTATCAACACCGTGCAGCGTACTGACCAGACCTATATTCCCTACGGTGTCAATGCCGGTGGTATTGGCGGGCTCCTCGCGGACACCACGGGCTCCTACGGCCTCGGGCGAGGGACCTCACATGACCAGACTCTCACCGTCGGGACCGCCGTCCCATTGCCGCATGTGACGCTGGCATTCGGCGGGAATCTCTACTCCGAGTCGACAGCCGACTTGTTCGTCTACACCGATCAACTCGCCCCTGGGGTCTCCGTCCCGACGTCGTTCACTCAAATTCAAGGTGGTGCTATCGTGAATAGTCCCACCACGCAATCAACCACGGCGACCTCGACCTATGGTTGGTACGTCGAACCGCGACTCAACGTTGCGTCGCGGTTCTTCGTCGCGCCCGGCTTCCGGCTGGATGGCGGGAATGGCGGCGCGACCAGTGCTGGTAGTATCGGCGGACTCAGCGCGTTTCCCAAGATCGATCTGTCCTACGTGGCAGTCGATCGGCAGGGGACGCAACCATTGTGGGGTGTCCTGACACTCCTGCGTCCCCGGCTCGCCTTCGGCTTTGCGGGGACTCAACCTCTACCTCAAGATAAGCTCAGGCTATTCAATATTGGAGGCACCAACTTCCCGTTGACTCCACCTGGCCAGGGGAGTCTGACGACATCAGGGAATCTCAATTGTCGGCCCGTGCTTACGTTGGATGGTTCAACCGAAGTGCCAGCCGTCTGCCTCAACACCCTCGGGAACACGCAACTGCGGCCGGAGCGCTCCAGTGAACTAGAAGGGGGATTTGATGCAACCCTGTGGCGTGGACGCTTGACCTTGGACTATACGCAGTACACCAAGACACGTCATGATGCCATCCTCTCCATTCCCGTGGCACCGTCCATCAGCGGAGATGCCGGTGTTGGTTTCAATATCCTAAAGAACATCGGCGTGATACGAAACACGGGAACTGAGCTGAGCATAAATGCGGCAGTTCTGGAGAGCCGGGCCCTCAGTTGGAATGTGGGGGCCAATCTCAGCAACAACAACAATCTCCTTGTGCGTTTAAATCCTGGTCAACAGCCTTTCTGCCTGAACGGCTCCCTTGTACAAGGAGGCACATGCCTCGTCCCGGGCTTTCCGATCTTCGGCGAATGGGCGCGGCCAATTGTCTCCTTCGCGGACGCCAACCATAATGGAATCATCGATCCGAACGAGATTCGTTATGGAGACTCAGCAATCTACGTTGGGCAACCCAATCCCAAATACCAGTTCAACCTCACGACTGATCTCTCTATTTTGAATGGACATTTGAGTGCCCATGCGACATTCGCCTATGAAAACGGGTTGACTCAGGATAATGCGGGTGCATGCAACAGTGGAGCGTTTAACCTGCTCCCCAATGCCCCGAACACTCCACTTGCCACTCAGGCCGCAGTGGTCGCTGCGGGGTGCTCAGGTCTGGGACAGTCAACCCCGATCGGCCTGATCCAGACGGTGAATACCTTCCGGTTCAACAATCTGTCCATCAATTACGAGGTGCCCAAAGTGGTCTCGTCATGGTTGCGTGTCCCACGGGCGACCGTTGCCGTGCAAGGATCTAATCTCGGGTTACATACCAATTATCGCGGGAAAGATCCGGACGTGAATGCCTTCTCAACGGTGAGCGTGGGGGATGAGGCCGCGGATCTTGGTCAGATTCCGGAGCCTCGCACCTGGTGGCTGAAACTAACATTGGGGAATTGACATGCGCCACATTCTCCTCTCTCTACAGTGTGGTTTGGACAGATGCGTTCGGTTCCTTCCTTCCTCGTCGCGTGTCGCCCTGTTCAGTGTGTGTCTGGCTATTTCGATCGGAGGTTGCAATGACTTGACAGGGCATCCTGGGTTGCCGGCCGGCACTCCCAACCCGTCCTCGTACAATACCAAAGCCGGCGCGGTCGGCATGCGCAGTGCGGCGGTCTTTGAACTCGAGTATGCCCTCCAACAGTATGTCATCGATGCCGGTCTTTTATCCGATGAACTGGAGGATGTCAACACGGGCGCCAGTCCAGGTGTCCTCTCGCAACTGGGAGGAACGGTATCCGACCCACTCGACGAACGCATCTTGCCGACTGGCGTGACGGTAAAGAGCTATAACACGCTCCAAGCAGTACGCACTTTTACTAATCAAGCCATTGGTGCCCTGGCGACGTATGACACAGGCGCGGCGGACCTTGACTCCTCGAGGGTCCTACGCGGGGAACTGTATGCCCTGGAAGGGTACGCTGAGATCATGCTGGCCGATCTCTTCTGCTCTGGTGTCCCCTTGAGCACGCTCGATTTCCAACATGATTTCACCTATGCTCCGAGCTCAACGACAGCCCAAGTCTATCAGCACGCTATTGCTAAGTTCGATACGGCACTCACGCTCGCAAGTACGAGCGATAGTGTGGTGCACCTCGCGCAGGTGGGGAAAGGACGCGCCTATATCGATCTGGGGCAGTACGCTGCCGCGGCCGACGACGTCACGACGGTACCAAGTGAATTCATCTATCAATTCGGAGTAATATGGGTGACAGGAGGAGGTACCTGTGAAGGAACAAGTCCTGTCCTCTTAAGTTGTCGAGCCACCATCGCAGATCGCGAAGGGATCAACGGTTTACCCTTCCTCTCCAGTGGGGACCCACGTACCGCGGCGGATATAGTTGCCCAGCCCAATCCCTCCAACGGCGGACCGTTTATCCCGCTGACCTTTCCCGTCAAATACGGTGCTGCTTTGAGCGGCTCGGGCTACGCCCCGTTCACCCTCGCCAGCGGCGTGGAAGCTCGCCTGATCGAAGCCGAAGCGGCGTTGCAGGCGAATCCTAATGACGGCACCTGGCTCGCCAAACTCAACCAGCTGCGACAGACGGCCCTGATTCCTGGGACGACGCAACCAGATCCGCAAGCGTTACCCACATTGAACGATCCAGTCGATCCAGTGGCCCGGATCGACACGCTCTTCACGGAACGGGCGGCATGGCTCTTCATGGACGGCCATCGGCAAGGCGATCTCCGGCGGCTCTTGCGCCAATACAGCCAGTATGCAGCGTTCAATGCGCAGCAGAAGGTATACCCGACTGGCCCTTACCTCGCTCCGGGAACAGGAGTCTACGGTACTGACGTGTTAGCTCCAATTCCCACCACCGAGTCTACCAACCCCGACTTCCATGGGTGTCTCGACTATGATCCTTGATCACCAGCCAGCGATCGTTCGCAGACCACAGCCATTCATAGCGCTCACACTACTACTCTGCCTGGTGGGCGTGTGGGGTGTTCTAGCCAGCTGCAGTGGAGACACGACCAACCCCGTCTCGGTCCCCGCTCAGCAGGCGTACTGGGCGCTGCAACTCGATCAGCACGCTCTCGCTCTGGCACTCACCCCTCCCTATGATACGGTGCACCTGTCCGCCCTCGCACTCAGTGCGGTGGGTACGCCGTTGGCGGGAGCAGGCTCAGTCCACTACAGCGACCTGGATTCCAGTGTGACGCTGGATGCAACTGGGCTCGTGACCGCGCGCTACCGTACTGCCAGCACGCGCGTGGTTGCTTCGTTGACTGTTCACGGAGTCACGCTCACGGACACCGCCATCATTCAAGTGACCGATTCCGCACTGCACTATCCGCTCGCGAGCTTCTCGATCCAGCCAAGAGCTGACGGCCTGGATAGCGCTAGATTCGCCGTAGATGGACAGTACTATTATACATCGCCTGTGGTTCCGGTCTACGCGACGAATACCCACGGCGACACCCTGTGTAACGTCAACGGATGTGCGCTGGTAGTCGCGTTCACGTCGTCAGATCCAACGGTCGCGTCCATTGATCACGCTGGAAATGTTACCCCTCATATAGTCGGCCGTGTGACCTTCACAGCCACGACGTGGGCCTACGGGGTCGCTAAGAAGGACTCGCTGCCGTTCGTCATCACGTATCCGTCTCATGCATTCGTGGTTATTAATGCGCTGACCCCCGTCGGGAGCCAGACCCCGGTATTGTGGATCTCGCCAGCGGCAGACACGGTCGGCGTTGGGGCAGACGTGAATTTCAGTAACTTTGCCAGCACAGATACCGTCGACGTCGAGTTCGACGATTCGACAACGGTCGTTGGTGGGAATATTCCGATTCTTGCATTCATGAGTGGGGGTCATTGTTGTGCCGATCGTTTTTTTTCTACAATAGGGACACACACGTATCGTAGTCATAAGCTCGGCATAACTGGTGCGGTCGTTGTCAGCGACGGTCCATAAAGGCCTCCTGACGCAGTTCCTTTTATCTTAACACACGTAGCAGAGACACACACTGAATGACAGCATTGCTTTGGGGAGTGCTCGTCCACTCGTTCTCCGTTGTTGCGGCGGCCGGTCGGCCTGCCAGACCGGATACCACGCGGGACACGACGCGCACGGCGCCTCTCCCAGCACGCTTAGTGTCGATCACAACAGATACTGGCGACTTCGCTCCCGGGCACCGAGACTTCACGCACTATGTGACACCTGCGTTCTGTCTCGAGGCCGCGCACACCGAGCGTGACTACCGGCGACGCACTCAAGGCGCGCAAGCAATAGCCGATTCGCTGCGCACCATGGCGCCGGAACAGGATACGTTACCCGCGACGGTGATCGGTCTCGCACGAACGTGTGGGGCGCGGTTTTTTACTCGCCCTCTTACCGAGATCGACGCGGCTGTCTTGCCGGCGCTCTTCGAGTTGGCACTCTGGGCCGGAGAGGACACACTCGCCCAAGCTATCCTCACCCGGCAGCTGGCGGTGGCCGCGACCGATTTGGTGCGACACCAGGTGTTGTTGGAGAGCTTGGACTCCTTGCTGCACGCCGAGCCGGCGCGGGTTGCGACTGCCGAAGCATTGGTAGCGCGGCTGGATACACGGGAGCCCGCCGCCTTCCCAGCCCGGGTAGCGGTACACGAGCAACTACTGGCCTTCTATGCGAGCACGTTTGATCGCCAGCGGATGCAACGAGAAGCAGAGACGCTCCTTGGCTTCGACGCGCCCGGATCGCAGCCCATCCCAGCCAAACTGGCGTTGATCCAAGGACGAAGGAACGCTTACAGAACGTTGTACCAACTGGCGTTTGTCGACCACTCGAACACCTTGCCAGCACTGGCCCAGCGCGTCCAACAGGATATCCAGCGGCCGGGGTGGACCGAAAAACGGGACAATCCGATGAAGTGGCTGTTCAGAAAAATCGATTCCCTGCGAACGGCTCCGCAAGACTCGGTACTGCAATGGGTCAGTGGCAACCCGGCAGCGAATCGGGGGCTGATCGTCACCAGGCGACGGACACCGCCGTTGCAGGCCCAGTTCTGGTTCCCGGCTGGCCGAGATACAGTCCAGCCATCCCCAGGCATGGTCTCCCTCTTTCTCGTGCCGCCGCGATCGTGTTACCAGGGTGGATTGTCGGCACCATGGGGCGACGAGGCGTGTACGCCCTTGATGGCCCGGTTTGCGCGCTGGCAGCGCCAATACGGTGCCGTGGGACTGCATCTGACGGTCGTCGCGTGGACGGGTGTAAGCGCACTGTATAGTGGAGTCCTGTCGCCGGCCGACTGGGCGCAAAAAGTCGCATGGTATTTCCGGTCCTTCGAAAAATTACCGGTTGTTGTCGCCGTGCAGGAGCGCCGGGTCGCCCGCGATTCTGCAGGGATCGTACACCGTGATACTGCTGCGTTTATACGCCAATACGAAGACCGCGGCTTCAGTGATTTTCCGGGTTATCTCGATGGCTTTGCGGTGCTCACCGATCGCGACGGACGATTACGCTACGTGGGCTCGGACACCTCGGCGGTTCTGGACGCATTGCTCGCGCAGACGATGGCTGGCCATCCATCATCCGCTTTCGTCCCCCCTGCTGCCTCTCCTGCGATGTCGCCGGCCACGGACACTGTAGGGCCTCCCAATCCAATCCAACGTGCTTCTTCGCCACACCACGTAGCGCCATGACACCCCTTCTCTCCCTCGCGACCCAGTGGACCCGGCGGGCCTGGCTGGCGCGCACGGCACACCACACAGTAGTGCTCGCGGGATTCGCCCGTCGTCACATTCCGCTCTCCCAGTCCATCGCTACGGATCCCGCGACTGCCACCCGGCTCGCCACGCAAGCGGTTCTGCAAGAGCCAGGGCCGCTCCAAGCCCTCGCGCATCAGGCGCTCGACGCCGCTCGGACGGCGGGAGCCCACTACGCTGATGTGCGGCTTACCCGAACCGTCGGCCATCGCTACGTCTTCGGTGGATACAACGCCTGGTTCGACGCAGATGTGGAGGTCGTGGGCGTCGGGGTTCGGGCGCTTGTGAACGGCTACTGGGGGTTTGCCGCTTGTCCCTGGCGCGAACCGGATGCCATTGTCCAGGTAGCCAGGGATGCCGTGGCGCAAGCGATGGTGAACGCCAAGGGGCCGTCCCGGACAGTCGAGTTGGGGGAGGTGCCGGTGGTCACGGGGACATGGTCGACTCCCATGAAAGTTGATCCGTTCGCCATCCCGATCGAGGAAAAAATAGACACCTTACGTGTTCTAATGGACGATGCTTCGGCGTTCGATATTTGGTTCCCGTCATTTCCCGAGATCAGCACCTTGGAATTCCATCGGCAGGAACGCGTAATCGCCACGAGTGAGGGGACCCTGGTCACGCAAACTGTGTACGAGAGTGGCGGCGATTTCAGGGTCCGGTACGCGAATGAAAATCCATTTGCCCCACAACACCCGGCGCTGATTCTTACGGGGCTGACTCCGGCAGGCAAAGGGTGGGAGATCCTGCAGGACGCCAGGCTCCACGAGCAGTTCATCGCAGCCGTGCCTAAGATCGTGACCCAATTCCGGTTGCAGAATACCCAGAAACCGACGACCGTCGGCCGCTACACCGTGGTCTGCGACGGACAGACGATGGCGGCGCTCTTGGACAAGACGCTCGGCGTGGCAACGCAGCTGGATCGGGCATTGGGCTATGAAGCCAATGCGGGGGGGACGAGCTTTCTGGACGATCCGCTTCGCATGGTGGGTCAGTACCAGGTCGCCGCACCAGGTGTGACGGTGACTGCTAATCGCTCCGCGCCGACCCAGCTCGCCACGGTCAAATGGGATGACGAAGGGGTCGAGCCCCAGCCGTTCACGCTGGTGAAGGATGGGGTGCTAGTCGATTTCCAAACAACCCGGGAACAGGCGGCGTGGCTGGCGCCGTATTACCGCCGATTCGGGCACCCGGTACGATCGCACGGGTGCGCGGGGTCGGAAGACGCGCTCGGGATTCCCCTGCAAATGATGCCCAACTTGGCACTGGAGCCGGGAGCGTCATCCGTCCGTCCCGAAGACTTAGTGGCCGACGTCCCGGAGGGGATTTTGATCACCGGCGGGGAGGTGCGACAGGTGGATTTCCAGGCCCGCAATGGACTGCTGGAGGGACAGATGCGGGAGATCAAGAACGGCCGACTCGGCCGCGCCCTCGTGGGCGGGGCGGTTCTGTTCAACACCATGACACTATGGAAAGACGTCACGGCGTTAGGGGGAAGCGACACCCTTGGGAACATCGTCGCCCCTCGCGACGGGTGGCTAGGGAATAACGCCTTCATGAAGGGGATGCGAGGGATCCGCCCTCGGAAAGGGCAACCGCCACAGACGACGAGCTATAGCGTGCAGGCGGTGGCCGCGATCATCAAGGGCCAATCCGTCATCGATCCGGCGAGGAAGGGATGAATCACAGCAAGCATGAACACCGTAAGGCTCTCCCGTCCGAGCGCCTCACGCCCTCTACTGCATCTTCCCCTACCGTGCGGCCACGCTTCCTGTCGGACGTAGACTGTCATGCGCTCCTCCAGCGGTTAGAGCGGGTGACCGAAGGGGGTGGGACTACCGGAGTGATGATCTGGAGTACCTGGAGTGGCAATGTCCGCTGGGCGCGCAATCTGATCGACACTTCGGGGGAAGTGCGGAATGACTACATTCGGGTGAGCCGTAATCTCAACGGAGCCCAGAGCGCGTGGATGCTCATCAATGACCTGTCCGATGCTGCCCTGGTCGCCGCCGCGCGGCGCGCCGAGCGGCTCGTCCGGCTCAGATCGGAAAACCCACAGGGAGCGCTGTATTCACACTTTGTGGAAGAGTCGGCGACTCCCACCGCACCGCTCTTCTTCGACGCGACGTACGCCGTCGATGCTGCGCAGCGTGCCGCCACGGCTCAGCAGTTAGCGCAAACAGCGACGACCGCAGGGATGCTCTCGGCCGGGTACATCGAGGTCGCTGCCCACAGTATGGCCGTCCTCGATACAGCGGGACACACCCGGTACGTAAACTATACGACCGCGCAATACAGCGTCACGGTGCGTGATCCTACTGGGACCGGCTCCGGATGGGCGGGGGTCGATTGGCCCGACTGGACCCGGATTGATGGGGCACGATTGACCGCGATCGCGTTGGACAAGTGCCTCAAGAGCTGCAATCCAGTGGCGGTCGAGCCGGGGCGGTATACGACCATCTTGGAGCCCCAAGCTGTCTGCGATTTTGTCAGCCCCATGGTGGGAGGGGATGCATTGGGGAGGGCACTCTGGATCTACCAGATTTCCTCCGATGGCCCCACCGAAGGTCCATTCGGGTCGCAGCCTCCCAGTTACAAGGCCCTGTTAGGGCGACAGGTCATCGATCCACGGCTTACCATCAGTGCCGATCTAATGGACCCGGACCTCGCGTTCCCCAATTTCAACCCCGCGAAGGCCTATGATTTCGAGGACGGGTTCATTTTGGATTACGAGGTGTATCACCCCGTCACCTGGATCGAGCATGGGGTGCTGAAAACACTGGCGTATCGGCATGAATTCGCCGTCGACAACTTTGGTACAAACACCGGCCTTCCCAATTCGGGCGCCTTCCGGATGAGTGTGACGGGCCCGACGGCTTCGGTCGAGGAAATGATTGCCACGACAAAACGCGGGCTCCTGGTGACTCGGTTCAGCGAAGTCATACCGCTCGAATACCGCAGCCAACTTCAACGGGGGTACACCCGGGATGGGCTGTGGCTGATCGAGAATGGCACGATCTCCAAACCGGTCAAGAATATGGCTTTCACCGAGTCGATCCTGTTTGCCCTCAACAACATCGAACAACTGGGCGTTTCACAGCGGGTCTTCCATCCCAAGCCCGACGGGATCTACGATATTCCCCAACCCGTGATTGTGCCACCGATGAAAATCAAAGACTTCAGCTTCACTAGCCTCGCGGACGCGGTGTAGGTTTTCGTGGTCAATGCACGAGTAAAACACCAGACATGTTGACAGAAGCAAGGCGGCAGGGAATGGCGATGTCAAACGAACGACGATGGCTTCTTTTGTATTCTGTAGTATCGGTGCTGAGCCTGGTCGGCTTTCGCCACGCGGAACTCGTTCCTACAGCGCATCCCGTTCCGGACCGATTCGTCGCGGAAGCGACCATCCAGTCGGTGCATCTCGGTCGTCAGCTCATCGATTCGAAGGTGTTGCTGCCCGTCACTCTGCATGGGCAGGTGATGACCACTATTCTCGATCTTGGTGGGGAAGCCGGTCTCTTTGGGGTCGATGTGACGAACGGTCCAATGGAATCTGGCATCCCGACCGCAGCCCTGCGCCTCGGGCCAGATAGCCACACACGACTGCTGGACTCCCTGACCCTTGGAACAGTTGTGGAGCACGATGTCCCGGTGTTTCTTGGGGCAGGGACGACCTACATGCCCGATCTGCCCGCTGGGCTCCCGCCATTGCTCGGCTACCTTGGCACCTACGTGTTATCACACTATGACTTGGTGTTCGATGGTCCTGCGCACCGCGTACGACTGTACACATTTGCCGGATCCGCGGCGATGCGGCGTTCCGCCTGGTTGCCGCCCGGAATCGCGCGCGCGGACTGCACCCTGATGGGGGAGCTCGATTCAACTAAGTTCGTCAGGCCTCCCATCTGGGCGAAGGGACATCCTATCGATGGCGTATTCGACTCTGGGGCGGGGACAACTTCTATGAACCTCACGGCCGCTCACCTATTAGGGATTACCCCGACGAGCCCCCACGTGCAGATCGTGTCGGCCGATTCAGCGACCTATTTCTTTTCTGGAGGGAATGGGGGGGATACGGTCTACAGGGTAACCGGCCTTACATTCACGGTTGGTTCCCGACGTCTCAGGTCCATTCCCGTCACCATCTACAGCAGCCTACCTGGTGACCACGGACAGCCGAAAATCAACCTGGGTTTGGATGCTTTCCGAGATCGGGTTCTCGTGGTGTCCTATAGCACCGGCCACGTGTGTGTGGGTGAGCCTCGGTGACTCTAACTCTAGACTTTCCCTGCCAAGCGGGGACAACGTCACTCGGCTTTAATGCCTCGTAGTGCGACACGATGGCCAAGGCGATGATCAATGCGACCCACACCATCGGTCAGTCGCCGCTAACCAAGCAGCCAAACCCCGCTGACCAACGGCGCCAATGTAGGGTCTACGCGCACGATGCTGACTGTATATGCCCAGGTGGCAGTGGCGATCGCCTCGTCGAGAGGGATATGCTCACGACCCCCACTGACCATGCATGCCGATGGCTTGACTATCATCGTAACCAGAAGTACCATGGGCACCTGTTATGGTGCCCATCGGCGCGTCCTGCGAGACTACGAACCCCAGTCCCGAGGCGATGACCACCGGCTCGGCGGCTCCGACGCCAAATCGCCAAGCGCAACTCACGTCGCACCAAGCCACGCCATGCCCGCGGCGGGCCATCCCCGTCACCCGGGGCACGCTCTGGACCATCGTCACCTCCATCCCTCTAGCCTCGGAGACGATCAAAGCCTCTCCCAGCGACCATGTTCGCAACCCCGAACGCCAAATGTGCATCCACCCCTGACGCGCCCGTGTCTGTGCTGACCATCCTTCCGCCTCCAGAGACGCTCGACGCCACCACCTGGGACAAACGCCGCTCAGACCACAAGCCCAAATCTAGGTGCTACAGTGGCCACTCCCCCGGCCATTTCTCCAGCTGAGCGAGCCTCGACTGACCGCTACGCTGGTTTCGCCCCATACCATAGATACAGTCGTCGTAAAGGTACTGCACAACCCGTGGTCTCCTGCGCTATCTGGCCATTCTGCGGTGCGCAGCTCGACAGCACGCCGCAATCTCGCCAGACCCGCTAGTCACTTACATGGTGCCAACGGTACATTGATGTGTCCCCCTGTCATGTTCCAAGTCATGCGCGTCACATGGGCACCGCACGCCGTCACTGCTTGGAACGCGACCGCGCCTCCACGCTACCCCCCCAACACCAAGCAACCTCTGCCGGTTACCGACGTGCAGCACTGGTGCACGTCACGTGCGACATGCTGTCACCGACTCCCTCCCCGTTGTCAGCGATCGATGACACGCCGTGACATGTCGCTGTCACCCGGAACGCTGGGGCGATCCCCCAGACACGAGTCTCTCCCCGCGTGTACGCGTCCAACATCCCCCTGTACCTCTTCACCTCCTCGGCGCGCGCGCACCCCGTCGCCAAGGCAGCGGCCCGTTACCGCCGGTACGATCGTCACGACCGCGTGTACGCCCACCGCGTCTCCCCTGTCACAGAGGGCACCCCCCCGGCAATTTCTTCGAACCGGTCGTCTGCGAGCCGTAGCACTCCGTCACCGACCCTCGACACGCCGTCACAACCCACTCGCACGATGTGCGCTAGCCGCTACACCCCTGCACGCTCGCGCCACCCCGTCGTACGCCCCGAGCGTCTCCCCGACAGCGGCGTCCTCCCGCTGAACACCCGCGTCCACCTCGATGTCACCACTGAGCTTCAAGACAAATGTCTATTTTCACCAGCTGCTCGTCACGTCGTTGTATACAAATCCTCCAACGTTACACGTCTGTAACTTACAATGGTGTAACTACAACCCAAGGTTCCCTGTCTCTGCCCACAAGGGCGTTGCGGAGCCGTAGCCCTCTGGCGAGCTCACCAAGAAATATCCGCTCAGTCGCGCGAGGCAGCCCTACGCTTCCCCAGCCGCCGCGTAAATCCCCCGCGCCCGCGCCGTTACCTGCCAGCGCGCGGCCATGATCGCGATCCCCACCAACACGAAAATCACCGCGACCATCTGCGCCGTCGTAAACGGCCCGAAGAACCGGTCATCCTTCGCCCGGAAAAACTCGATGATAAACCGCTCGACACCCGCCATCGCGCAGTACACCCCAAATAACCACCCCTCGGCGTGTTTGTGGTCCCGCAACCGCCAGAGAATGACAAACATCACGAACCCCAGCGTCACCTCGAACAGCTGCGTCGGATACACCGACACCACATCCAACGGCTGCATCCCCGCCGGAAAGTGCACGTGAAAGAGTCCGATCATGTTCTGCACCGTACTCGGCGGCGCCCCATTCGGAAACTTCACCGCCAGCGCACTATCCCACGGACGTCCATAGTCATCCCCTACCGCCCAACAACCCGTCCGCCCAAGGCTATACGCCGCCGCCACCGCGATCCCCCCCACGTCGCAGATCCGCCACAGATTGAGCCGCTTCACCGCCGCCATCGCCAACACCGCGACGATCCCGCCCATCAACCCTCCCCAGAACACGAACCCCGCACGGCTCATCAGCGCCGAAAAGCTTCCCATGAGAATGGCGTAGTACACCTTGGCCCCCACCAACCCGCCAATGACCGCCGCAAAGATCAGATCGCCGATCGGCGTCGGATCATACCCCCGCCGCCACAGTTCGTGCTGCGCGATGATCTGCGCGATGACAAACGCCAGCAACACCGCCAGCCCAAACCCCGTGAGCTGAAAGTTGCCGATACTATAAGAGAACGCGCTATGCGTAATTGAAGCGAAAAGCGGAATCATACCTGTCCGGGTAAGGGGGCAGACGCATACGCACTCAAGTCGAGTGCCGCACGCTCCCCGAGAGTATAACGAAAGAGCCCTGCCCGCGCGATCATCGCCGCGTTGTCCGTAGCTAGCCGGGGGGTGGGAGCAAACACCGTAGCCCCCAACGACTCCAGCCGGGACCGGATGGCGCTCGCCAACGTCCTGTTACACGCCACCCCGCCCCCCAATACGATCCGCCGCCGGCCATACGCCTCCGCCGCGCGGAACGTCTTCTCGGTCAAGGTGTCGATCAGCGCATCCTGGAACCCCCGCGCGATGTCGCGCGTGTCACGCTCCAGGTTGTCCGACCCGTTCACAGCATTCAACACCGCCGTCTTGAGACCACTGAACGAAACGTCAAAATACGCCCGGTCCGCCGGCGGCGTATTCTTGTGTAACATTGGCCTGCTAAACCGAAACCGGCGAGGATCTCCCTCCGCCGCGAGCGTCTCGACATGCCGGCCGCCGGGGTAGGGGAGCCCCAACAACTTGGCGACTTTGTCGAACGCCTCCCCCGCCGCGTCGTCGCGCGTGGAGCCCAGAACGTGATACCGCCCCCACGCTGGAACGTCGATTAATAAGGTATGCCCCCCCGACACGAGCAGCGCTGTGAACGGTGGCTCCGCCTCGGGATGGTCCAGCGTGACGGCAAAGAGATGCCCTTCCATATGATGCACCGCCACCAACGGCCGGTTCGCCGCGAACGCGACCCCTTTGGCGTAGTTCACCCCCACCAACAGCGCCCCCACGAGCCCCGGCGCATATGTTACCGCCACGACGTCGATCTCCTCGAACGACACCTCACTCTCCCGCAGCGCCTGCTGCACCACCGGAACGATCGCCGTCAAATGCGCGCGCGACGCGATCTCGGGAACCACCCCGCCAAAGACGCGATGAATGTCCTGCGACAGAATGACGAGCGATCGCGCACGCGGAATCCCCTCGATGTCATCCAACACCGCCGCGGAGGTCTCATCGCACGACGTCTCGATCCCAAGGACTCGCGTCATCTATCGAGCACGCATCGCATCAACGCCTTACTCCTCGAGTAATCGCCCGATCAACCGGCGATTACTGTCCGAGTTCCAATCGATAGCGCCCGCGATCTTCTTACGAATCACCCCATCCCGCCCAATCAGGAAGCTCTCCGGTACGCCAGTCATCTGGTAAATGTCCTGAATGTCCCCCGCCGGATTGTGCAGGACGTCAAAGGTGAGTCCGAACTGCTTCGCGAACTCGCGAATGCCCGCCTCCATCCCCGGCCCATCGATGCTCACGGCGACAACTTTGAACCCTCGCGCCGCGTACCCTTCATACAGCTGCTCGATGTCAGGCATCTCCGCTCGGCAAGGCGCACACCAGGTCGCCCACACGTTCAGAAGCACGACGTGTCCCTGATAGTCCGCAAGCGTCCTGACCCGCGCCGGTGTATCGAGTGTCCGCACGCTAAACGCCGGCGCAGGCACCCCTGTCCCCACAGGCTCGAGCTCTCGTCCTACCGTATATCGTCCCGCCACAAAGATGCCAAGAGCGACCGCGATCACGGCAACCACCCCCCCCGCCTGCTGCCGAGCCGTCATACCGTCTCTAACGCCGCGATACGTAACGCCCCAATCTCCGCCCGCGGATCAGCGGCCGAGAAGATTGCGTTCCCCGCCACAAACGTGTCAGCCCCCGCCCGCCGGCACTCCCGGATCGTCTCTCGGCTCACCCCGCCATCCACTTCCAGCGTCGCGGCCGAGCGAGCCGTATCCAGCAGCAGCCGCGCTCGCCGAATCTTATCCAACGAAGCCGGGATGAACCGCTGTCCCCCAAACCCAGGATTCACCGTCATGATGAGCAACAGATCGATGTCGTCCACAACCTCCTCAACAACCGCGAGCGGCGTCGACGGATTGAGCGCTACACCAGCCCGGCACCCCAACTCCCGAATCCGCGCCAACTGCCGCTGCAGGTGCGGCGACACTTCCGCGTGAATCGTGAGACCATTCGCCCCCGCCTTCACAAAGTCATCGAAATACTGCTCCGGCTGCTCCACCATCAGGTGGACGTCGAGCGGCAGCGACGTACATCGGCGCACCGCCTCGACCACCTTCGCCCCGAACGTCAGATTGGGAACAAATCGCCCGTCCATCACGTCGATGTGCATCCAATCCGCCCCCCCCGCCTCGCACATGGCGACCTCTTCCCGGAGGATCCCAAAGTCGGCGCTCAAAATCGAAGGGGCAATGCGAACGACGTTCATACGCGAAAAGTGAGAATGTCAGAACCAGAAGGACCAGAAGGACCAGAAGAACTAAGGGGGTGGGGCACAACAACAGATCTCCTTTGCGAGGGCGTTGAGCCCAACAGCTCCCCTTCGGGTGCGGAGCCGTAGCCCTCGCAAAGGAGATCTGTTGTTGTGCCCCGCCCCCGTGAATGCCACATCGAATCCGAAACCGCTGACTCACCCAACCACGCCGAATCGTGCGCCCTCGCTGTATCCGCACTGTCAACTGGCGGGAAACGCGAGACCACCACAGTAATCGTACTCCCCACGGCAACCTGTGTCCCCGCCGCTGGCGTCAGCCGTAACACCGAGTTCTCCAGCTGCACCGAGCTCGTATCCTGCTGAACGACAATCTGCAACTGCAACCCTTGGAGCACAGGCCGCGCGTCGGCAAACGCCATCCCCACCAAATCGGGGATGACCACCGGCACACCCGGCACCGTTCCCGCCCGGGTCCCCTGCGCCGACGGCACCCCATTCGTATCGGTCCCACTATTCTGTGCAGAAGCCGCCCCCGCCCCAACCGATTCCGGCGGAATCGGCGCCTGAGCGGCCTTCGCCGCCGAGTCCGCGCGCATCTCTAGAGTCGACGGATTCCCGTTGGCCGGGAGCACGAACAGCAAGATGATAACGTAACCGAGTCCGAACCCGACCCCAGCGACCACCAGATATGGAAGGGCACGCTGCGTGAGCGCGCGGAATCCCACCTAGCGGACTCTCCGCAAACGTGCCGCGAACGCCCCGTCCGTCCCATGCTTGTGCGGCAACACCCGCAACCGGCCAGCGTCGAGCACTGTATCCGGGACGACTCCTTCCGGAGGCGGCTCCAGCGCGAACTCCGGATGATCCGTCAGGAACCCTTCAATCTGAAGATCGTTTTCTTCTGGCTCGATCGAGCAGGTACTGTAGATCAGAAGGCCACCTGGCTTCACGAGCGGCGCTGCCGCGCGAATAATCGACCGCTGAATCGCCGCCATCACCGCGAGATCCGACACCTTGAGCCGCCACCGTGCATCAGGATGCCGGCGAAACGTCCCTGTCCCCGTACACGGTACGTCCACCAACACCACATCCAACGGACCGAGCGCCGGATGACGGGCGTCATGGACAAATGGAAAGACCCGCTTGGTATCGATCCGCTTCGCTGTCGTGAGTACCCGCTGCATCCGAGAGACTGACCGGTCACCCGCATAGACAGTGGCCGCCTGGCGGGCCAACTCGAAGCTCTTCCCGCCAGGGGCCGCGCACAAGTCCGCGACCACGCTGTTAGGCGCGACCGCCGCATACCGTGTCACCAGCGTCGCGGCGGGATCCTGCACGAAAAACAGCCCCTGCGTGAACGCCGTGAGCTCGGTCAGCGCGACCCCATGCCCGAGCCGGATGGAATCCTCAACCAGCGGCGCATCGTGCACCTCGGCCCCTGCGGTCTCGAGCATCGCTTCGAGCTGTTCTCGCACAACGCCGTACGGCCGCACGATGACCGGCGCCTCAGTGTTGTTCGCCTCGAGCAGATGCGCCGTCTCGTCAGCTCCCCACCGAGATACCCACCGCGCCACGATCCAGCGCGGATGCGAATACGTGAGCGCCAACGCATCGATCGGATCCGGTGGCGTCCGCACATCCAACATGGCACGCTCCCGGTCGGTACGCCGCAGCACGGCGTTCGCCAGCTTACTGGCACCAATCCCATGACGCACCTTGGTCAGCTCCACTGTCTGCGCGATCGCCGCATAGGCAGGCACCGAGCCCATGCACAACAGCTGATACGCCCCCAGTCTGAGCAGATCGATGAGATCTGGATCGAGCCGCGCCAACCCTCCTCGGACGCGGTCAGACAGGATCGCGTCGAGCCACGACCGACGCCGCAACATGCCGTACAACAGCTCCTGAATCCAACGCCGGTCACGCGCGTCTACGACGCTTGTTCGGCGATCGAACGACGGGTCGAGCAGATAGCCACTGCGCATATCGGCGCACACATCGGCTGCGATGACCCGGGCAGGAGTAACTCCGCCACGCAACGCGGCTTCTGTCGAATACGGCTGTTCGCTGTCATGCGGCGCATCTTCGGTCACGCGTCGAGCATTCCGGTCAAAGGTGACGAGGGAACGGCAATCTCCCGCCGCGGCATCCGGCCAGCCAGATACGCCTGCCGGCCAGCGTGCACCGCATGCCGCATGGCACATGCCATACGGACCGGATCCGAGGCGGCGGCGATCCCGGTGTTCATGAGCACGCCGTCGACCCCCTGCTCCATGACGATACACGCGTCGCTCGCGGTCCCCACGCCAGCGTCGACGATGATGGGACAGCGCAGCCGATGCTTGATAGTTCGGATGGTATACGGGTTCAGCATCCCGAGCCCAGACCCGATCGGCGACGCCAGCGGCATTACGGCCACCGCGCCAGCATCTTCCAGCCGAAGCGCGGTGATGAGATCGTCGTTGGTATACGCCATCACCTTGAACCCTTCCGCCGCGAGGACGCGGGTCGCCTCGATGGTCGCACTGGCGTCAGGGAGCAAGGTCTCCTGATCGCCGATCACTTCGAGCTTGACCCACTCGTTGAAGCCAGCCGCCCGAGCAAGCCTGGCATATCGAATGGTATCGTCCGCAGTGAAGCAGCCAGCGGTATTGGCGAGAAGGAAATACTGGTTGGGATCGAGATGATACAGGATCCCTTCCTCTCGACTCCGGTCCAGATCGACACGCCGCACGGCGACCGTGACGACTTCGGCGCCGGAGGCTTCGATCGCGCGCAGCATCTGCGCGGTGGACGCATATTTTCCAGTGCCAACCATCAACCGTGAGCGAAACTCACGTCCAGCAATCACACAGGGAGTATCCGGAGCCGCCTCGGCGGCTACGGCCACATCACCCTCCGCCAACGAAGTGAACGAGTTCAAGGGTATCACCATCACCTAATGTGCGTGTCGCGAACCGCCCACGATCGCGAAGAATTGTCCGATTGTGCTCCACGACGATCATCAACGGGTCAAGCTGAAGCTCAGCCAGCAACGTCGCCAGCGTCGTCCCCGCGGGAATAACGCGCTCGCGCCCATTAATGCTGAGGGTCATGCTCCCCCCGACTCCCCCCGTCGCCATACTCCCAAAGATAGCGGATCACCGCGGCATTCGGATCGCTGTCCCCCCAAATTCCAGAGATCGTGGCGATCCCTCCGGCGCCGGCGCTCCGGATCTCGGAGACGTGGTCTGGCGTGACTCCGCCCACGGCGACGACGGGGATTGGGGTGGTCGATACGATGGACGTTAGAACGGCAAGGCCGAGTCCGCCGGCGCCCGGATGGGTGGCGGTAGGGTAGATGTGGCCAGCGATCAGCCAGTCAGGGTGGAAGGCCACGGCGGATTGGGCTTCCGCAAGAGAATGGACGCTCACACCGATCCGCAATGGTGGCGCGATGCGGCGGACGTCAGCAATGGACAGCGCGCCCCGTCCCAGCTGAACGGCCGACACGCCGGCGGCTATGGCGATGTCGATGCGGCCGTTGATGACGAGAAGAGTACCGGTATCGCGGCTCACGGTGGTGAGGTAGCGGGCGATGCTGGTGTAATGGTGGCCGGTCAGGGTGCGGGTACGGAGATGGAATGCTCCGGCTGGGCCCAGGGTGTGTAGCAGAGATTCAGCGACCGTCAGAAAGTCGGGACGAGCGACGATGGCGTCTGAGGTCAGGATGTGGAGCACCGCGGTGTTAGGTCAGGACGTCACCGACGGTAACGCCACGACCGCTGTACCACTGGGATGTAGTCATACGTTTTTTCCCGGCCGGTTGGACGTCGGTGATGGTGACCGCCCCAGTGCCGCAGGCGACGACAAAGGACTCTCCCGTGGCGATGACTTGCCCGGGAGCCGGCGCTGGGGTGATGGGTGTAGAGAGCAGTGTAGGCTTGGCACCGAAGAATTTGACGTCGGTGCCTTGGTATGGCGTGTACGCGCCTGGGGCTGGATCGTAGGCGCGGATGATGTTCACGACTTCGCGGGCATCGAGGGTCCAGTCGATGCGGGCGGTCTCGCGGGTCACTTTAGGGGCGTAGGTAGCAAGGTGGCTGTCTTGGGGGACTTCTGGGGCTTGGCCGATGGAAATGAGGGTAAGCGCCTCGATCAAGGCGAGCGCGCCTAGCTCGGACAGACGTTCGCGGAGCTCGCCATAGGTCTCATCTCCGGCGATGGGGGTCTTACAGCGCAGAAGGACGGGGCCGGCGTCGAGCGCCGGAACCATACGCATGATGGAGATCCCAGTCTCTCGGAGCCCCTGGCGCAGCGCGGCCTGGATCGGAGCGGCGCCGCGAAGGGCGGGAAGAAGCGAGGCGTGGATGTTGAGGGTGCCCTCCGACGGGAGATCGATGACGGCCTTCGGAAGGATGTGGCCGTAGGCGACCACCACGGAGATGTCCGGGCGCATGCTCTCGCACTGCTGAATGAACTCCGGATCACGCGGGGTCACCGGCTGGAGGACTGGGATCCCCTCGGCCAGCGCGATCTCTTTGACCGGAGACGGGAGAACGGTCCGATGGCGTCCCTGCGGCTTGTCGGGCTGGGTCACAACGCCGCAGACTTCAAATCCCTCGCCGATGAGGGCGCGGAGGGGTGGTGCGGCGAAGGCAGGAGTGCCCCAGAAAAGAACGCGCATTACAGCTCGGGTTCGTGTGCGGATGTGCGGGAGCGACTCTTTCGAGGAGCGGCTTGCCCGGGCTCGATCTTCCGGATGAAGTTGGGATATTTCTCCACCTCACCCTCCCACTTGCGAGCAGCGGCCCGACGCTTGAGCAAGCTCAGATAGTCGATGAAGAGCTTCCCATCGAGGTGATCGACTTCGTGTTGGATGCACCGGGCGAGGAGCCCGGACGCTTCGAGTTCGAACGGGTGCCCGTCACGGTCCAGCGCGCGCACGACGATGTCGGTCGGCCGATCGACGTCGCCATAGATCTCGGGGATCGACAGGCACCCTTCTTCGTCCCGGGCACTGCTCTCCCGGGTCAGGATCTCAGGGTTGATGAAGATCAGTGGTTGCTCGCCGATGTCGACGACGGCGACGCGCTCGCGGCGCCCAACCTGAGGCGCCGCGAGGCCGATCCCTTTAGCGGCATACATGGTTTCGAAGAGGTCGTCCACCAGCCGGTGGATCTCCTCGGTAATGGATGGGACCGGCTGGGTCTGCTCGCGCAGGACCGGATCGCCAAGGACGCGAATGTCGAGGATCGCCACGCCTACGGCTTTGCCTCCGTCACCCCAGTTTTATTCAGGACGCGGGCGACTCGGGCACGTTCCACGATGAGCCGAGTCTCGCCAGACTTGATCGTGATCCGGTCGTCCATCGAGACGACAGGTGCACCGTCCTTGGACTGCTGCGCGACAAAGACGACTTCACCAATGATCCCCCCCGCGGTGACAATCTCGTCCCCCTTCCGCAGCGAGCGGAGTGTCGCGTCGTGCTCCTTGCGCTGTTTCTGCTGTGGCCGCAGAAGAATAAAATAGAAAATCGCGCCGATGGCGCCGTACATCAGGATCGTCGTAATCAGGGCGTTGCTTTGCATGAGAATTCGTTCGGGTCAATTCACTCAGACCGCGCGTGATACCGCGCAAGCCAGTCTGTACTCCACCGGCCAAACGTCCCCGCGGCAATCTGTTCGCGGGCGGTCCGAGCCAGTCGGATCAGGAAATGTACATTGTGGAGCGAAAGGAGACGGAGCCCAAGGAGCTCTTCGGTCACAAATAGGTGTCGCAGGTAGGCGCGGCTAAAGCGTGTACACGTAGAGCAGTCGCACTCCGGATCGAGTGGCGCCCGGTCTGCACGTAGCTCGGCGCGTTTGACGTTGAGCCGGCCGGTATGTGTGAAGACGGCGCCCGTCCGCCCCATCCGGGTCGGGGCGACGCAGTCGAAGAGGTCGACGCCTCGGCGAATGCCTTCGATGATGTCCTCCGGGAAGCCGACGCCCATCAGGTACCGCGGGTGGGTAGCGGGGAGGGCATCGTTGGTGACATCTAAAGTCTCGTACATGGCCGGCTTTGCCTCGCCCACAGAAAGGCCGCCGATGCCGAAGCCGTGCCAGTCGGACATCTCGGTAATATGGCGGATGGATTCACGGCGTAGTGAGGCGTGGGTGCCGCCTTGGACGATAGGGAAGAGGGCTTGGTGGGGCGGGAGAAAATCACTTGCCTCCGTCGAGCGGGCTACGGCTTCGCAACGCCCTTTCGACGGAGGCAAGTGATTTTCTCCCGCCCCCTTGGTGTGGGGTACTGATTCCGGCGTGCCCCCGCTCCGCCCGGGGAGGGGGGCTTCGTCAGCGGTCCTCGCTCGGCTGTCGCTGACGCTCCAGCCTGGCTGCGAAATGCTTCCTGCGCCCCCCTCCCCGGGCTCCGCTGCCGCCTGTGGGAGCGCCAGGGCTGGGCTGGCGAAGGCCGTGAGGCAGCGGCGCAGCCAGCGGATGCTGCGTTCCATGGCGTCGCGGGCGGTCGGGACGTCGGATTGGCCGGGGATGACGTGATCGAATTGCATGATCACGTCGGCGCCTAGCCGGCGTTCGATGTCGATGACAGATTCGGGGGTGAAGAACTTCTTTTCGCCATTCACGTGGCTGCGGAATTCCACCCCCTCTTCAGTGAGGGTGCGAAGGCTCTCTAGCGAGAAAACCTGGAATCCCCCGGAGTCGGTCAGGATCGGCCTATCCCAGTGCATGAACGTATGCAGGCCGCCAAGCGCGTTGATGAGAGCGTCGCCGGGACGGAGGTGCAGATGATAGGCGTTCGCGAGAATCATCGACGCCCCCACCTGCAGGAGATCGTCTGGGTCGAGCGCCTTGACGGTTGCCAGCGTACCAACCGGCATGAACGCCGGTGTCTCCACTGGTCCGTGTGGCGTTGAAAAAGTCCCGCTGCGAGCGCCGCTGCAGCTATGGTGGATCGTAAACTCGAAAGCCATTCGTTAGATAATCAGCATCGCGTCGCCATACGAGAAGAATCGGTATCGTTCAGCGATCGCCGTCTCGTACGCCCGCATCGTCAACTCATACCCGGCAAACGCGGCGACGAGCATGATGAGCGTAGAACGCGGAAGATGAAAGTTGGTCAGCAGATGATCCACCGCCTTCCACTGATACGGAGGACGAATGAAGATCCGTGTCTCCCCGGTGGTCGGCGCGAAGCTCCCGTCCTCACGAACCGCGCTTTCCAACGTCCGCACACTCGTCGTCCCCACCGCCCAGATATGCCCGCCACGAGCACGCGTCTCATTCAACACCCCCGCAGCCTCAGGCGAAACATGATACCACTCCTCGTGCATCACATGCCGCGCCGGATCCTCAACCTCCACCGGCTTGAACGTCCCCGCCCCGACGTGCAACACCAGATCCGCCAACTGCACCCCACGCCCCGTCAACTCTCCCAACACGGCATCCGTGAAGTGCAACCCCGCCGTCGGCGCCGCGACGGACCCCATCTCCCTTGCATACACCGTCTGATACCGCTCCGCATCCTCCCCCGTATCCACCCGCTCGATGTACGGCGGCAACGGCATATGTCCGTAACGCTCGATCGCCTCATCCACCGGCAACTCCGTCACCAATTCCACCACCCGAGTCCCCCGCGCAGTCACCTCCGCAACCACGACGTCGACCCCATCGGCGACGTGCACCCGCCGCCCAACTTTGAGCTTCCCCCCCGGCCGCACCATCGCCTCGTATCGTCGTCCCCCCAGCGACTTCAACAACAACACCTCCGCCGCTCCCCCCGACTCCCGAGTCCCCAACAGCCGCGCCCGCATCACCCGCGTCGTATTACGAACCAGCGCATCCCCCCCAGGCACCATCCCCACCAACTCCCCAAACATCCGATGCTCGATTGTGCCACGCGCCCGATCCACCACCATCAACCGACTCTCCCCCCGCACCACCGGTGGCGCCTGCGCGATAAGCTCCCCAGGCAACACAAAGTCATAATCCGATGTCCGAATCATGCCCCTAATGTAGCCGCACCCCGCACCCCCTTCCGCAAGACACATCCGGCCAAACCGACCCATCAAACAAAACGGGGCAATCCGGCACCTGTTGGTCGAAAGGGCGTTGCGGAGCCGTAGCCCGCTCGACCAACAGGTGCCGGATTGCCCCCATTCCTTATCCCCAAGAGACGCTACAACAAAACCCCCTGCTGCACCGGCACCACAAACCCAAAATGCCGATACGCCTGCGGCGTTGCCATCCGCCCCCGCGGCGTCCGCTGCAAGAACCCGTTCTGTACCAAAAACGGCTCATACACCTCCTCGATCGTCTCTGCGTCCTCACCAACCGCCGCCGCGACAGTCGAAATCCCCACCGGCCCGCCATCAAACTTCTCGATAATCACCCGCAAAATCCGCGCGTCCATATCATCCAACCCATACTGATCAACATCCAACAACCGCAACGCCTCATCCGCGACCTTCCGCGTAATGACCCCTTCCGCCATGACCTGCGCATAATCCCGAACCCGCCGCAACAACCGGTTCGCCACCCGCGGCGTCCCCCGCCCGCGCCGCGCGATTTCCGACGCCCCTTCCGCCTCGATCTCGACCTTCAACACCTCAGCCGTCCGATACACGATCAACTCGAGCGCATCGACCGGATAATAGTTCAACCGCTGCTCGATCCCGAACCGCGCTCTGAGCGGCTCCGTCAACATCCCCAACCGCGTCGTCGCCCCGATGAGCGTAAACCGCTCCACCGGCATCGTAATCGTTTGTGCCTTCGGTCCCTCCGACAGCCGGATGTCGATCTTGTAATCCTCCATCGCCGGATACAAAAACTCCTCGATCACCGGCCGCAACCGATGAATCTCGTCGATAAAGAGAATATCCCCCGCCCGCATGTTGGTGAGCGTCCCAACCAGATCCCCTGGCTTCTCCAACGCCGGCCCCGACGTCGTCCGGATATTCACCCCCAACTCCCGAGCGATCAATTCCGCCAACGTCGTCTTCCCCAACCCCGGCGGCCCAAAAAAGAGCGTATGATCCAACGGCTCCCGCCGCGCCAACGCCGCCTCGATATAAATCCGCAGGCTCTCCTTCACCTTCTCCTGCCCAATAAACTCCGCCAGCCGTTGCGGCCGCAACGACAACTCCACCACCGACTCATCGGAGATCACCTCCGGCGTCGTAATCTCCGCCCGAGAAACGGCGGAAGAGGAAGAAGTCGTCTCTACAGGAACACCAGTCATCCCGAAAGCTACGCCGAAAGAAATCCGAAATCAATCAAACCACACCCACACGCAGCCCTACCCCCAACCCCACCCATCCTTCGGGTCAGGGGAGCTAATCTGACACCTCTTGGTCGACAGGGCGTTGCGGAGCCGTAGCCCGCTCGACCAAGAGGTGTCAGATTAGCTCCCCTGACCCGAAAGCTTGCCAAGCCGCTCCGTCGCCTTCCCCAACGTTTCAAATGTCTTACAAAACGCCACCCGCACCGTCGAAGCCCCCGTCACTCCATCGTGCGCGAACGTCGACCCTGGCACCGTCGCCACCCCAATCTCCTCCGCCAACCAAATCGCGAACTCCCGATCCGTCCGCCGCCGATCGATCCCCGAGAAATCCGCGAGCACATAATACGCCCCCGCCGGCGCACAAAACGAGAACCCCGCATTCGTCAACGCCGACATCATCACCCCACGCCGCTGCTTATACGCCAACTGGAGATGATTGTAATACTCCGCGTCGAACGCCATCCCCACCGCCCCAGCCGCTTGCAACGGCGCCGGCGCGCCGAGCGTCAGAAAGTCATGCACCTTCCGGATCGCCGTCGTCATCTCCCGTGGCGCCACCGCGTAGCCCAACCGCCACCCCGTGCAGCTAAACGCCTTCGACAACCCCGACACCGTCACCGTCCGCTCCCGCATTCCCGGCCACGTCGCGATCGGGTGATGGTGCCCCGTATATACCAGATGCTCGTACACCTCATCCGTGAACACCAACAGGTTATGCCGCTCCGCTAGCGCCGCGATCGACGAAATCTCACCCCGCGAAAACACGCGCCCTGTGGGATTATGCGGCGTATTCAGCACCAGCGCCCGCGTATGCGGCGTGATCGCCGCCGCGAGCCGTTCGACATCCAGCTCCCAGGACGGCGGCGACAACGGCACGAACACCGGCGTCGCCCCCGCTAGCGCCACGTGCGCACAGTAATTCTCGTAGAACGGCTCCAGGATAATCACCTCATCCCCCGGATTCACGAACGCCAGAAACGCCGCCATCATCGCTTCCGTCGACCCGCACGTCACCGTGACCTCCGTATCCGGGTCCACCTTCATACCGTACCACCGCCGGTACTTCTCCGCGATCGCCAGCCGGAGCGGCGGAGCCCCCCACGTCATGGCGTACTGATTCACATCCCCATGGATCGCTGCTGCCGCCGCGTCCTTCATCGGCTGCGGCATCGGAAAGTCCGGCAACCCCTGCGCGAGATTCACCGCCCCCGTGCGATACGCCACACGCGACATCTCGCGAATCACAGACTCCGTGAACGTCGACGTCCGAACAGCGGGAAACGTCATATGATCAACGCCCCCCGATCTTCGCCAACGCCGCGCGAATCAATTCCGGCGCCGACTGTCCCGAGCCAGACGCGTCGAGCACCGCCCGCACCGCCTTGTCCGCGTCTGCCGTCGTATAGCCAAGCGACACCAGCGCCCGGATCGCGTCGTCCACGTTCGCGCCGGACGGTCTCGGCGCATCGACGTCACCCTCAGCGCCCAACTCCTTCAGTTTATCAGAGAGATCCAGAATCAACCGCTCCGCCTTCTTGTGTCCCACCCGGGGCACACTCTGCAACGTCGGAATATCCCGCTCCACGATCGCCCGTACCAGCCGCGTCGCCGTGAGCGACGACAGCAGCCCGATCGCCAACGCCGGCCCCACCCCATTCGCCGTCAACAACTTCTCGAACAGCCGCCGTTCGAACACCGACGCGAAGCCAAACAGCTGCCACTGATCTTCCTTCACCACCAACGCCGTCGGCAACGTCACCGCGTCGCCGGGCTTCGGCAACATCTCATAGACCGAGAGTGGAATCTGCAGGCGATAGCCAATCCCGCCCGCGGTCATGATCTCGATATGATCGAGCGTCTTGGTCGTCAGGGTGCCAGTAATCTGGGAAATCATTGTGTGTCGGGTGAGACCAGGAAATTGTATAACAAATCGTATGACAATTGGACCATCGCGCTATCGCGTGACACCGAAGACACTGGCCTCAGCGGAAAATTGCGGCGCCCGCGCCGTCATGGCATATGTGAGCGCCGCAGCCACCCCGTCTGCTGCGTCGGACGGCTGTGGCGCCGAGCGAAGCCGTAAGAGTCGCATGATCATGAACTGCACCTGCAGCTTCGTCGCAGATCCCGTCCCCACCACCGCCTTCTTGATCACCGCCGGCGGATACTCAAAAATCGCGACCCCCGCCTGCTGCGCCGAAAGCAGAATCACCCCGCGCGCATGTCCCAACACAATCGTCGTGCGCACATTTTGCGCGTAGAACACATCTTCTACCGACATCGCGTCCGGGTGATGCGTGCGGATCAACTCTGTTATCCCTTCATAAATATTCTGCAGCCGCGCTGGCAGGGGATCCCGGGGCTTCGTGCGAATCACCCCACACTCGATCAGCGACATCGCCCCGACATGGTCAGCCTTCACGACACCGTATCCAGTCGTCGCCGTCCCCGGGTCGATGCCGAGGACAATCACTACACCCCTGCCATCTCGTCAGCGTCCATTTCGAAATTCGCCGCCACCTTCTGCACGTCGTCCAACTCCTCCAGCGCCTCCAGCAACTTTAGCAACGCCGCCGCCGTCTCCCCCGTGACATGCACCGTATTTTTCGGCACGTGTGCCACCTCGGCGTCCGTCGTCACGATCCCCTTCGCCTGCAACGCCCCCTGCACCTCGTGCAGCTTATTCGGATCCGTGCTCACCAGATACTGCCCATCCTCCCGGGCAAAATCCTCCGCTCCAGCCTCCAGCGCATGCTCCATCGTCGAGTCCTCATCGTACTGCTCCGCGTCGATAAACAGCTGCCCCCTGCGCTCGAACATCCACGCCACCGAATTCGTCGCCCCTAAATTCCCACCACCGCGCGCCAACTTGTGCCGAACCTCCGCCACCGTCCGCGT
>Ga0206991_10077_pt1 | contig 27551 bp, 20 predicted proteins | sample Alteio_BWMinCont_9_FD_153286 | JGI IMG/M metagenome (GOLD analysis project Ga0206991, IMG submission 153286) | Enriched cells from forest soil in Barre Woods Harvard Forest LTER site, Petersham, Massachusetts, United States -... | ecosystem: Environmental > Terrestrial > Soil > Temperate forest >...
GGTGGAATATCACCCCCCTCGATTTTTTTTGGTCGCGAATCAGTTTGACAATTAAGATGCCCGTTCCCTCCCGGAAAACGTGGGACGGAACGGGCGCTACAAAACCGTCCTGACTTGTTGGTTGTGGCTTTTGTAGAGGCCGCCCGATTTTCGGGCGGGCAGCCGTTCACCCAACGCGTGACCAAACTGAATCGCTAACTCATTCAAGAAAAATTTGACATTCAGAATCTTCTTCGGTAGTCTGTCTCCCTCTTATGAACCACGACGTCCAGATGACCATGCAGGCTTGTCTATGTTGTTCCTGCTGTCCGTGTGTGTCTTCTGGCGCCGGGAGGCTGACGATCTAGATCTCCGATCATAAGCCGGGCAATTTTAGATTCCCACCGCCAGAACTACGCTGGCGGTGGGATTTTTCTTTTTAGGCCCAGTTTTTTTGGCACTTGCTGTTTTGGCACTTGGTGTTGCGGAGGTCCGGCCTTCAGGCCGGACGACGAGCGTTGGGCGAATGGGGCCTTTAGGCCCTGAAGCTTCAGGGGCTGAAGCCCCTACAGCGGCCGACATTAATGTCGGGGCTAAAGCCCCGACCTCCTGGAGAACGGAGTCCTGGAGCGGAGTCCTGGAGCGGAATCACGGAGCGGAATCGTAGAGGGAAATCACGGACCGAAATCATAGCGACAATGAGGAGGAAAGGCTCATGACACGACTGAACACGAGCAGAGGGATTTGGAAGGTAGGGGCACGGCATGCCGTGCCCCTACTATTGCTGGTTTTCGCGGCCGCGCCCCGCAATGCCCGGGCGCAGGGAGAGGCTTCGATCAACGGAGCCGTCATGGACACGACCGGCGCCATCATCGCCGGGGCCACCGTGAAGGTGAAAAACGTGGAGATCGGAACGGTCCGCGCAATCGTGACCGACAACTCCGGACGATATGACGCGCCGTCGCTCGCCGTCGGAAAATACGAAGTGTCCGCCGAGCAAGCCGGATTTCGCGCCGAAGTGAAAACGGGGATCACCCTCGCGATCGGACAGCGAGCGGAGGTGAACCTGATGCTGGCGGTCGGCGGCGTGCAGCAGTCGATCAGCGTCGAGGAAACAGAAATGCAACTGGCGGTGACGACCGCTGATTTTTCCGGCCTCGTCGGCGAGACGCAGGTGAAGGATTTGCCGCTCAACGGCCGCAGCTACGATCAGTTGCTGACGCTCAATCCCGGCGTGGTCAACTACACGTCGCAGCGAGCCGGCGGAATCGGGACATCGAATTCCGTGGTCGGCAACATGTTCTCGGCTTCGGGCCGCAGGCCGCAGGAAAATCTCTACATCCTCAACGGCGTGGAATTCACCAGCGCCTCGGAAGTCAACAACACTCCGGGCGGGACGAGCGGCCAGTTGCTGGGGGTGGACGCAGTACGCGAATTTTCCGTCGTCAAGGACGCGTATGGCGCCGAATACGGCAAACGCCCCGGCGCGCAGATCAACATCGTCACAGCCTCGGGCACAAATCAACTCCACGGCGACGCTTACGAATTCCTGCGCAATAGCGCCCTCGACGCAAGAAACTTTTTCGACTTGCCGCAAATTCCCCACTTCGAGCGAAACGTGTTTGGCGGCTCGCTGGGTGGGCCGGTCAGGAAAGACAAGACTTTCGTTTTTGCGAACTACGAAGGGTTTCGCCAGGCCCTGGGACTAAGCGACGTCACGCTTGTCCCGGACGCCAACGCTCGGCTCGGAATCTTGCCTTGCGCCGCTTTGACCACTGTCACCGCCTCCTGCAATGCGTCAACACACCCGACAACCGTGGTGTTAGGAAAAGGCGTCGCCAATTTGCTGAACTTATGGCCCGTCGCGAACGGTCCGGAACTAACCATCAACGGACTGAATAGCGGGGTTGCCGAATCGCTCAGCAGCCCGCAGCAGCACATCCGTGAGGACTTTGGCACGGCGCGAATCGATCAGATTTTTTCCGACAAAGACACCTTCGCGGGCGTCTACACAGCGGACGACAGCCAATCCTTTTCGCCAACAACGAATCCCTACAGCACGGTTGATATTTATCTGCGGGAGCAGGTGGCGAGCCTGAGCGAAACTCACGTTTTCTCTCCCAGTATTTTAAATAAAGCGACATTCGGATTTTCGCGCGGCGCTTTTTATTTCAATAGCGGCGTCACCGGGACGGCCTCCTCAGTAACCGGCGGATGGGCTGATACGACCGGCGTGGACGTACCTGGTGCCGTAGTAATTGGCGGCGGCACAACGCTCAACGGAGCATCGGCTCTCACGAACGGCGGCACCAATGCCGGGAGCAATCTCACGGCGGTGCGCAATCTCTTCACCTGGGCCGACCAGGTCAGCATCACCCACGGAAAGCACCTGCTAAGTTTCGGCGTCTGGTTCGAGCGCCTGCAGGCCAACGACAATCTGATCCAGGATCAATACGGCCAGGCATCGTTTAGCAACCTGCAAACTTTCCTGCAGGGCGCGATCAGTACGTACACCTTTGCCTCGTCAGCGACGCCGATGGCATGGCGCTCGCTGGAGGGCGCGTTCTTTGCGGAGGACGCGATCAAACTGACGCCAAGCCTCGAAGTTCGCCTCGGATTTCGGGGCGAGTTCACCAATGGCTGGAACGAAGCGGACGGCCGAGCCTCTAATTATTTGTTTACTAACGGAGTGATTAACACCGCCCCCGCGGTTGGCACCTCAGCACTCAGTGTCAACAATGCCCGATTCCTGCCGGCCCCGCGCGCGGGGATCGCGTGGTCGCCCTTCGGTTCGAAAAAAACCGTGATCCGCGCGGGTGCCGGCCTTTATTACGCTCTGATCGACAATCTCAGTTACCGGCTGGACCAGAATGGCCCCTTCAACGCTGTAGAAGCGTCCAAGAAGGCCACAGTCGCTGAAATTGAGGGCACAGGCACACTTCCAACGCCACTGGCCATTCCGAGCGGCGTACAACCCAATCTCCAGACGCCCACGGTGATCTCCTACGACCTGAAAATCGAGCAGCAGATCTTGCCAAACACGACACTGAGCGTCGGATACATCGGCTCACACGGGTACCACGAGATTCTTTCGATCGACGCCAACGTGCCAAGCAATGTCGTAATTTGCCCAGCGTTGCCCTGCCCGGCAAACTATCCCTCCGGGGCATATTTCTATTACGCCAGCCTGGCTGCGCCACTAACCGGGACGCCTGCGTTGGCAAACCCCGCGGTGGGGAACACGACCCATTGGTTCTCGGAAGGTGTAAGTTCCTACAATGGTCTCGAAGTAGATGTGAACCGCACATTCAGCCATGGGCTGCAAATTCGCGGTGTCTACACTTATTCGAAAGCCCTCGACGATGGTGACAGCGTGAACACCAGCGTCGCGACAAACTCCCCGGCGTTCGCCTCGAACCCACTGAATCCATTGCAGGCGGATTATGGCCGCGCTTCCTTCGATGTCCGGAATGCCGCGGTAATCAACGCGACATACGATCTGCCCTTCGGCCGGAGGAATGCTTCCGGAGACAATCGCTGGTGGAATACGGCGATTGGAAACTGGCAAATCAGCGGAATCGAAACGCTGGTGTCCGGTTTGCCCTTTACGCCTCAACTTTCCTACAATCCATCAAACGATGGCGACTCGCGCAACCCTGTCAGGCCGTCCTTAAATCCCGCATTTACGGGCTCTATCATCGAGGGTCGCCCAGGCCAATATTTCAACCCGAACGCCTTCATTCAGCCGCTGGCAAACACCTATGGCAACGCGCCCCGCAATTTCTTGCAGGGGCCCGGACTCGCGGAAACCGATTTATCCGTGGCCAAGAAATTCCTGTTCACGGAAAGGATCAATCTCCAGTTCCGGGCCGAGCTGTTCAACATTTTCAATCGCACCAATTTCAATAATCCCAACCCGGTCGTTTTCACTTCGGCGACAACGGTGCTGCCATCCGCATCCGCGGGCGTCATTACCTCGACCTCCACGAGTTCGCGGCAGGTACAGTTTGGGTTAAAACTGCTGTGGTGAAATGGAGATTCTTGAAGCGCCAACCTTCAGGTTGGCATTTTAGAATCAAGCACATGCCCTCCTGAAGGAAGCTGCCGGGGCAACAGTCTGGTAGAATAGGTTTGCTTCAGAGGCGCGGTCGCCAAGTGGTAAGGCAAAGGTCTGCAAAACCTTTATCGGCGGTTCGATCCCGCCCCGCGCCTCCAAACCACCCGTGAATCCCTATCGATTGATTGAATATTCGAATAATTCCATGGCGAAAGACGCATTGACTTCGACTCACTGTTTCAGTACCCTTATCCCGTGATTTCCTACGTCCAGAAGACCAAGCAGGCTTGCCTCTGTTGTACCTGCTGTATGTGTGCGTCTTCTGGCGCCGGGAGCTAAATCCTCTAGAATCATAAGCAGAAATTCTAGAATCCCACCGCCGGAATAGAGCTGGCGGTGGGATTTTTTTTGCGTACCAGCCCATACGGAACTTAGCCTGCACAAGATGCAGGCAGAAATGAGACAGCGGCTAGCTTGCCGGACACTTGGAAGCATAGCCCTGAAGAATCGCGATGATCCGAAATTCAATGCCCGGGATGTTTCGCAACAAAGCAATTAGAGCACTCGCTGCGGCCATACTGCTCGCCTCATTTAGCGTCTCTGTGCAGGGAAAAGATGGAGATTATCGCGAGATGCGGGGATCCCAACCTCCTTCGCCTAATGAAGCCGCCGTGCCAGTCCCAAGCGTCGCACCTGCCGAGCCAGCAAGGACGCCTACACCTTCTTCGCTTGCGCAGGTAGTGGAAATCCTGGAAGCGCAGGGGCAGGAAATTGCATCCTTGCGGGCTGCATTGCACGACCAGCAGGAGCTGACTGCGCGCCTCGAAGCGAAGCTCAACGCCGCCAGCCCCGCAACGATTCTTGCCGAAGCCGCTTTGCCTTCGCCGGCGGCCCCTGCGGTTGGTCCAGGTCAGGTAGATCTTGGCCAGAAAGTCGCGCAGCTCGAAACGGATTTTGGCAACTCCCAAAGAAATCTGGAAGAGCGCCTGAAAAAGCTCGGTCCGTTCATTTTCAGCGGAGACATCCGTTTGCGGGCGGAGCCGACGTTTGGCGGACCGGTCGATCAGTCGCAGGACAGATTCCGCGAGCGTGTCCGACTGCGCTTCAATGCCGAGGCGGCATTGAATGACCAATTCTGGGGCGGCTTCTCTCTCGCGTCGGGCGACCTGAACAATCCGATCTCGACAAACCAAACATTGAATCAATATGACACGCGCAAGCCCATCGCAATCGATCGGATGTACGCCACTTACAATCCTAGCTGGTTCAGGCATCTCACTCTTACTGGTGGAAAATTTGCATACCCGTGGTTCAACACGGAGCTTGTTTGGGATAAGGATTTGAATCCGGAGGGGGCAGGCGAAACTCTTGCGTTCAACGTCAAGACTCCTCTTCTTAAAAAATTCAGCATTGTTGGTTTTCAGTTGCCGTTTGCGGAAAACAGGCGCACGGCAAGCAACAACAAGAGTCTGTACAACACGATTGTCTACGGCGAGCAACTGCAGACGTACTGGCAACTCGGAAGCGCCGTCAAACTCAGTGCCTATGCAAGCTACTACGATTGGAAATTCGCGGATTCTGTCGCGCTGTCGATTCTCACATCGAATGGCGCCAGTCCCGACGACGCACTCCTGGCGCTGAGCAACAACGGCGAGCAGAATTCGATTGCCACCGTGACGGCGACCAATGCAATCACGGGCGCAAAGACAATTACTTCGGCGCAATTTGCATCGAAGTTCGGAATTCTTGACTCACTGGCTCAACTTGACATCACCACACCGTCGGAGAGCTGGCCGCTTACTTTTATCGGCGACTTTGCGGAGAACACGCGCGTTTGCGAAAACATGAAAAATATTCCGGCCGCGGCGGTCTTCTCGGCGCCATGCGATCCGCACGCTCGCGACGGATATTGGCTGGAGACAAGCATTGGACGAACGCAAAAGAAGGGCGACTGGCAGTTCAGCTACACGCGCATCATGATCCAGCGTGAGGCCGTGAACGGTACATTCAATTACAGTGAAATTTTTCCGGCCAGCAACGTCGAAATTCACCGCCCCGAAATCCTTTATCAGCTTTTCGATAACGTGACGCTGCAACTGAACGGATTGTTTGGCCGGCCGCTGGTAACCGCAGGCAGCCCGGCTCCGGTGCAGCCTCTTTGGGAACGATTGCAGTTTGACGTGACTTATAAATTCTAGGTGGCAAAAGTGAATTCTGTGAGTGGAAGAAAAAAGATGAGAGTGGGGTTCGGACTCCTCGCGGCGCTCCTGGTGATGGCCGCTTCGGGGATCCGTGCCCAGCAGAAGCCGATCGTCATCCGCGTTGGATATTTCCCGAATATCACCCACGCCCAGGCGCTTGTTGGGCGTGCGGGAGGCCAGTTTGAAAAAGCTGTCGGACCGGGAGTGCAGATCGAATGGAAAGCGTTCAACGCCGGGCCTTCCGCGATTGAAGCCCTTTTTGCCAATGCGATTGATCTCACTTACGTCGGTCCGAACCCCACGGTGACAGGCTATGTCAGATCGCAAGGCGAAGCAGTCCGCGTGATTGCCGGGGCAGCAAGCGGCGGCGCCTCGCTGGTTGTACGGCAAGGCGCGGGGATACAGAAGGCCTCGGATTTTCACGGCAAGAGGGTCGCAACCCCGCAACAGGGCAACACGCAGGACGTGGCTCTACGGGCCTGGTTGCGAGGCAACGGGCTAAAGCCGCGGGAAAAGGGCGGCGACGTTCAAGTCCTTCCAATCACAAACGCCGATCAATTCACGCTCTTCCTGAAAGGGCAGCTTGACGCAGCCTGGGCTCCCGAACCCTGGGCTGCGCGACTCGTTCACGAAGCGGGTGGTCGAATTTTCATCGATGAGCGCGACCTTTGGCCGAATCACGAGTTCGTCATCACGGATCTCATCATTCGTCCAAAGTTCCTGAAGGATCATCCCGACGTGGTAAAGAATTTTCTGCGCGCGCATGTGGACCTGACGGATTGGATCAACAAGAATTCCACGCAGGCAAAACAAATCTTGAACCAGCAATTGCAAAAAGAAACCGGCAAGCCGCTGGCGCCCGAAGTCCTCGACGACGCGTTCTCGCGTATGGCGGTGACGTACGATCCGATTCGCTCGTCGCTCCAAAAGTCCACGCAGCAGGCGTTTGACGAGGGTTTTCTCGGCAGGACTCCCCCGGACCTTTCCGGACTCTACGATCTGACGCTGTTGAATGAAGTTCTTCGCGAAAAGAAGGCGAGACCAGTACAATGACGAACTACGTTATCGATCTGTTCAACCGTTCCGTTGGCGGGGGCCGAGCGCTGCCTGAAATCGAGGGGCCTCCGGACTCGCAGAAATCCGGCAAGAAGGCGTCCGTGGATATCGACCTAAGGCCAACAGCCCAACCCGCCCGGAAAGAAAGCATCTCTCTTTGCAGCGTTTTCCGAAGCTACGCGAATTCCCGAGGCTCTTTCACTCCAGCCCTGCAAAACATTGACCTCGAAATTGAGCAGGGCGAATTTGTCTGCATCGTCGGGCCCTCTGGCTGCGGAAAATCCACGCTCCTGCATTTGGTGGCGGGCCTGGACCGTCCCACCTCGGGCGAGATCACCGTGGACGGCGGCCCTGTAACTGGTCCCGGCACGGATCGAATCCTGCTCTTTCAGGAGCTGGGGCTGTTTCCCTGGCTGACGGTCCGGCAAAACGTGGAGTTTGGCCTGAAGATGGCCGGCGTGTCGAAAACCGAAAGGAAGGATCGGGCGCGAGTTTTTCTGCGCATGGTTCACCTTTCACATTTTGAGGATCACTACATTCACCAGCTTTCCGGCGGCATGAAGCAGCGCGTGGCTCTGGCGCGTTCCCTGGCGCTGCGTCCAAAAATTCTGTTGATGGACGAGCCCTTTGCCGCGCTCGACGCGCAGACGCGTGACATGCTGCACGATGAACTCGAGCGCATCTGGAAGGAAACTTCTCCGACCATCGTCTTCGTGACGCACAACGTCCGCGAAGCTGTGCGCCTCGGAGATCGCGTGCTGCTGATGAGCTTCCGGCCCGGGCGCATCAAGAAGCAGTTTGAAGTCAATCTTCAACGCCCGCGTCACGTCGAGGATTCCGACGTGGCTCAATTGTCCAAGGAAATTCTCGGGCAGCTGAGGGAAGAAATTGAGCGGTCATTCAACGCGGAGTATTCACGTGAAGAAAAGCGTTAACCAATTGATTTTTGCCGCGGGAGTGCTCGTGCTGTGGGAAGGCCTTGCGCTCGCAAAAATTTGGCCGCCCTATCTCTTTCCCACCCCGCTGGGAGTCGCGCAGTCGCTGTACGACGGATTTAAGGATCACAGCCTCTGGATCGGCATCGGGGTGAGCATGCGGCGCGTCGTGATTGGCTACGCCATCTCGGTGGTTCTCGGAATTCTTCTGGGGATGATTCTGGCCTCAAACAAGTTTCTGGAAGACACGCTGGGGCGCGTGATCCTCAGTCTGCAAAGCCTGCCCAGCGCTTGCTGGGTGCCCATCGCCCTGCTCTGGTTTGGTTTAAGCGAGACGGCCATTATTTTCGTTACGATTACCGGATCCCTCCTGGCCGTGACGCAGTCAACCAAGGCGGGTTTTGACAATGTGCCGCGCATCTTGTCCATGGCCGGCCGCAATCTGGGCGCGAAAGGCCCGCAAATGTTTTGGCACGTGCTCTTACCGGCGAGCCTGCCGTACCTGCTGGACGGCTTGAGGCAGGGATGGGCGTTTGCCTGGCGTTCATTGATCACCGGCGAAATGATTTACATTTCACTGGGTCTTGGCCAGCTTTTGATGACGGGCCGCGATTTGAATGACATTAATTTGGTTGTGGCGGTGATGGTTCTGATCGCCTTGCTAGGCTATATCGTTGATGGGATCGTGTTCCGCAGGCTCGACGCTTCGATCCGCCAAAAATGGGGAATGGCGGTCACGGCTTCCAGCTAGTTCCGGGAACGTCAATCTCCCGATTGGCATCTTGCCCACGTCATTCAGGAGAATGGCGTTCCCAGGAACCTCAAGAACCCACCGAAGAATCGTTGTAACGCCTGTCGGCATTGATCAACAGCACGCCTGCCAATCCGAAAACAAGCGCAAGCACAATATTTCCCACCCAGATCCTCCGCCCGCTCAACAAGGCCAGGAAAATCTCAAGCAGCACCGCAGGAAGAAACAAACCAAGAACAAACATCCATAAACCGAAAATTTTCTTTCCGGCCCACTTGTCAGCGCACAACCCGATCAGCAATCCAGCAGGCAAAAAAATGAAGGTCTGGTACACGATGATATAGCCATCCAATTCCGCGGTCTGGATGTAAAGGAAATGATGCACGAGGCTGGCGCCGGGGCTCAGGCGATATGGCCGCGCCGCGCGCTTCCCATCCAGGTAGATGAACGCATCCGAACCATCATAAGACGCGACGATGTCCCGCACTTTCCCGGGCTCGAATACGTGGGGCACCCTCCAGGCCAGCAGGGCATGCTTTTCTGACAGCGGATTGCGAATCCAGACTACGAGGTCGTCTCCCTCTTGCCGCAAGTGAAAATTCGCATTGTCGGCAGATTGCGAGAGGGAAACGATGCGGCCATTCCCTACTTGTGTTGCGGCAGGCGCGCAGACAATGTGAACTGTGAACTGGCTGGATTTTTCGACCTCTCGAGTAAGGCTTTCTACAGGGACATTCGTGCGCAACCATGATTTGGCGTTTACTTCAGATGCCCGCGCATTGATGAATCGCGGCTGTTGCGGAGTCCAATCAAGCGCCGGCAAGAGGTTTCTGCTGTCTTGATACGGGGATGAACTGGCAAAGTCATAAGATCCAAGTAATCCGGCGCCGGCATCATCGGCGGATTCCCGCGCGGCTATCCGGCGGATCGCCTCTTCCGGAAGAGCCCGATTCCAGATTTGCAATTGAAAGACCTGGCCCATCCAGGGGGACTGGCCCGAAGCGTCATTCCCTATGATTAGAATGCACCGAGGGTCCCAATTGCTCAAGCGCGTTTCCTTTTGCAAGACACCGGAAACGCCAAAACAAACCACGAAATAACCGGTAAGCAGCAAGGCCACACGAGGCGGCGAGAGCCATTTTCTAAGAAAGTTTTCGCTTGCTGATGACACTTCCAAGATAGCGCCGCCACAAAGTTCAAACAGAAAGAATCCTGCGACCGAGCCGGTGGTATTGGAAATCACATCCTCCCAACCCGAATCGCGCGATGGAATGTAAAGCTGCATGAATTCCACTGCGTAGGAGACTCCTGCGCCCACGACCAGCGCCAGAAGAAGTGAACTCCAGCGGCTGCCGCCCCGCTTGCGCACTTTGGCGCAGAGAGCAAACCCAAGCGGAACGAACAAGAGCACGTTCAAGAAGAAATCTGAATATAGCGGTCGTTTCCCTGAGATTCCCAGGAGGAAAGGAGATCTGTGCAATTCGAAAGTAGGCACAAAAGGGGATTGAAAAGGGAAAAGTGTGAGATAGGCGATACCCAGCAGGGAAAGGATGAGAATTCGATTCGACCAATTAGCACTGGCTTGCTGATACGGAAGGTCCAGAGTTTTCATGATTCCAGCATGGAAGTGCGTCAGCCAACATGTTTGAGTCTAGCACAGCATCGCGGGTCTGCTCCGAAGGCCGGCTTCGCATGTTTCCTGTTCCATTGACGATGTGCCTCGAATTCTCCTGTCGTTTCTGACTATTTCCAGGTCTGGCGGAGACCTGTACTTTCCTCGAGTGAAAACGACTTCGATGCTCAACCGTACAGTTACCTGGCCTGTCCCTGTTTTGCTCGCAGGACCAGTAGTGGGCATTTCCATTCAAATCCTAAGCTGGATTTGTCATGAATGCCTCTACGATACATGGTTGCCAATCTCACGCAAATCTCAAGCGCCCGGCGGCGCTCGGCATATTCGCACTCATTCTTGCATGTTTCGCGGTGCTTTCGATGACAGGCTGCTTGGGTTTGACAGGAGCGGGCACACCCGCGGCAAAGTCGGGTTCGCCCTCGGGTTCCAACACAGGAACACTCACGGCAAGCAGCATGAGTTTGAGCTTTGGAAATGTTACGGCTGGAACAAGCAGCCCTCTAACTTTGACCTTGACCAACACCGGAACCGGGGCAGTCACAATTTCTCAGGCAACCGTGACCGGCGCTGGTTTTAGTGTAGTGGGAGGAATGTCCACCGTTTCCATCGCGGGCGGTCAGAATCATGCGTTCCAGGTGCAATTTGCGCCGACGGCCGCTGGGAGTGTTACCGGCGGAATCTCAATAGTCAGCGATGCGACGGACTCTCCGCTTGCTGTCTCCCTCAGCGGGACTGGAATGGCGGGGCTCGCTATTACGGCCCAACCCGAGAGCCAAAGCGTCACAGCCGGGCAAACCGCGACCTTTTCGGTCAAGGCGACCGGAACAGGGGCTATTACGTATCAGTGGAAGAAGGGCGGAGTGGCCATCAACGGGGCCACCGCGGCGTCCTACACGACGCCAGCCACCACCAGTGCATCCAACAATGGCGCGGAATTTGCAGTGGTAGTGACCGATGGCGTAGAGAGTATGACCAGCAGCAACGCGATCCTGACCGTTACTTCAGCGGCGGTGGCGCCCACCATCACGGCGCAGCCCACTAATAAAACCGTCACTTCCGGGCAAGCGGCGACGTTCAGCGTCGCGGCGACGGGCACGGCGCCGCTTTCTTATCAATGGAAGATGAATGGCACAGACATTACCGGCGCGACTTCTGCCTCGTACACGATCCCGACGACGGTCGCCTCGGAAAACGACGACAAATTCACTGTAACCGTCAGCAACAGCGTTTCCAATGTGGCCAGCAACGCCGCGACATTGACCGTGGATGTCCCGCCGTCCATTGTGACGCAACCCGCCAACCGAGCCGTCAATGCCGGGCAAACAGCAACTTTTAATGTGGTTGCCGCGGGAACCGGGGTATTGAGCTATCAGTGGAAGAGGGATGGAATCGCGATCAGCGTTGCCACGGCTGCGTCTTACACCACCCCAGCGACAGCGACTTCAGATACCGGCGCGCAATTCACCGTGCTGGTCACCGACGTCGTGAGCAGCGTGACCAGCAGCGCGGCAACCTTAACCGTCAATGGTCCGCCGTCCATCGTCACGCAGCCATCCAGTAAGACCGTAGCCGCCGGACAAGTCGCCACTTTCAGCGTAAACGCGACTGGTACCGGCAACCTGGCGTACCAATGGAATAAGGGGGGAGCTGCCATCAATGGCGCGAACTCATCTTCGTATACAACTCCTGCGACGACAACAGCGGACAGTGGTTCGCAATTTACCGTCACTGTCACCAACGGCGTGGGCAGCATCACCAGCAACGCCGCCACGCTGACGGTAAGCGCCGCGGCTACTCTGATTCTTAATGCAAACAAAGCCAGCCTGAATTTTTCGAACGTCAATATCGGCAGCAACAGCATGTTGCCAGTGATTTTTACCAACAGCGGGAACTCGGATGTCACCATTTCTAACGTCACCATTTCCGGCGCCGGGTATACAGCCAACGGCATTTCATCCGGGCAGATTGTTAAGGCTGGGCTGACAGCTACTCTGGACGTCACTTTCACACCTTCAAGCGCAGGACCCTTGCCAGGCAGCGTAAACGTATCCAGCAACGCCACAAATTCCCCGGCGGCCGTTACGTTGTCCGGGACGGGGGTACAGCCGGCAGTTTCGCACTCCGTTACGCTTAACTGGACAGCGAGCACTCCCGCGGTGTCCGGCTACAACGTCTACCGGTCGACGGTGAGCGGTGGCCCGTACGCCATATCGAATTCCAAACTGATTGTGGGTACAACGTACGTGGACACGGCGGTTCAGGCCACTCTGACCTACTACTATGTGGTTACTTCGGTTGATTCGAGCGGCACAGAGAGCGCTTACTCGACTGAAGTATCAGCCCTCGTCCCCTAGATTGGGACGGGGTCATGAGATTCCATTTCGGCGGGCTATGCAAATGAGCCACTGCGCGGCCCGCTGCTTCCCTCCGCACTCTTCGGCAGGTGCAGGTGTGTTCCCCTGTACTTTAAATGTACGCAGGTACAGTAGTCGCCACCACGTCCCAGAAACCACAATCAGGGCGATGAAAAACCTTGCAACGAATGGATGCCTAAGTGGAGCGCAGGAAAACACTGCGGCGGTTAATTCCTTGGTCATGAAGGCGATTTCATTCGCGGGTCTGGTTTTTCTATCCGCCGCTGTCCTTTCGACTTCGGGATGTATTGGTCTTACAGGTGTCTCCAAGACTAACTCAGGCCAGCCAGGCGCCTCTGCAGCCGCCACGATTTCTGTGGAGCCCGCATCCGTAAGTTTTGGCCACGTAGCTGTCGGTGGCACGGCCTCTCAATCCGTAACGATATCCAATGGCGGCGGATCGGATCTTACAGTTACTCAGGCGAGCACGACTGCAGCCGGTGTGAAGATTACAGGTATCACTCTCCCTCTGGTAATAGCCGCGGGAAAACAGTCAACATTTGACGTAGTTTTTTCGCCAAAAACGGCCGGAACCTTATCGGGCGATGTTTCCGTCACGAGTGACATTTCCAGTTCGCCGAGCATGGTGTCCTTGAGCGGAATCGGAATGGCTGCTACAGCCGTTCTCACCACAAACTCTTCGAGCCTGGGCTTCGGGAACGTGGTCGTCGGGAAAAGCAGCGCTCTGAGCGTGACCCTCACAAACGCAGGTAATTCTAATGTTACTGTCTCAAAAGTTACTGTTTCGGGCGCTCGCTATTCAGAGAGCGGTGTTTCTGCCGGCATGATTCTTGCGCCTGGACAATCGGCGACGTTGGATGCGACATTCTCCCCTCTGGCAGCCGGCAGCCAGACCGGCAGCGTGACCGTAACAAGCAACGCCACGAATTCGCCCATGACCATCTCCTTCACGGGCGATGGCACGCAAACGGGTCCTCCGACGGCTGCCCATGAAGTGGTGCTGACATGGACGCCCAGCACATCGGCTGTGGCCGGGTACAACGTTTACCGTTCCCAAGTTTCAGGCGGACCGTACGCAATATTGGACTCCACCATGGTGGCAGCGGATTCCTACACGGATACGAATGTCCAGGCCGGACAGACATATTATTATGTCGTGACATCGGCTACGGCCACGGGCATCCAAAGCGCGGATTCCACGCAAGCCTCGGCCACTATCCCCACTCCTTAACACTCCACGCCTGCCGCGCGTGGGTCCCGGCTGGAATTGCGCCCTGCTTGTTGGCTCACACGCATTGCGGATCATCATGGCACTCTGCTCGCCCTGTGGAAGCAGAAATAAATGCGGCACCATCCATCAGAAGAGACAGGTAAAGCACAGATATCAGAAATGCCCCGGAACCGCCACGTGGTTTATGTAAAATGTTCATTGTAAATGATTTGTCACATGTACCCCTGCAATATCAGAGCAGGTCTGACATTAGGATACAATTTGGGCGTCTTGGAATCCTTTTGGTACATTGTGGAAAGACTTTTCTCCATTATTTCCTTTCCTGGAGGCCAAAACAGGTTTCAGTTTGATCGGAGATCGATTTTATAGAACTATAGTGTTTATTTTCAATAGGTTAACCTTATTTCGATTCAAGAACCTTTCATTCGGTAGGAATACTCTTTGGAAGCCTGATTGCGCTTGTTTTACCGAGTCTTTGAGGTTTGTAATGGGGATTTTATGGCGGTAGCTTGCCTCCTCATTGCGCTGGGAACCGAGTTTACCCTGTGCGAATCGATACGAATATGAGTCAGAGCCCTTCACGTAATAATACAAACTGGTTTGCCCTTCAGATCCGATCTCGTTGGGAAGAGACTACGGCCGGGTTGCTGCGAAGTAAGGGCCTGGAGACTCTGCTGCCCACTTACACGACCAAGCGCAAGTGGTCTGATCGCTTCAAAGTGGTCGAATCGCCCCTCTTTCCTGGATATGTTTTCTGCCGTTTTGATGTCCACAACCGGCTGCCGGTATTGATTACCCCTGGGGTGATTTCGGTTGTAGGACGCGGAAAGACACCTGTCGCGGTAGACGATGCGGAGATTTTCTCCATCCAGGCGGCAATGGGGTCAGGCATTCACATGGAGCCGTGGCCTTACGTTGAAATTGGCGAACGAGTCCGGATCAAGGACGACGTGCTAGATGGGATGGAAGGAATTTTGACGAGCTTTAAGGGAAGCCACCGCGTGGTGATTTCCGTGACTTTGCTCCGCCGGTCCGTGGCGCTTGATATCGATCGTTCGCGAATCACGCCGCTGGGGGCTCCTCGAACCGCGCCCGAGGCAGCCGTCGAAGAAATGCCAGAGCTTGAGGTAGTCGGCGCCTGAATTTATTCGAACGCTTCGGATTCAATTTTACGAGACCGTTCGGTGAGGAAAAGAACTAAGGGCTGAAGCCGCAAAATAGCAATGCAGTTTGGGAAACGCTCCCGGCTTCCGCGCTTTACCGAAGGGCGTCCAGGGCAGTACAAGTTAAGAGTACGGGTAAAGTTGTTACTGGTCCCCCCGAACCGCAGAACGGGAATGGATCGAAAAGATGTGTTCCATCCACCGAGGAGCCGGCAACCGGCTCACCGGAAACGGTCGGGAGAATTGATGAGTCAAAACGGAAGTTCCAATGGCAATACAAACGGGCATTCCAACGGTGCAAAATCACAGATGATACGAGTCGGCGTGATCGGTTACGGGTATTGGGGTCCGAACGTGGTTCGGAATTTCTTTGGAGTGGACCACACGTGCGTCGAGATGCTGTGCGACATGAATCCCAGCGCGCTGGCCCGGGCCAAGAAGAATTATCCAAGTCTCGAGGTCACAACCGACCCCGACGATATTCTTAAATCACCTAAGATTGACGCCGTCGCGGTCGTCACTCCGGTGTGGACGCACTACAAGCTTGCCAAAGCCGCCCTCGAAAATGGCAAGCACGTGTTCGTCGAAAAGCCATTCACTTCCACTTCCGAGCAGGCCGAAGAATTAATCAACCTGGCGGCGCGCAAGAATTTGAAAATCATGGTGGATCACACGTTCCTGTTCACCGGCGCGGTCCGCAAGATTCGCGAACTGACCGAGAGCGGTGCCCTTGGAGACTTGTATTACTACGATTCGCTGCGTGTGAACCTGGGCCTGTTCCAGCATGACGTCAGCGTGATTTGGGACCTTGCTCCGCACGATCTCTCGATCATGGACCACCTGATCAAAGGCGAGCCTGAAGCTATTGTTGCCACTGGCGAATGCCACCTGAACGACGTTGAAGATGTCGCATTCATGACCATCTATTTCCCGAACAGCGTGATCGCGCACATCAATGTGAATTGGCTTTCTCCGGTCAAGATCCGGATGACGATGATCGGCGGGCAGAAGAAAATGCTGGTCTGGAACGATCTGGTCGCGGACGAAAAGATTCGCCTGTACGACAAAGGCGTGAACATCACTTCCGGCGACAAAGTGCGCGAGTTGCTGGTGAACTACCGTTCCGGGGACATGTGGGCGCCGCAACTGGAACAACTGGAAGCGCTGCGCGTCGAGCTGGATTATTTTGCCGACTGCATTCTCCAGAACAAGACACCCTTCAACGATGGTCAAGCCGGCCTGCGCGTCGTGCGCATGCTCGAGGCGGCCGACCGCTCCATCAAGCAGAGAGGAGAGTTGGTGCGCCTGTGAACGAATTCTGCAGCATTGCTCCGGACGTAAAGCTCGGCAAGGGCGTGAAGCTTTCCAAGTTCATTAATCTCTACGGCTGCGAAATCGGCGACGACACGAAAATCGGAGCGTTCGTGGAAATTCAAAAAAACGCCTCGGTGGGCCGCCGATGCAAAATTTCCAGCCACACTTTCATCTGCGAGGGCGTGACCATCGAGGACAATGTCTTTATCGGGCACGGTGTGATGTTTATCAATGACATCTACCCACGCGCCACCGCCAACGGGCAATTGCAAACGGAGGCCGACTGGAAAGTCGACCGGACGGTCATCAAGAACGGAGCATCCATCGGCACGGGCGCCACGATCCTTGCGAATGTCGTCATCGGAGAAAATGCGATCGTCGGCGCGGGCAGCGTTGTCACCAAGAGTGTTCCCGCGAACTGCATTGTCGCCGGGAACCCCGCAAAAGTGTTTCGCAAAATTGAATCCGCAGTGGAGGCCATCAAGTGAGCACACCTAATGGGAATGGCAATGATATTCCGTTTCTGGATTTAGTGACTCCCCACGTTGAGCTGGAACAGGAACTGACCAAAGTCTTCCAACAGGGATTGCGCACCGCCGGTTTCATCGGCGGGCCGATGGTGGAGGACTTTGAAAAAGCGTTTGCCGATTTCTGTAGCACGACCAACGCCGTGGCAGTCAGCAGCGGAACCGATGCGCTGCGATTCGCCATCATGGGCGCGGGCATCCAGCCGGGCGACGTGATCGTGACCGTACCGCACACCTTTATCGCCACGAGCGAAGCCATTTCACAGGCGGGTGCGCATCCGGAGTTTGTCGATGTGGACGAACGCACATACAACATGAGCCCGGAGCGGCTTCGTGAATATCTGGAAAAGCAGTGCAGCGTGGACCCGTCCGGAAAGCTCATCAGCCGCCGGAGCGGGCGCCGCGTGGGCGGCATCATCCCCGTGCACCTGTACGGGCAAATGGCGGACATGGACGCGATTCTGGCCCTTGCGGAACAGTATGGCCTCGTGGTGATCGAAGATGCGTGCCAGGCTCATGGCGCGGAATACTATTCGAAGAAAAATAGCTGCTGGATGAAAGCCGGTTCGATGGGGCGCGCCGCCGCCTTCAGCTTCTATCCGGGGAAAAATCTGGGAGCGTGCGGGGAAGCGGGCGCAGTCACCACGAACGATTCCAAACTGGCCAATAAGGTAAAGGTCCTCCGGGATCATGGCCAGGCCAAAAAGTATTACCACGACGTGGAAGGCTACAACGGCAGGCTAGACGCCATCCAGGCCGGGTTCTTGCACGTGAAGCTCGCCTATCTGGCGGGCTGGAATGCCGCGAGACGCGAGCGAGCCGCCGAATACAATGTGTTGCTTGATGGGATGGAAGGCAGCATCATGCGCCCCTTCGAACCGTCCTGGTCCCGCGCGGTCTACCACTTGTATGTGGTCCGCACTCCGGATCGCGACGGAATGATGAAACACCTTAAGGAAGCGGGCATCGCCACCGGAATCCACTACCCGATTCCTCTGCACATGCAAAAGGCATACGATTATTTGAACTACCGGCAGGGCGATTTCCCGATCTCCGAAAAAGTAGCGTCGGAAATCGTGTCACTGCCCATGTTCCCAACTCTGAAATCGGAGCAGCAGGGACGCGTGGTCAGCGAAATTCAGCGCTGCCTGCGCGTCGAAATGGTGCGGTAGCAGGCAGGCAGTCCGGTCGCACGCACGAAGCGCGGAACGCAAGGGCGTTGCGCGGGAGAGCAATTTTTCCACCAGGGTCCTCTTCAGATGATGCCGACAATGGAAATAACAGACGAACTCACGCCAGCTCCGCCGACTGCGGCGAAGTTCCCTGCTGTGCGGAAAAAAATCTGGATCGATCTGGACAATTCGCCGCACGTTCCATTTTTCGTTCCCATTATTCCCGAGCTGAAAGCCAGAGGTTTCGAGCTTTTCATTACCGCGCGTGATTCCTATCAGGTTGTGGAACTGCTGAAGTATTACGGAGTTCAGGCGCGCGTTATCGGGAAACACTACGGGAAGCACAAAATTCTAAAACTTCTGGGCACAGTCTGGCGAGCGGTCGCGCTCACGTACATCGCCCGGAAGGAGAAGATCGATATCTCGCTGATGCATGGATCGCGAGGGTGTTTAATAGCTTCCGCCATCCTGGGAATCCAGAACATCACCATCGTCGACTATGAACATACGGCTAAATTTGCCATTAAAAATATGGTGGTGATTTATCCCGAGATTATTCCCACGAATGGAATGGCTTATAGCAAGATTAAGGTTCTGAAATATCCCGGCATCAAGGAAGATGTATATCTTCCCAGCTTCCACCCTGATCCGCAGCTGAGGCAGCGGCTCGGCATCGCCGCGGATGAACTGCTGGTCACAGTGCGTCCGCCCGCCACCGAGGCCCATTATCACAACCCGGAAGCCGAAGGATTGCTGACGGCTACGCTCGAAAAATTCAGCAATATGCCGGGGGCGCGCGTTCTGCTGCTGCCCCGGAACAAGAATCAGGAAAAAGAATTGCGCGCCGCCTGGACCAAGGAAGTCGCTTCCGGAAAGATCGTGATTCCGGCTAATGTCGAAGACGGGATGAACATCATCTGGAACTCGGATTTGGTGGTCAGCGGCGGCGGAACCATGAACCGGGAAGCCGCGGCGATGGGAGTTCCCGTGTATAGTATCTTCCGCGGGCCGATCGGCGCGGTGGACCGATTTTTGGCATCGAAAGGCCGGCTGGTTCTGCTGGAAAGCGTGGAACAGGTCCAGACCAAGATTCACGCCGTTCGGCGCAACAAAGAGATTCTTTCGCTCAATCATCAAAAGAGCCCGGCGCTTGAGACGATCGTCAACCACATCACCGCCGTTGCGGAATCGATGAATCAGCCCGCGCAAGAACAGCGCAAGGGATGAGTTCCAAAAAGTCAGCGAGCCGCTCCAGCGCGGAGAGGCACTCATGACGGACGAAATTCTTCGCAAGAACATCGAGAGCAGCGTCGAAGTTCACAAACGTCTTCTGGAAGCCTGTTTGCCCGCCATGACCGTCGCAGCTGACGCGCTCATCGCAGCCTATCGCAGCGGCCGCAAGGCCCTCTTTTTTGGAAATGGCGGCAGCGCTGCCGACGCGCAACACATTGCCGCGGAATTCCTCGGACGCTATTTGCGCGAACGGCGTCCCATCCCCGCCCTCGCTCTCCACGAGAATGCTTCCGCAGTAACGGCTATCGCCAACGATTACGGTTACCAGCACGTCTTCTCCCGGCAGCTCGAGGCTCATGCGGTCGCCGGCGACGTGGCTGTCGGCATCAGCACATCAGGAAATTCTCAGAGCGTCCTTGAGGCCCTCTCGGTCGCTCGTAAGATTGGCCTGTATACGATCGGGCTCTCCGGGGCGTCCGGAGGGCGCATGCGCGAAATTGTCGATGTACTGATCGCGGCGCCTTCGGACGAAACACCGCGCATTCAGGAATGCCACATCCTTGTCGGGCACGCGCTCTGCGATGCAGTCGAGCAGGCAATCGCCACGGCACCCGCCGCGGTGGGAGCATCCGCAACGGTTAAGTAGACAGGGCCTGTTTTTCGCAACAGCAGGTTGACCGCCGAGTCGCTGGGGTACACAGAATTGAAATCCTGCCGATTAATTTTTAGCGATCCGCGCGGCTGGCAGCAAGCGCCTCAATTTCCCGGGAAGGAATTGGAAGCTCATTGAATATCATCGATCCACTCACCGATACGCGCTGGGACGACCTGGTGGCCCGCCATCCGAGCGCAACGGCGTTCCATCGGCGAGGCTGGCTCGAATCGTTGAAACAGACGTACGGCTATGAGCCGTTTGTCATAACCTCCGCTTTCCCCGGAGAACTCTTAAGGGATGGAATCGTGGCGTGCCGGATCACCAGTTGGCTGACGGGAAATCGCCTGGTCTCCTTGCCGTTTGCCGACCATTGCGAACCGCTGTTCGGAGATTCCGGTGAACCGCATCTCTTATCAGATCGCCTTGTAGAGGAATGCAACAAACAGCATTGCAAGTATTTGGAATTTCGGCCGCTCATGGCGTCAGCGGATTTGGGAAATAATTATCAACCCAGCGAATCATTTTACTTTCACGAGCTCGATCTCAGTCCGACCATCGAGCAACTTTTCAAAGGCCTGAGCAAGGATTCCATCCAACGAAAAATCCGGCGCGCGGAAAAGGAGCAGGTTTCCTACGAAGTGGGCCGCACCGATGAATTCATTGAGACTTTCCACAACCTGCTGGTGATTACGCGGCGACGCCACCACTTGCCGCCCCAACCGATAAACTGGTTCAAAAATCTGGCAAAGAATATGGGCGACGCGCTTCACATCCGTTTGGCCCGGAAAAACGGCACGCCCATTGCCGCGCTGCTCACGCTGCGCCACCGCTCGAACATCATTTACAAATACGGGTGCTCGGACGGGGCTTTTCATCAACTCGGAGGCATGCCGTTTCTTTTCTGGAAGCTTATCGAGGAAGGAAAAGCTACGGGAGCCACTTGCCTCGACTTCGGCCGCTCCGAACTGGATAACGAGGGCCTGGTCGCGTTCAAGGACAAGTTTGGGACAACAAAGAAGACGCTGACTTATTACCGATACCCCCAGACCAAGAAACAAAACGCGAGTTCCTGGGGCGATTCCGGATTGGCGCGGCGAGTATTTTCAGCTCTTCCCGACGGCGTCTTGTCGGCGGCCGGCAAGGTTCTGTACAGGCATATCGGCTAGATTTGAGATTCGCCGTGCAGCCTGGCCGTTCGCTTGGCGGCACAGATAAAACTACAGCAACTACCTTTTGAATCGAGAGCAAATGCGAATCGTTCATGTAATAGGAGCTAGGCCGAATTTCATGAAAGCCGCGCCAGTGATCCGCGCGCTTTCTGCTTTTGGCGTGGAGCAGATTGTTGTGCACACAGGCCAGCACTACGACTTCAACATGTCCGACGTATTTTTTCAGCAATTGGGGATGCCCGCGCCGGATGTAAACCTGCAAGTCGGCTCCGGCTCACACGCACAGCAAACGGCGCACATCATGTGCCGGTTCGAACCTGTGGTGCTCGAAAGGAAGCCGGACTTCGTGGTCGTTTACGGCGACGTGAATTCGACAGTTGCCGCCGCGCTGGTGTGCTCCAAGCTGATGGTGCGCGTCGCTCACGTGGAGGCGGGCCTGCGATCGTTCGATCGGGCCATGCCGGAAGAAATCAACCGGCTGGTCACTGACCAGCTTTCCGATCTTTTATTCACGCCCTCCGAGGATGGGAATCGCAATTTGGCGCGCGAAGGAATTGCGCCGGAAAAAGTTTTTCTTGCCGGCAATGTGATGATTGACACGCTCGTTCGAATGCTGCCTGAAGCGGACCGTCGTCTGCCCGCCGACTTGCCGTCCCGCTACGCGCTGGTCACCCTGCATCGTCCCTCCAATGTGGACGACTTGGATTGGCTAAGCTCACTGCTGTCCAGCCTGGAAAGCGTTGGCCATGGCCTCGAAGTTATTTTTCCTGTGCATCCACGCACGCGCCAAAAAATGGCCAGCATCGGGATTGGACACGAAAACAAGGGCCACATTCGCTTTTTGGAGCCTTTGCCGTATCTGGATTTCCTGGCACTTCAGAAGCATGCCGCGGTTGTGATTACGGATTCCGGCGGAATCCAGGAAGAGACCACTTTTCTTGGTGTGCCTTGCCTCACTGTGCGAGAGAATACGGAGCGTCCGGTGACCGTGACGATCGGCACGAACGTGCTGGTGGGTCGGGACACGGCGCTATTGAAGAGTGAATTGACCCGAGTCATGAGCAACGAACGAAAGAAGACCGGCGTGCCTCCACTTTGGGATGGACATGCCGCCGAGCGAATTGCCAAAGTGATCGTGGACAAGTAAGATCAGTCAATTCGCGGTGAGTCGGACGACAAAAGTTTATGACCTCCTCCTTCCTTGACTACTACCGATGTCCGGAAGAGTTTGCGAAGTTTGGCGTTGCGCAGCAACTTGGGCAAACGCCGGAATTTTTCCGGTTCGGAAATAAGATTACCTGCTTCGGGCGCAGCCCCTTGGCGGATGCGCAGATGCCGAACGGCAATCTTCGCGATGTTCTCCCTCTCCTGCAGGATCGAGGGGATGAATTCATACTGCCGTTTGACGCCGACGAAATACTGGAAAACCTGCGCAAGGAAAGATATATCACCGGTAGCTCCTCCCACTCTCCCAGAAATTTGATTAGAAAATCGTACTACGCAGCGCGCCCGTTCCTTCCCGTGGGCATCCGCAAATATCTTCAGCGATTTCATTTGCGGTCGCGAAGAAGTATTGAGTTCCCCTCGTGGCCCCTCGACAAGACGGTTGATAATCTGTGCGCGGAGCTCATGTCTTTGTCTGTCAAGGCGAATGGCAACCAGCGGATTCCCTTTGTGTGGTTCTGGCCGGATGAGTATCAGGGTTGTGTCCTCATGACCCATGATGTCGAGCATGAGGAAGGCAGGGCGTTTTGCGGCAAGCTGATGGATTTGGACGATCGGCACGGCATTCGGAGTTCGTTTCAAGTGGTTCCCGAGGAGCGCTACGCGGTTACGGAAGCTTTTCTGGGGAGTATACGCGGCCGCGGGTTTGAATTGAATGTCCATGATCTGAACCATGATGGACATTTGTTCCAGAGCCACGAACAGTTCCTGAAAAGAGCGAAGGAAATAAACAATTACGCCAGAAAATGGGGCGCGGAAGGCTATCGCTCGGGCGGGATGTACCGGAATGCGGAATGGAGCGGGGCGTTTCAATTCTCCTACGACATGTCTTTCCCCAACGCAGCGCATCTGGAACCGCAACATGGCGGATGCTGCACGGTCATGCCGTATTTCGCTGATGATTTGGTCGAGCTTCCCTTGACGACGACGCAGGATTATTCTCTATTTCATATTCTAGGCCAGTATTCGATCGATCTTTGGAAAGAAGAACTGGAAAGCATCGGTTCAACCAACGGATTAGCTACCTTCATCGTGCATCCGGATTATGTGATCGATGCCCGCGAGCAACACGTTTATGAAGATCTGCTCACGTATCTCTCGGAACTTTGCCACAGTGCAAAGCTTTGGCAGCCATTGCCACGGGACGTGGCGCGCTGGTGGCGCGAGAGAAGCAATATGCGAATCGAGCGATCCTCCGACTCGTGGAAGGTGGTGGGCCCGGGTTCTGAGCGGGCCCGGGTGGCCTATGCGCAGATCGACGAAGGCAGCTTGACCTACCACGTTGAGAAGCCTTCCTGCCGGGAATCTATCGCGTAATTTTCCAGCGATGGCGCAGGCAATTTTTCGTCGAGTGGAATCGCCCGCTCGGTTGAGCGCTCACCACCGCACCATTTCCCCGTAACAATCCTCCGTGTGTATCTCCGAAGAATCCGTACCTACCGCCATGCAATTTATTCCTGCTCCGCATACTTTTATCTCGCATGAATTGTTTCGACGGCTATGGCTGTCAATGCAAGCGCTTGGAATCGGAAATTAAGGTACACGTCTGCCTATGCTGCACAATGAGGCAACCTGGAAAAAACGGATGTCTTCTTCAGTGCTTTTTGGAAGGCAGGGCTGCGAAGACGGAATTCAACTGTTTTCGCCAGTCGGGCAATTGGAGGGAAAACGTGCGAGTCAGGCGAGCATTGGATAGGACTGAATAAGGGGGGCGCCGCGCAGGAGTGGGATATTCACTGGCGGTGATGGGGATTACTCGGCGAACGATCAAAGGCAGGTTGCTGGTAGCCGCCATAAACCAGGGGCAAGCCGCCCGGGCTTTTGCAGCTTCTTCCAGAATAGCGTTTGTGAAATCGTACCAACTCGTCTGGCCGGCGGCGGTCATGTGATAGATGCCGCTCACATCGGCCAACGATAGCGGGCCGCGCTCGGTGTCGCAAAGCTGCTCAAGAATATTAGTTGTGGCTCTGGCGAGTTCGCTGCTTAGCGTAGGCGCGCCGATCTGGTCGCGGACAATTTTCAACTCTTCGCGCTGTGTGGCGAGGCGCAGAATGGTGAGGAGAAAATTCCGGCCTTCGGTGGCATACACCCACGCGGTGCGAAAAATCAAGTGCGTGGCTTCCGATGCCAGGATCGCGAGTTCTCCCTCGAGCTTCGTTCTTCCATAAATATTCTGCGGGCTCGCAGGATCGTCTTCATCGTACGGGAAGGTTTTCAATCCATCGAAGACATAGTCTGTTGAAAAATGGATCAGGGAAGCGCCGATTTTCTTCGCTTCCTCCGCCATCACGGCCGGGGCTTCTGCGTTAATGGCCCGCGCAACGGACTCCTCCGATTCGGCTTTGTCCACCGCGGTATAAGCCGCAGCATTGACTATAAACGAGGGATGGAAATTGCGGATCGCCCGGCGAATCTCTTCGGGCTGGGTGAGATCAAGCCGCTGCCGGTCAAGGGCCGTCACCTCGCCAATGCGCGGCAAAGTTTTGTTCAATTCCCGGCCGACTTGCCCGTTCGTCCCGATCAGCAGGATGGCAGGTTTCATTTTTTGGAGTATTGCGGCAGATATTCCGGAGGCATTGCCGCAAGCGTGGAGTACTTCGCGTCTTTTTCAGAGACCAGCGGGCTCACCACGCCCCAGGAGATGGCCAGGTCAGGATCATTCCAGATAATTCCGTGCTCGCTCGTGGGATCGTAAAAGTCACTGCACTTATATAGAAATTGAACGGAATCAGACAAGGCCGCGAAGCCGTGCGCGAATCCTTTAGGGATGTAGATTTGATTCTGTCGCTCGGCAGAAAGCACCACGCTCGTCCATTTTCCGAAATTCGGCGAGCCAACTCGCACGTCCACCGCAACGTCCAGCGCTTCCCCTTCAATCACGCGGCAGAGCTTTGCCTGCGTATGACGCAATTGGTAGTGGAGGCCGCGCAACGTGCCCTTGGAAGAGCGGGAGTGATTGTCCTGAACGAAAATGTCGGGGATGCCAAGTTCACAAAAGTTCTGCTGGTTGTATGTCTCCATGAAAAAGCCGCGCGCGTCGCGGAATACTTTTGGCTGGAGTTCCCAGACATCAGGATGTGAGGTGTTCAATTTTTGCAAGCGAGTCCATCCCTATGCTGCGGCCGTGCCGGACGAATGCGATCCGGCGTCAACGCGAAAGTTTAGGGCCGGAGGATGAAAGCGCGTGCAGGGAAGAATCGCGGTTCTCATAGTATTTGTCATAGTAGGAGAGATATTCACCGTCGCGAACGCCCGCCATCCACTTCGCATTGGACTTGTACCAGTCGATGGTCTGCCGCAAGCCTTCTTCCAGGGGAACTGCCGGTTTCCAGCCCAGGTCCTTCTCCATTTTATCGCAGTGCAGGGCATAGCGCCGGTCGTGTCCCGGGCGATCTTTCACATAGGAAAGAAGAGTTTCCGGTTTGCCGATCAGGCGAAGCAGCGTGCGCGCGATCGTCAGATTTTCTTCGACGTCAAGCCCGCCGATATTGTAAACCTGCCCGATGCGGCCGCGTTCGAGAACGGCGAGTACGCCGCGGCAATTATCTTCCACGTGCAGCCAATCGCGCTCTTGCTTCCCGTCGCCGTAAATAGGCAGCTGTTTGTTATCGAAAATATTCGTGATCATCAAGGGAAGGAATTTTTCAGGGAACTGATACGGCCCATAATTGTTAGAGGATCGCGTGATGATTCCCGGGAATCCATAGGTGCGCACATAGGAAAGAACCAGCAGATCCGAGCTGGCCTTTGAAGCCGAATAGGGGCTGCTCGGTTGCACGGGCGAATTCTCATTCGCAAAAGCGCCCGGAGCCATGTCACCATAAACTTCGTCTGTTGAGATGTGGACGAACCGCTCGATGTTGAGCTTGCGCGCCACCTGCAGCATGAAGAATGTTCCGGTCACGTTGGTTTCAATGACGGGCGCGGGCTCGTAAATGCTCCGGTCGACATGGGATTCCGCGGCAAAGTGCACCACCGCGTCGCAGCCGCGCATCGCTTCTTCGACAGCATTCGCGTCGCAGATGCTTCCCCTGACAAACGAGTAGTCCGGATGGTCCGCAACGGATTCCAGGTTCGCCAGATTTCCGGCGTACGTCAATTTGTCGTAGTTGACGAACTTGTAGCCCTTATTGAGCGAGAGGACGTGCCGGATAAAATTGGAACCGATAAATCCGGCGCCGCCCGTTATAAAGATTTTCATCGGCCTGAATCCTTTGGCGCCACCAATTGCGCCTCGTGGTCGTTGGACAATTTGTTCGCCCCTGTTTCCGCCACCAGGTTGTTGGCGCGCAGCAGGGATTCAAATGTGCCGGCATCGGTCCACCAGCCGTCCAAAACTTCGTATGTGAGCTTGTCTTCCTGAATGTAGAAATTATTCACGTCGGTGATCTCGAGCTCGCCTCGTCCGGAGGGCTTCAGCCGGTGAATCTTGCGGAACACCGTCTTATCGTAGAGATAAATTCCAATCACGGCGTAATTCGATTTTGGCGACCTGGGCTTTTCTTCAATTCCAATCACATGGTTGCCGCGGATTTCCGCGACTCCGAATCGCTGCGCGTCAGTCACTTCCTTGAGCAGGATTTTTGCGCCTTCGCCCTGCTTCTTGAAGTTCTCCACTGCCTGACAGATGTTGTTCTCGATGATGTTGTCGCCCAGGATTACGCAGATGGATTCATTTCCGGCGAAGAATTCCGCCAGGCCCAGGGCTTGCGCAATCCCGCCTTCGCCTTCCTGATACGTGTAGTTGATGTGTTTCAATCCGAAATCGCGCCCATTGCCGAGCAGCCGCAGGAAGTCTCCGGCATTCTTCCCTCCGGTAACCACCAGGATTTCTTCGATTCCCGCGTTGACCAGAGTTTGAATCGGATAGTACAGC
>Ga0206991_10078_pt1 | contig 27419 bp, 23 predicted proteins | sample Alteio_BWMinCont_9_FD_153286 | JGI IMG/M metagenome (GOLD analysis project Ga0206991, IMG submission 153286) | Enriched cells from forest soil in Barre Woods Harvard Forest LTER site, Petersham, Massachusetts, United States -... | ecosystem: Environmental > Terrestrial > Soil > Temperate forest >...
AAAGGACAGTGTTAATGTTTCCGGAACCCGCTGAATGGCCCGTCGCCTGATTGATCAACGCGACGATTCCCGCAAAAGCGGGTGGCCCAATCGATGTGCCGCCCACCGCCGTCAGATTGGTACTTGCGTCGCGGAAACCGTTCACGCATGTTGGGGTGAACTGCGGATTCGCCGACGCATTGAAAATCTCCGAGCAGAACAAATAGGAATCATGGACCGGTGAAGCGTTGAGCGAAATATCCGGGACATCTCGTGCACCATCGTTCGGTACGCCCGTGCCCGTCTGCCACGCTGGCTTGGGGATAACGCTACTCGCTCCCCCACCGCCGGCGGTCAGCCCAAGCTGCCCTGAAGTATCGTTCCAGGCCCCTTCGGGAATATAGCCTCTCGCTGAGGACACCACGTCCGCACCGAATGCAGTCTTCCAAAACACGCCAGCGACGTCGGCGCCCTCGGCAAATTCGGTACCGCCGATCGACGCACTCAATCTTGTCACGAATTGGACTACGGTCACGCCAGCGAGCACCGCGACGGCCACTTCATCCGTCAGCTTTTCAGTCGGCTTTTCGCCGACCCAAATGACCGTGAAGAGAGGCGCCTGCGGCAGCGGTCAAGTGCAGTTGACGCGAATGAATGGCTTCGTGGGCACTCCTACGTTTACTTGCAACGTGGCGGCAGCGCTGGGAGCGACAACGTGCTCGGTTGTACCTGTGACGAGCGGCGGCCTTTATCGACCGGGGAATTACCGGGAGTTCGGTTGGTGGGGGATCGTGGGAATCGTTCTAGCCGGCGCCGCATTCGTCCTGGTGACCTTCAAGCGATCTTCCGCGGATGATCCCGAATTGGGCGCATGGCCCAGACTGGTACCGGGCTTGGTCCTTATGACCTTGCTGGCGATCGTTATCGGTTGTGGGAGCAGTTCGAGCGGTAACAGCCCAACCACGTCGAATCTGCCTGTGAACTATGCCTTCACGGTCGCGGTTCCCTCAACGGCGCCTGTGGCCTCGGGGGCGGTAAGCGTAAATGCCGCAATCGGTGGCATCAGCCGTACAGCCCAGATCGTGGTGACCACGCAATAGAACTCCTAACTCCGGTGCGTGGTAATAGATTGCCGCGCGCCCACACGATTTGAGCCGGCCGAGGCATGGCGTCGTACCTGCCGCTCGGCCGGCTTCGTTTTTGTGCCGCATTTGAATAAAGTACCCGCGAAGATCCCTCCAGCGCGGGCCGCCCGGCACCATACTTACCGATTCCGCATGTGGCACGAAAAGATTATTGCAGCCCCATACCGGGACGCTAGAATCTTCATACCCCTTCCAAACTTAAAATAGCGCGTACTTGTTTCTGCGCCGGAGAAGACATGACTATCCTGACTGATCGTCGTAATGATACCCGTGTGAGCATTCGCGTACCGCTGCGATTCAAGCCCATTGGTGCTCAAAACGCCCAAGAGCAGGCTGCTGAATCCGAGAACCTGTCGCAGCGCGGCGTTTTCATGTGGACGACGTACCCACTGAACGTCGGCGCCCAACTGGAATTGAAGTTAAGGATGCCGGGGGAAATCTCGGGAGGCCTAGCGACAGAGGTTCACTGTACGGCCCGCGTGGTGCGCATCACAGAGCCCAATTTGGCTGGGAGGTCGGGCGTGGCGCTTCGAATCGAGAGGTATCACGCCGCTGCCGAACGGGAGCGCTGGGCATGCTGATGCCCAGGGCGGCCCGGCGTCGGTAAACTTAGAGGAACACGTTTTAGCGCCTGGCGGCAGGAACCGTGAAGGTGATTTTTGCCGCCGACTCGTTTTCGAATTGATCGTAAGCGCGAACGGAAACGGTGTGCTCGCCGGGCGCTACGCCAGGCAAGGTGACCGAGTACTGCTCGGCGGGAGAATCACTGAGGCCGCCAATCGGCGGCGCGATCGTCCAATCGCCGGCATCAAGGCTGTACTGCGCACGGACGATGGAGCTGGCGGTGTCGGAGGCTCGGAAACGTATCGTCACTGCCGGATCACCCGGGGCAGCGGACGCGGCAGGCGCTGAGGTCAGCTCGGTAATCGTCGGCGGCGTATTGTCGACGACGAAACGGTCACTCACGCGCTCGGCGGTGAGCGCCTCGTTGGGCGGGTTCGACTTTTCGTCGGATGCCGCGATCTTCAAATAGTAGGCGCCATCGGGCATCGAATTGGTGTCCCAGGAATAGAATTTCTGCTCGAGTTTGTCTTTCAGAAGTTTCCAGTCTTTTTCATTTTCGCCGCGATAATAGACCGAATAAGTCAACTCATCGTCGTTAACGTCTTCGGCATTCCACAGGACAGCCTGAAAGCCCTTCTGCCCAAACCCTTGAGGCGGCGGCTCAAATCGAGGTGATTCAATGGCCGCCCGCTGGGACCCGCCGGTCGTCCCCGGTGCCGCCGGCATGCGCAATTGTACGGGCGCCGACTGGGGGCTCACGCCCTGCTGGCCAAACCCACTTACGCGTATCCCAGGATTCTGAAGGACAACGCCGGAGACCTCAGGCGCGACGTTCTTCGGCAGGTAAGCTACATCCACCCAGGAGAGATCAGCTGGCGGATTGCTCGTGCCATGCAACACTGCTTTCCATTGCACGAAGCGTGCGGGGGAAGATTCGACTTCCTGGCCCTTGGGATTTCGATAGGGACCGGCCCACGTACTCCAATTTTTTCCGGGGTCCGACGTGTTTCCGGCGCGCACATAGAGTTCGACACCCGATCCGGCGCCATTCTGACCCCACCATGCAAGCCTTCCCCAACGCGAAAATATATGCGCGTCAAATGGCTCGGATTCGAAGGTACCTTCGGAGGCAAGTTCCGGACCGAGCGTGAAGACTTTTCCGGGATTCGCCGTGGCCAGATAGACTTTTCCATTCGATGCGCGCGCAAAGGCGGTCACCTGCTCGGATTCCGCTTTCGCCAAACGCGAGAAAACGCGGTCGCCCTCGAGCTGAATCACAGCACCCTGATTTCCGGTACCAAGCAAAAGCTTGCCCTCTGCAGATAGGCCCATGGCGTAGACCGACTCTTCACGGGAGGTCCAAATCTCCTCCGGTGCGCCGTCCGGAGCAATGCGGTATACAGAGGCGGAGGACAGAGGCGGAAAAGGAATGAACGGCGTTTGCGCCTGCGGTTGTGGCGCCCCATTGGGCGCGCCAATGGTTACGGTCACAGTTTGCCCGTTCGAAGCATTTTGATCGCCCTGAGCAACAGGCGCCTGAGGTTGGCCGGGACGCTTGTCCCCAATCGCCGCGACATAAAGATTACCGGCGGGATCCAGGGTCAGCGCAGTGATCTCCTTTCTGGCCGTTTCGTAGACCACGTAAGCGCTATGGCTGCCTTCGTCGGGGCTGCCGGTCGTAGCTGCAGCAGGGGCTGCGGCAGGGGCCGCCCCACGCCGGTTGGCCGCGGGCCGCGCGGCAGGTTTACCTGCATCGGCAGCGCTCGAGTCGGCCGCCAGGGAAATACGCAGCACCAGGCCGTTTGGCTCGGTACCCGCAAGTAGATTCCCTTTACCGTCGAGAATCAGAGTGCGAACGTGAGTCTCCTCGGCGTTGTAGAACAGTTGCGAATTGCCGCTGGGCGCGACCGCGAAGATTTTTCCGGGATCTCCCGAAGCCACGAAGAGCGTGCCATCCGTGCCGATTGCAAGATCCCAAATGTATTTGGTTTTTGGATCGAAGAAGACGGACATCTGTCCGGCCGGTGTTACCTTGTACACTTTGCCGTCCGGCCCGGTGGCCACGTACAAGTTGTCGTTTTTGTCGATAACCAGCGCTTGCGCCGTCATCTCCTGCGATTCGAAAACGGTCGTGGCCTTGCCGCTGGCGTCGAAGCGCACAATCTTGGCATTTGAACCGCCGGCAGCATAGAGATTGCCGTGTGAATCCACCCGCAAAGACCAGAGGTAGGCGAGAGAGGCGTCGGCGAAGGGCGTAAACTTCGGCGCGAGCACGATTCTTCCGTCGCTTCGCACGGCGACGCCCTTGGCATCGCCCTTTTGGAAGGCATCGTAATCCGATTGACGCCAAAAACGAGTATGTTCGGCTACCGCCGGCGCAACGTAGATGAGAAGGACCAAGAGAGCAGGGAGCGTCTTATGCCATGCGAAGGCAGCCCCGTGCGTGCTCCGCAGTCGCGCAATTAAATCACGCATAGAATCCTTTCGAACCGCAGCAGAAAAAGCCATGAAGTGTGGTGGTTCCGGTCGCTGCGGACTAGGCTTATTTAATCTTGATAAACACAGACGTTGAACCAGCGATGATCTCGTCCATCGGCACAGACCATTCGCCAGCGGTCGATTCGCGCAATAAGGCTGAATTGCCTGGCAGCCTCCTCTGATCGAGGACATTAATTTGCGATAAAGGCGCGTCCGGGAGTTCCTTGTCCTCGACGAGCAGCGTGGGGGTCGGCTTGAGCAGCGTGACGTAAATCTGATTATTGCGGCGCTCGCGATTCAGCAGCGAAATCAACTGATCGAGCCCGCCCAGACGCCCTTGCGCAGCGACCAGATTAGGTATGCGATTGATCGAGTCGGCGTCGCTTACCTGCACCCGCAATGTGCTGCCGCGGGTCGCCTGCGCAGGAATCGTGATGGGAATCTCGCGAATCAGGGGCGTGCCGCGATAAGGCCGCAGAAGGACTTTAATAACCACGGGACTGCCTGGCTGAGCTTCGCTCGCCTCCGACCACGCGTTCAGGATCGAAGCCACTCGGCGGTCTGGCATGCTCTCCACCCGCAGCGCCACTTTATTAATGGTCGGCATCTCGTAAGGGTTGGAGAAGATTCGAGTAAACACCGACTGCACGCTGGAAGCAACAAACGATCCGTCAGGGACAAACTGGTCCGTTGGGGCATACATATCACTCAGCATCACCGGGGAATGCCCGGTGATATCGATCGTGCCGCTGAGCTTCATGGTGCTGCCTTCGCCGTACGCCGTATTTTGAGTCAAGCCGTTGAAAGCCACGATACCCATCAGCAGGGGAGTAAGCTTTGGGTTAGCGATCATCTCCGAGTGAAACTGTTTCTCTCCGCCTGGGGTCACGACCGTCAGCTCAACGGGGATCATCTTAGGCGCCGGACCAACGCGGCCCATCACCGCCGTCAGCCGGTCTTCCGTTAGCGTGCCGATCACGCCGCCGGCATTCACAATTTTTGTCGAATTGAAATCGGAGGACAGAGTCGTGAGCGTGCGCCCGCGCGCCAGCGGCATTGCGCTCGAGCCCAAGCCAAAGAGCGGATGCCCGCAGGCATAGACGCGATCTTCCATTACGGCAGTGACGGTGCATGCGGCGCTCATGGAGATATCGCCTTGCACGAGAACCATGCTGACCATGTCGCCAGGAACGACTTTTGCGTCGTCGATCTCGGGCGCGGCAGTGCCGCCTGCTGTGGCCACCATTCCGTAAGGCGTCCAATCTCCGGCATATTGGCGCAGTGTGGACGGGGCGAAACCCGAGAACACCAAGGGCGCTGCAATCGGTTCAAGGAATGCGTCGCCAGAAACCCCAGCAAGTTGGGCCCATTTGGTCGGAACGGGGTAGTGAGGCAAATCTGCGCCCGATGCCACCCTTGCAGTAACCACGGCGGAATCCAATTTATCGGCGCCGGCTGCGTTGGCGGCCAAGGTTTTTGGGCTGGATGGCGACTCGTCGGTGGGAATCGACAGGATATCTTCGATTGGAGTGACGCCGCCCAGGGGCTCCTTCACGAAGACGCCAAACTTCAGAGAGAGCGCTCCGGCGAGCTTTCCATCGATATAAACGGGGCTTCCGCTCATGCCGGCAACTACGCCGGTGTGTTCGGCTTTTTCTCCGTGCAATTGAACCAGAATAATGGACTGCTTTGGCCCCATCAGGTTCGGCAGTATGCCCACGACTTCGATATCGAAAGGTTCGATCTTATCGCCGGCGAAAATGGTATAGGCGACGCCCCTCATGCCGGGCTTAATCTGGTCCAGGGGTATGATGGCAGGCTGGTCGGTAGCGGCTCGGGCAGCCGGCGCTCCGATAGCGCCGAGCACGACGGCCGTGGCCGCAAAAAGCACGCACCGCAGTAAGGATTTATAGTTCGACGACCTCATCCGGGCAGGATGCATATTATTCACCAAGGCAGACCGCAGGGTCTGACTATCCAGTCGTTTATTAGCAGCAAGGCACTTCATCATACGCGCCATCTTTACGGGAATCAATGACATCTCGGCCTATACGGCCTGCAATTATTGAGCCCAAATCTTGGCCGGTGAAGACTCGAAAGGATACACATGTACCATCCAGCCGAAGATGACTGGGTAAAAGCGACCACCAGCTTCTTTGCACTCCGGTTCAGTAGAAATAGAGCCGGTAAGGCCAAACTTTTTCCAATCCGCTTGCTTCATTTCGTCCCGTTTTGGCATACACAGGTTCGTATGCTGGTGCCAGTGGGCTACACCCAGGGGGATGCGTTCATCTAACTCGTCCAAACTTGCGGTTCTGGGTGCCGTGTACATGGCGCCGACCAATTCATATCCGTCCTTGGTTTTCCTGTAGAGCAGAGATGTGGGCCGCGCCGGATCAAAGGTAAAGCCTTCGAGAAACCCGTTCCAATAGTTCGTAAAGTGATACTGAGCCTGCGGGAGATTGGGCATGAAGATTCGATAGCCCTCGGCCAGAGCGACCCGATAGTCCTTATATTTCTCGATGGCTCCCCCCAAAGCAGCCGCAATTTGATCGGCGCGTTGGCGATCTTCAGCTGAGGCGGGGCGGCTGGGCGTCATCCGCATGTGAGCGCCCATGTGGTGACCGTGCTCCATCGACTGCATGGCACCCGCTTCAGCATGGTTGCCGCTATCGTCGTCCATGTTCATGCCGGGCATGGCGCCATCGTGCTGATGTTGCTGGGCGTTTTGAGCGTGTAAACGACCGGCCCCCGCCGCCACGAGCACGAAGACGGAAGCGAGCACAAGCACTCTCTTTCCTGGCTGCAGTCTCATAGCTCCTTTGTAATACGAAGGCGGCTCGGTTGCGAGAGGTTTCCCTCCATCGCTAGTACGTTGGAAGGCACAAAGGCCACTCCGAGTTGCCGGCCGGCGATGGAAAAATGGCGTGATGGCTATTCTGAAGCGGGTCTCGGCCGCATGCTAGAATCCCGTCGTGGCGAAACACAGCATCAAACCGGGCCGTTCAATCTCGGGAACCATGGAAGTTCCGGGGGATAAGTCGATCTCACATCGCTCTGCCATCCTGGCGGCGCTGGCGCAAGGACGGAGCGAAATTAGCCACTATTCGGCGGCGGCGGATTGCCAGAGCACGCTCGACTGCCTGGCCAGTTTGGGCGTCGGTGTGGAGAAGATCGGCCGAAATGGCGGCGCTCAGGTTGCCATAACCGGGAGTGGTGTGGACGGTCTTCAGGCATCGCGACGACCGTTGGATGCGGGAAACTCGGGAACGACGATGCGCCTCTTGGCCGGGATCCTGGCGGGCCAACGTTTTGATTCGACCCTGACGGGGGATTCGTCGCTGAGGCAACGTCCCATGCGTCGGGTGATTGAACCGCTCGAGCGTATGGGGGCGCGCATTCAGGCTCGCGAAGCCAACTTCGCACCCCTGGAGATTAAAGGTACGGCCCTGAAGCCCATCCAATACACATTGCCGGTAGCCAGTGCCCAGGTAAAGTCCGCAGTGCTGCTTGCGGGGCTTTTCGCCGAAGGCGAGACATCGATCGAAGAGCCGGTTCCTACCCGTGATCACACCGAAGTGGCTTTGCAGGAGTTCGGCGCGGATGTCCGCCGAGCTGGCCATGTGGTGACTGTTTCGGGTCGGCCGAAACTCCATGCCCGGCAGGTCCTGGTCCCCGGAGATCTATCGTCGGCAGTCTTTCTTATGGGAGCCGCGCTGGTGCTTGGCGGCTCCCATGTCGTCATTCGCGACGTTGGCCTGAATCCGACTCGCTCTGCAGTGCTTGATGTGCTGGGCAGTTGGGGAGCGGCCGTGAACATCGTGGCTCTGCGAGGCGAATCGGGAGAGTTGATTGGTGATGTTTCCATCCGTCATGCTGAGATATCGGGCGGCGTCCTCTCCGGCGAACTCATCGCCCAGTTGATCGATGAACTGCCAATGCTCGCAGTGCTGGGTCCTTACACTGAACAGGGAGTGGAGATTCGCGATGCGGCGGAACTAAGAGTCAAGGAGAGCGACAGGATTGCGGTGCTCGCGGATAACCTCCGGCGAATGGGCGCGTCCGTCGAGGAATGCCCTGACGGTCTGCGTATCGAGGGAAAAAACCGCGGGCGCCTGCACGGTGCGGAGATCGATCCTCGAGGAGATCACCGCATGGCCATGGCCTTTTCCATAGCGGCGCTGGGGGCTGAAAGCGACTCGGCTATTCGTGATAGCGAATGCGTGGGCATCTCTTATCCTGATTTTTTTGAGGTGCTGGACGGAACTGTCGAGCGTTAATACAAGGTTAAGCTACAATAAAATCTGAGCTGGCCGTCTATTTTCACATAAGCGCTGATAGACATACCGGAAGTGAGGTTTTCTTGACACCTCATTGGCCTACGGTTAGGCTCGCGAACCAATGCGCGGCACTCTTCGCAAAATCCTTCTGGCTTTCCTAGCTTTAGGGGCGCTGGCCGCGCTCGCTTATCACTCCCGCCGCAAAATTCATTTGGGGGACTTTACCTGGAGCAGGTTCATCCACACCGTTAGTCAGGCGAATGTCTGGCTCTTGCTGCTGACGCTTATCGCGATTTATGCCTGCTATGCCCTGCGAGCGCTCCGGTGGCAGCGGCTCTCGCGTTACTTAGGGCCAACTACCTTCGTGGATGTGTATAGCGCCACAGTCATGGGCTTCGCTTCCATATTTATTCTGGGTCGCGCGGGTGAACCGATCCGTCCTTTGTTGCTTGCGCGCAAGAGTCACTTGCCTGTTGCCCACATGTTTGGCGTCTGGGTGTTCGAGCGCATCACTGATTTCGCCGCCGCGGTGGCCCTGGCGGCGCTGAGCCTTCTTGTTTTTGCCGGGAAGCTCGCGGACGCGGGAGTGAACACCGATTGGGTCGATCACGCGCGGACCGGCGGCTGGATTTTGCTGAGTACGCTTGCGGCGATTCTCGTCTTCGTCGTTTACTTCCGGCTGCACGGCGCCGGCGTACTCGAAAGGCGCCTGACTCACTGGCACCGGGCAGGAGGGCTGAAGGGATGGATCGCCAGCATTGTTGCCGGATTTAGCGAAGGGCTGCAGGCGATTCGCACGCCATCGGACCTTTTGATGGCGGTGATTTATACGGCCGCGCATTGGGGACTGGTGGCGCTGGCTTATCTCTGGACGACTCAAGCTTTCGCCAGCGCATTCGTTCATTCGGAAATGAATTTTCCCGGAGCGATGTTGCTGCTGGCCGTAACGCTGGTAGGCTCGGCATTGCAACTGCCCGGCGTTGGCGGCGGCGCTCAGGTAGCCAGCTTCATTGCCCTGACCACAATTTTTGGTGTCGAGCAGGAGCCTGCCGCTGCTATCGCCATCGTCTTGTGGCTGATCACGTTCGCCGCCTCCGTGGTGGTTGGCGTGCCGCTGTTGATCCACGAGGGTTTGTCCATGGGCGAACTGCGCAATTTAGCGCGGGCCGAGGCCACGGCAGAGGAGACCGGAGAGCACGTTTCACTGACGGGAGTAGCCGGAGGCCGTTCCGGAGGGGCGTCGGGGCGCAGGGGGTAATGCCGATTGAAGTGTCCGTTCTGTTCGTTTAGCGATGACAAAGTGATCGATTCACGCGAGGGCCGGGCCGGCGATCTGATCCGCCGCCGGCGGGAATGCCTCAAGTGCGGGCGTCGTTTTACGACCTACGAACGCATCGACGAAATTCCCTACATGGTGATCAAGAAAGACGGCCGGCGCGAAAGGTTTGATCGTCAGAAAATTCTGCAGGGATTGCTGAAATCGTGCGAAAAGCGTCCCGTGCCTACCGGGAAACTTGAGGCGCTGGTAGATGAGGTGGAGCGATTCGTTCACGATGCGCCGGAGCGCGAGCGCACCACCAGTGAAGTCGGGGAGCTGCTCATGACCCGCCTGAAAAAGTTGGATAAGGTGGCGTACGTGCGTTTTGCTTCGGTCTATCTCGATTTCAAGGATGTAAGAGAGTTCATGACCGAATTGAAAGGCCTGCTTCGAGAGCGGTCAAGAAAATAGAGTGCGGCGGCTCGGTACGCCCGCCGATTGCCAGACTCCCGCCGTAAAGGTCTTGATTTGCGTAAAGCCAAGGCTCGCATAAAGGCGCACGGCGCGTTCATTTGCCGCCGTGACCGTAAGTGACAGCGCGCTGAAGCGGTGGGCGCGCAATGATTGGATGGTGGCTTCGATCAATCGCCTGCCCAACCCGTGCCGTTGGTATCCGGGCATCACGCAGATCTGCGTCGTGTGACCAACGCCTGGCGCCACGGCCGAAGTGAGTACCACCCCCGCGAGTTCGTGACTGTGGGGCGCGCGCAAAACGAAAGAGGCGCGCTGCTGGAATTGGCCGCAGCCCGGCAGCATGATGATGTTTTTCAGAAACTTCAGGGCGCCCTCTTCGCTGCGGTACTGATCGTTGATCTCCCCATCCATGTGATCCGCATAGGCTAATTGAATCAGGCGCGCGCAGGCGGTGAAGTAACGATCATTCCACTCTTCGAGCCGTAATCCTGATGGTTCGTTTGTGCTTGGCGAACTCCCATTTGGCTTGGAATTTCCCGTTGGGCCATTGAGGTCCAGCAGCATGAATTGGCGCGGATAGAGGTGAAAGCCGTGTTTCGAGAGCGCGCCATCGAACTCACATCCAAAGGGAACCAATTGAGCTTCAATGCGCCCGATATAGGGAACCGCCCGGAGCGTTTCGAGCGTGTTCGTCAAAAGATCGTTTGCCAGCGCCATCTGGGGGAAACGAGGCGAAACGTACAAACCGCCCAGCAGTCCCTTGTGTTCCTCGATAACGTAGAAGGCATAACCAGCCGCTTGACCGTCTTCCATCGCGGCACAACCGGCCAGCGATCTCGCCTCGACGAACTTCTTGATCAAGTCCAGCGAGGAGCGGTAATCCCACCGCAGCTCCTCTCTCCAGCGCTGCGCCTCTTCGGCCAGCAGAGGCTCGATTTGGCGCGAGTTCAGTTGGCGCAAGTCCACGATGCTCATGACGGCTGTTCCCTATCCTGCAGGTCGGCACCCAGTGCCGGGCCATTCCCCTTATGATAGCGCTGCCGGGCCCTTCCGTCCTTGAAAACCGCTGCTTCGCAACAAGCGGCATCCCCGGCGATATCCTGGCGAGTTTGCTGTGTTAACATGCGCGAGCCAGGCGGCTCAATACAAAGCGACATGGCCTTTCTTTCAGAATTTCGCTATCCAACGCGTTGGTACTCCAAGTTAACAGCCGCGTTTCTGGCCCTGACCTTTTTCACTATGATGGCGGGCGCCATCATAGCGGGTTTTGTGGTGTTCAGCATCGTCACTCCCCGAGGCGGCAGCCAGCCCATCGATCTGGCGAATTTTCCTGGCCATCCTGAGGAGATATCTTTTTCGGTTCAAGATATTGGGACGCGCGACGGCTGGTTTTTTCCCGGTTTGAAGTCGGCGCCCACAATTCTGCTGTGTCCCGGCTACGGAGAAAGCCGGGAGGAATTGCTTCCCTTGGCGACCGCCCTTCAGCAGCAGGAATATAACGTCGCCCTGATAGAATTTAACGATCGCGGCCCGCAGAAGACCGAGACCACACTTGGGTATCGTGAAGTTCAGCAGCTCCGAGCGGCACTTTCATCGCTTGCCCTCCGAACGGATGTGGACCAGTCCCGATTCGGCCTGTGGGGCACGGACATGGGCAGTTATGCCGCGCTCTCCCTGGCTGAATCCGACCCTCGTGTTCGGGCGATTGCGATCGAATCGGTCTACGATCGCCCGCAAGAGATGCTTCGTCTCCTGGTGAACCGCTATGGCATTGGATCGTTGCCTTTGTTGCCCACTTTTGCCGAGAAGGCTTTCGGCTGGCTGAATTATGCGAATTCAGGAGTGCCTCCGCTCTCCCAGCGGCTCTCCCGTCTAGGTGGAGTGCCCAAACTTTTCATCGAAGCGGCGGATGAGCCCGATCTGGCCAGAATTACACGCCGACTCTTTCTTGCCGCTCCAGAACCCAAAGAAGATGTCACGGTTGCGCGCGGAAAATACGCAGGAATGCTGGATGAAGAGAAACGCGAGTACGAAACTCGAATTGTTACTTTCTTCTTTTCAAGCTTGCCGAGATAGTTTTACGGAATCGACTCTTTCGTGCTCGAAATTACTGCCTCGCGATCTTTCGCTACTGGCTAATCTGCGGCGCTGTCACGCATAATGACGGCTCATGCGCGAGCGTCTCGAGTATGTTTCCGTCTGGATCCTGCTTAAACTTCTTGGACTCTTACCTCGGGGGATTTCTCGGAGGATCGGAGTTTTTGTCGCCAGGTGTCTCTTCAAGGTTCGGCCGAAACTTCGCGATGCGGCGGATTTTAATCTGCGCCTGGCATTTCCTGAATTACCGGCGCCGGCCCGCCGCCAAATTCTGCAGCGAATGGTGCGTCACTTGGGTTGGATGGTTGCGGAATTCGCGCGCTTTCCCCGCTACACGCGCAAGAATATCGGAGAAACGATTATCCTCGACGGCTTCGATAATTTTGCCGCCGCGGAAAGGCGTGGCAAGGGAGTCCTGTTTTTGACCGGGCATATGGGTGCTTGGGAGCTCAAACCGTTTGCCCATGCGCTTTATGGTGCTCCGCTGCATTTCCTGGTGCGGCCTATCGATAACCCTCGAGTAGACGAAATGGTGAACCATTACCGTTGTTTATCGGGGAACCTGCCGATTCGAAAAAATGAGTCCGCGCGCGCCGTGCTCCGAGTCCTTCGCCAGGGGGGTGTGGTGGGAGTTCTTGCAGATCAGAACGCGGTCGCTTCGGAGGCCGTCTTTGTGGATTTCTTCGGCGTTCCCGCCGCCACGACCAGCGGAATAGCAAGAATCGCGCGACGAACTGAGGCGGCGGTGGTACCGGTTTACAGTTATTGGGATTCGCAAATACGAAAGTACCGTTTACGCTATGAACCGGCGCTCGATTTAACAGTCACCGATGATGAGGAGAGCGACATCCGCAGTTACTCAGAGCGCTTTAACCACGTGATCGAAGATTACGTCCGACGCTTCCCGGATCAGTGGCTGTGGGTCCATCGGCGTTGGAAGACTCGCCCTCCGCACGAAACCGCCATCTACCCAGATGAGCAAGTATGAGAGTGTTCAACCAGACTCCATTCTATTTTCCTGTCTAAGGAGACCCGCAACATGCCGAACCGAACAGCCGGAGATCTGGCGATCTTCCTCGGATGCCCGATCCGGGGCGAAGCTCACATAACGTTGAAGGGCGTGGCCAGCCCGGACAGGGCTGAAGCAGACGATCTGGTCTATCTCGGTTCAGATCGTAACAGTGAACGTGTGTCTCGATCTGCGGCGCGATGCGTCATCACGTCGCCAGATCTACTTGTATCCGGCAAGACTCTGATCCTGGCGGCGCAGCCGAAGTTAGCCTTCGCGCGTGCCGCGGGTTGGCTTGTTCCTTCGCCGCCGATCGCCAACGGAGTACATGCGACCGCTGTGGTAGCTGAATCAGCGCGGCTCGGTGCTGGCAGTGCCGTAGGTCCTTTCGCGGTCATCGAGGAGGAAGTTGTGGTTGGCGAGGGGACACAGGTAGGCGCTTTCTGTTTTCTCGGTAGAGGATCTGAATTGGGCAAGGGGTGCCGGTTATATCCCCGTGTGACGCTGTATGAAGGCGTGAAAATCGGAGCCAACGTTGTGGTTCACTCGGGAGCTGTTTTGGGATGTGACGGGTTTGGATACGTGACCGATCAGGGCAAGCACTGGAAGTTTCCGCAAATGGGAGATCTGGAGATCGCGGATGATGTGGAAATTGGCTCTAACACGACAATTGCGCGTGGTTCACTGGAGACGACCCGCGTTGCGTCCCAAGTGAAGCTGGATAACCTCGTGCACGTGGCTCATAACGTCCAGCTTGGCGAGCGAACCCTCGTGGCGGCACAGACAGGAATCGCGGGATCCTCCATCATCGGAAGCGACGTGGTGATCGGCGGGCAGGTTGGCATCGCGGATCATTGCCGATTGGAGGACGGATGTGTTGCGGGAGCGCAAGCAGGAATCCCCAGCGGAAAGGTAGTTCGCAGCGGACAGGTCGTTTGGGGGACGCCAGCGCGTCCTATTGCGCGGTTTAAGGAACAATACGGATGGTTCGCGCGTTTGCCGGAATTGGCGGAGCGGGTACGGAATTTGGAAGAGAGTGGACGCCGCGGACATTAAAATTACCGCAATTTGACATTTAGCGGCGAGCTTGGGTTGTACTAGGCCTAGTGGCAGCATATCGTCATAGTTGTTGACCCTAAACGCGATAGTGCTGATAATGTCGAGGGGTCGTGAAGTCAGGGGACGGATGGGTGCCGACCATCCGTAGTGCGCGCCTACCCGTATCCTGCAAGCCGAGTCCCCATTTTGACTAAGTGTGTACCAAGTCGATAGTTACGTTTGTGCAGCGGTGTGGCCGTAGTACGCATCTGAGAGGGAAGGAAGATGGCATCCAGTACCAAAATAGGCATTGAGGCAGACAGGGGTGAACCACGGATCGCTCCTATCGGCGCTCCTGCCGCCGATCTTGCCGACGCCATAGGCCGGGGCGTAAATCATCTGCTTTCGCTGCAGGCTTCCGAGGGCTATTGGCTGGGTGAGCTCGAGGCCGACACCACTCTCGAATCAGACTACATTTTTTATTTGCACATCCTCGACAAGGCTGAGCCCCAGCGTGTGGGCAAGCTCGCCAATTACATCCGGCGGCGTCAACAGCCGGACGGCGGCTGGAATATTTACTTTGGCGGCCCTTCCGAGCTCAATGCAACGGTCAAGGCGTATTTTGCTCTTAAGCTTGCCGGAGACAGCGCGGACGAGCCGCATATGAAGCGCGCTCGCGCGCGGATACTTGAACTCGGCGGCCTTGAATCAACCAACTCTTACACGCGCTTTTATCTCGCCCTGGTTGGGGCGGTGGTTTGGGAGATGGCGCCGGCTGTTCCGCCCGAACTGATGCTGCTTCCATCCTGGTTTGCTATCAACATTTATGAGATGTCTTCGTGGACGCGCGGCATCGTCATTCCCCTGGCCATTCTTTACGCTCACAAACCCCAATGGAAATTGCCTGAACCTGTTCGCGTCGATGAACTCTTCCGCGATTCCACGTGCGAGGCCTCTTCCTTGGCATGGGGCGATCGTTTCTTTTCCTGGCGGAACTTTTTTCTGGCGTTGGATCGCGCTCTCAAACTCTACGAGCGCGTGCCGTGGAAACCTCTGCGGCAACGTGCCTTGCGTCAGGCGCAACGCTGGCTGCTCGAACACGTCGAGCGGAGCGATGGGTTAGCGGCGATTTATCCGGCGATGATGAACGCCATCTTTGCGCTTATCGCGTTGGGGTATCCTCCCGATGATCCCTTGACTGCCCGCGAAATCGGCCAGCTCGCGCGATTCGAAATCGAAGACGAAGAGACTCTGCGGCTCCAGCCTTGCCTCTCTCCGGTATGGGATACGGCGATTGCCATGGTGGCGCTGGAAGAAGCCGGCCTGCCGCCCGATCATCCGGCCCTTATACGGTCTGCTGAATGGCTGCTGAAAAATCAAGTTCTTGGCTCGGGCGACTGGCAGGTCAAGAACCCTAACGTGCGCCCGGGTGGATGGGTTTTCGAGTTTCGAAACGATTTTTTCCCCGATGTCGATGACACCGCTTTTGTAATCATGGCGTTGCAACGTGTTGATTATCCGGACCGGCCGCGACTTACCGCCGCTGCGCGACTCGGCCTGGATTGGCTGGTCTCGATGCAAAATCGCGATGGGGGCTGGGGCGCGTTTGATCACAATAACGATCGCAGCGTTCTCACGCACATTCCCTTCGCGGATCACAATGCGATGATCGATCCTTCTTCGGCGGACGTGACGGCAAGGGTTTTGGAGTGTCTGGGGTGGAATGGTTGGCCTGCGACGCATCCCGCAGTCAAACGCGGAGTAAGTTATTTAGCGAAAGAACAGACCCCTGAAGGCTCGTGGTACGGCCGGTGGGGAGTAAACTACGTCTACGGAACCAGCGGCGTTCTGCGCGCGCTCGAAACCATCGCTCTCAGCGCCCGCGACTACTGCCAGCGAGCGGTCGCCTGGTTGCGCGCAGTGCAGAACGAGGACGGTGGTTTCGGTGAATCGATCGCCTCTTATTACGATCCCAAGCTGAAAGGGCAGGGAAGCAGCACACCCTCGCAGACTGCCTGGGGTTTGATCGGCCTGCTGGCCGCGGCCGAGAGCGATGATCCGGCCGTGAAGCGGGCCGTTACGCACCTGATCGATCAACAGAATGCGGATGGCTCCTGGGACGAAAAGCAGTTTACGGGCACCGGATTCCCCGGCGTGTTTTATTTAAAATATCACCTCTATCGAAACTATTTTCCGTTGTACGCGCTCTCGCGGTACCGTAATTCGCTGGTAGGCGCGAAGGAATTTCATGCGTTTGAGATTCGCCCGGAGAGTGAGAATTCCCGCGGCGCCAAGAGAGGTAATGGATGAGATATCCGTTGAAAATGACCGCGAATCTGGCCAAGTATATCGCCGGCAAACGGCTCCGCGGAACCCAGAAGTTTCCCATGGTGATGATGCTCGAGCCGTTGCACGCCTGCAACCTTACGTGCACCGGTTGCGGCCGAATTCGCGAATATAAGGCCACCATCAACGAGATGCTGACGGTGGAGGAGTGCCTCGCGGCGGCGGATGACTCCGGCGCGCCGGTGGTCTCGATCTGCGGCGGCGAGCCTATGATTTATCCCGAAATCGGCCGGCTCAGCAGCGAAATTCTGGCGCGGGGCAGGCACATCATTCTCTGTACGAATGGGATGTTCATCCGCAAGCGCCTGCACGAGTTCCGGCCTACTTCGAGCTTCTTCTGGAACGTGCATCTGGACGGCATGGAACGCACCCACGATCTCTGCGTGGAGCGGGATGGCGTTTTTCGCGAGGCCATTGAAGGCATCAAGGCTGCGAAGGCGGCGGGCTTTCTGGTCTGCTCGAATACCACCATCTACAAAGAGACCGATCTGGATGAAATAGCCGAACTGTACGATTACCTGGACACGTTGGGCGTGGACGGTTACATGCTCTCGCCGGCCTATGGTTATGCAGCCGTTGCGACCAAAGATATTTTTATGTCGCGCCAGGATGTGCGCGACAAATTTCGTAAGGCGCTGACCTTACTCGACAAATATAACCTCATGGTTTCGCCGATCTATCTCGACTTTTTGCGCGGCGAGCGTGAATTGGACTGCACGGCCTGGGGCACTCCCACTTTCAATCCGAAAGGATGGAAGGGGCCATGCTATCTGATCACAGATGGCCACTACAGTTCGTATCAGGAGTTGATCGACAAGACTCCCTGGGAGAAATATGGTCCCGGTAATGATCCGCGCTGCGCGGACTGCATGATGCATGTCGGTTTTGAGCCTTCGCCTGTGCTGGGCGCAAAGCGGCAACTGGGCGATACCTGGAAGATGCTGAAATGGCAATTTTCCGGGCGCATGGGTGGAAATCCCAAGAATTCGGCTCACGCGGACAGGAATGATTTCGGCAATGGAGGCGGAACGCCGATGCCGCCGCCGCAAGACCTGGTCTCCTCGGATGGTAGCCTGCGGGTGCTATGACGACGTTAGTCACAGGCGCGAGCGGATTTCTGGGCAGTCACGTCGCCCGACTTTTGGCGGCTCGCGGGGAACAGGTGCGCGTGCTGCTCCGGCCCACGAGTCAGACTAAATTGCTCGAGGGTATGGCCGTCGAGTGCGTCTCGGGCGACCTGCGCGATCCTTCGTCCCTGGAGAAGGCTTTGACGGGAATCCGGACTGTTTATCACGTTGCCGCCGACTACCGTTTGTGGGCTCGCGACCCTCGCGAAATCTACGATTCGAATGTCCAGGGCACGCGAAATCTGATCGAGGCTGCGCGCCGCGCGAACGTGGAGAGGTTCATTTATACCAGCACGGTGGCTACGGTAGCCGTTCCGCGCGATGGCGTGCTGCCCGATGAGAGCACGGCAACTTCGGTCGATGAGATGATCGGAGCGTACAAACGCTCGAAGTGGTTCGCTGAGCAGGAAGTTCAGAAGGCCGCCGCGGCGGGATTGCCTGTGGTCATCGTCAACCCGACCACGCCGGTCGGACCTGGCGATGCGAAACCCACTCCCACCGGGCGCATTATCGTGGACTTTCTAAACGGCCGCATGCCGGCGTATGTGGACACGGGTTTGAATTTTGTGCCCGTCGAGGACGCGGCTGTGGGCCACCTTCTGGCTGCGGAGCGCGGGCGAACAGGGGAACGCTATATTCTTGGCGGCGAGAATTTGACGCTCAAGCAGGCGCTCGAGATACTCGCGCACCTGTCCGGCCGTCCCGCTCCGCGCATGCGTGTTCCGCATGTGATCGCTCTCGCGGCGGGCTATGCCGACGCGGCGTTATCGCGTCTGATGGGGCGTGAACCGCAGATTCCGCTCGATGGTGTGCGTATGGCGCGGCACACCATGTTCGTCAATACGGAAAAGGCGCGGGCTGAGCTGGGGTTTTCGCCCGGCCCGGTTGCCGCGGCATTCGAACGGGCGGTACGCTGGTTCCAATCGAACGGGTACGCTGGCGTTGTGCGTCCCGCCGATATGGCGGCTGCGCGAGCAGCCTGACGGAAGGGAAGACCAACACGGGGAAGTCGCAGTACGAGGATGAAGATCCTGGTAACGTTCGCGGTAGGTAGCGAATTCGCGGCGTGGCGCCGGCAGCACGATTTCCGGCAAGTCGCGCACGAACCCTTCGCGCTCTATGTCTCCGAAATCGCCGGCAACACCGTGCGAGCGCTGGTGACGGGCATCGGCACGGCGGCGGCGACGGAGGCGATGCGCTGGGCGCTGTTGTCGCCTGCTGATCTTTGTATTTCGAGTGGCTTTGCGGGCGCCCTGAACCAGCAATATGCCCTGGGTACTGTTCTAGCCGGAAGAGTGGTGCTTCGGGCGGAGAGGGAACTTGCCGTAGCAAGCGATCGTCAGCTTCTGGCCGTTGCCCAAGACGCCGGAGCGCGCCAAGTAGACCGATTTCTTACCTCTGAACACCTGATCGTGGATGCTGAACAGAAAATGGTTCTCGCTCAAGCGGCCGATGCAGTAGAGATGGAGAGCTTCGTGATCCTGGCGGAAGCTGCCCGGCATGGCGTGCGGGCGGCAGCCATACGCTGTGTAAGCGACACGGCAGACGCGTCTCTGCCTTTCGATTTCGATGAAGCGCGCGATGCACGCGGGCATTTGCGGCTGGGCATAGTGATGGGGCAGGTCATCCGTCAGCCGCAGCGTTTGCCTGCGCTATTGCGCCTGGCGCGCGACTGTAGATTTGCGGCCCGGCAATTGGCTGGTTTTCTGGATCAGTATCTCCAGTTGCTCAGTACCCGCATGGATATTTCGCCGTCGGAAATGGTGGCCGCGACGTGAGCATGGCGCCAAATCTCGTTGCTCCCTCTGAAAATCGCGCGACTCTGCCCGCGCAAATGCGGGCGGGAGTGTATCGCGGCGCAGGGCGGGTGGCGACCGAATATGTTCCTGTTCCGGAAATCTCCGACGGCGAAGTCCTGATTCAGGTAGCCGCGTGCGGAATCTGTGGAACCGATCTGAAAAAGATACAGCATGGCTTCGTCGCCCCTCCACAGATCTTTGGGCACGAGGTTGCCGGTAAGATCGTCGGCGTGGGCCCCGGAGTACGCCATTGGAAGCTCGGCGATCGGGTGGTTAGCTTCCATCACATTCCTTGCGGGAGTTGCTTTTATTGCGCGCGGCGTCTTTTCTCGCAGTGCGCGGCTTATAAAAAAGTGGGTCTTACGGCTGGATTCGAACCCAACGGGGGAGGCTTCGCCGAATTTGTCCGGGCGATGCCGTGGATCGTCGAACGCGGAATGGTGAAAATCCCGCTGGACGTGAGTTTCGAAGAGGCAACCTTCGTCGAGCCGGTGAACACCTGCTTGAAAGCCGTCGAGAAGGCACGTGTGGCGCCGGACGAGACCGTCGTGGTGATCGGTCAGGGGCCGATCGGCATCCTCCTGATGTTGCTCGCACGCCAGGCAGGGGCCGTGGTGTTAACCACGGATCCGATGGCGGACCGGCGTGCCGTAAGCGAGCGCCTGGGAGCCGCGGCAGCATTTGATCCGCTCAGCTGTCCTGTCGCGGAGGAGGTCCGCAAACGAACGGGCGGGCGCGGAGCAGACGCGGTGCTGGTCGCCGTTCCCTTGCCTTCTGCGCTGGCCGAGGCGCTGGCCATCGCGCGGCCCGGCGGCCGGGTCTTGCTGTTTGCTCAGAATGATCCGCACATGAAGATTGAGTTTCCTGCCGCGAACGTAGGCGTGGAAGAAAAGGAGATTCTCGGGAGTTACAGCGCTGCTGTAGATCGCCAGGAGGAGTCCGCGAAACTGGTGTTTTCACGCGCGCTGCCGGTGTCGGCGCTGATTACGCATCGGTTCTCTCTGGAGGAGTTCGATGCCGCTTTATCTCTCGCGGCGAGGCCAAACAACTCATTGAAAATTGTGATCATCCCTTAATAGAATCTTTTTTGGATGGAACTTAATTGATGGAAACTTTGACGCAATTCTTAGAGGAAGCCAAGGCCAGCGGGCACATGACTGCTGCCGTCCTGTATGGCAGTGAAGATTTGAAGATTGAGAATGTGGATATCCCGCTCCTGGCTCCCGACGAAGCGTTGGTACGGGTAAAGGTGGCGCTTACCTGCGGTACCGATCTGAAGGTCTGGAAGCGCGGCTACCATGCGCGAATGATCACGCCTCCGGCGGTTTTTGGACATGAACTCGCCGGCGTTGTGGAGCAGGTGGGTTCGGAGGTCTCTGGTCACGTGCGCGTCGGGGCGCGGGTAGTGCCTGCAAATTCGGCGCCTTGCGGCGTATGCCTGTTCTGCCGTAAGGATCGGAGCAATCTCTGCGGGGATTTGCTTTTCAATAATGGCGCCTACGCCGAATACATTCGCATCCCGGGACGCATCGTCCGGAAGAACATGCTGGAGATTCCGGCGCATGTCTCCTTTATGGACGCCGCCTTGGTAGAGCCGCTCGCTTGTGTCTTGAGGGGAATTCACGAAACGGGCGTGCAGTCCGGCGATACCACCGTGCTGATCGGCTGCGGGCCGATCGGCTTGAAGTTCATTCGAATGCTTTCCTGCCGCGGCGTAAACGTCATTGCGCTGGGCAAGCGGCCGAGCCAGGTAAAAGCGGCGGAGCGCATGGGAGCGCGTGCCGCTTTCGACGTGAGCCAACTTTCCGATCCCATCGGCACGGTGCGCAGGCTTACCGAGGGTGGTTGCGGGGCGGATTCAGTGATCGAAGCGGTAGGGTCGCCGCGCACTTGGGAGTGGGCCATGCAGATGGTGCGCTGCGGAGGAACAGTCAATCTTTTTGGAGGCTGCCCGCAGGGGACTCGGGTCGAGTTGGATCCCACGGCGCTGCATTATTCCGAGATTACCGTCAAGTCTACCTTTCATCACACGCCGCGCTTTATTCGGGAAGCGCTGTCTGCGATCACGCGGGGCGAAATCTGCGCTCGCGATTTCGTCAACGCGGAAATCCCGCTGCGCGAACTGCCTTTAATGTTCAAGCATATGAAGAATCGCAATGGCGAAATGAAAGTCGCCGTGATTCCGTAGCGGCTCGTCACTCCCGTTTGCAGTCGCTTCAACGAAGGTTCATGCACTCACCCGATCTCGAGATCGCCGCGTCGTTGCCCGTTCCTGGCTGCTCCCTGGCGGAGGCGGAGCGCTACACTCATTGGCTGGCGACGCATCATTACGAGAATTTCCACGTCGTATCCCGGATGTTGCCACGGCATTTGCGGCGCCACTTTTACAATGTTTACGCCTATTGCCGCTGGGCTGACGATCTCGCCGACGAGGTGGGCAGCACGGAGCAAGCGTTAGAGATGCTCGATTGGTGGGAAGGTGAGCTGAATCTCTGTTATGCGGGGCGTCCTTCGCATCCTGTGTTTGTTGCCCTCGCGGAAACGATTGCTGAGTTCGATATTCCGGCGCAGCCGTTCCGCGATCTGTTAACCGCTTTCCGGCAGGACCAGACCGTACATCGCTATCAGACATGGGAAGACCTGCTGGCCTACTGCCGGTATTCAGCAAACCCTGTGGGCAGGCTGGTGCTTTACTTGTGCGGTTACCGCGATTCAGTGCGGCAGCGGCTCTCTGACGCCACCTGCACGGCCTTGCAGCTTGCGAATTTCTGGCAAGACGTCGCGCGGGATTGGGAGAAGGGACGTCTCTATATTCCCATCGGCGCACTGCAGCGGCACGGCCTGGCGGTGGCGGACATCGAAGCCCGCGTTTGTGACCGGCGCTATGTGGCGCTGATGACGGAACTCGTCGCGCGCACGCGCGAACTTTTTGCCGAAGGCTGGCCGCTGGCTGCGAGCGTGGATGCGCGCTTGCGCGTGGATATCGAGCTTTTCAGCCGCGGCGGCCTCGCCATCCTCGACGCCATCGAATCGATGGGCTACAACACCCTGGCAAAGCGGCCCTCGATCGGCACGCTGACACGCGTTCTTTTATTCGGCCGTACGCTGGCCAGCCGAGTTCGCCTGGCACTTACTCCGCATCGGAGTTCCACGCCTGCGCGGGAGCGCATCGCAGCTGATCCAGCAGCAATCGACGGCCGGACCACTCTCGACCAGTCTTATGCCGGGTGCCGTAGCGTGGCCCGCAACGCCGCCAGCAACTTTTATTACGCGTTTTATATGCTGCCTCGGCCAAAGCGCGACGCTCTCTGTGCAATTTACGCCTTCATGCGCCTGGTCGATGATGTCTCCGATTCGACCGAGGGCGCCACGGGGCAGCTTGGCGAACTTGCGCTGAAGCAGGCGGCGCTCAGCCGCTGGCGTGCGCTGCTGGATGAGTGCATCGCGGGCAACACCACGGGACATACGATTCTGCCGGCCTTTGCCGACGCCATTAAGCGCTATGGAATTCCTTCCCGCTATTTTCACGATTTGATTTCGGGCGCGGAGATGGATCTCCAGCAGACGAACTACCCGACGTTCGAGGCCTTGCAGGAATATTGTTATCGGGTGGCCGGCACGGTGGGATTGACTTGCTTGCACGTCTTTGGGTTTCAGGATCCGCATGCACCGGAACTGGCGGAGCGGCTCGGGATTGCCTTCCAGCTTACAAATATCCTGCGTGATATTCGTCCTGATCTCGAGTTGGGCCGCATCTATCTCCCCGCGGAAGATCTCGCGCGTTTTGGATGCGGCATCCAGGAGCTCAAACGCGGCGACATCACTCCACCGATGCGCGAACTGCTGCGTTTTGAGGCTGAGCGGGCCTGGACGTTCTACCGGGAGGGCGTCCAGCTGATTAGCCGGTTGCAGGCCGACAGCCGCGCCGCCCTATGGGCGCTCGCGCGCATATATAGCACTCTGCTTCACCGCATCGAGGAGAGAGATTTCGACGTGTTTTCCTCACGAGTGCGGCTAAGCGCCGCAGAAAAAGCGCAGATACTGTTCCGCGCGCGGGTAGGCTTGTGGTCGGAGGCGGATGTCCTCGAAGAGCGTGATCGTAATCGGCGCCGGCTTGGCGGGGCTTTCCTCGGCCGTCGCGCTAGCTGAATCTGGATTCAGCGTTAGGGTGCTCGAGCAGCGGCCGTTTTTGGGTGGCCGCGCCTCCTCCTATACCTTGCCCGATGGCGAGCAGATCGACAATTGCCAGCACGTTACCCTGGGTTGCTGCACCAACCTGGACGACTTCTACCGGCGCATCGGGGCCCTTGGGAAAATCGCCCGTTACGAGCGTCTCGTTTTTGTGGATCGGGCAGGCCGTCGTTCGATCATGGAAGCTTCGGTCTTGCCTCCGCCGCTTCATCTGGCGCCGTCTTTGGCTTTTTATCCCTCGCTTGGTTGGGCTGACCGGCGCGGCATTGGCGAGGCCATGCTGTCGATTGCTCGTCGCGGCGGGCGCAATGGTGGCCGGGACGCGTCCGGTTGCAGCATGCTCGACTGGCTGCGCGGACAGAAGCAAACGGAAGCGGCCATTTCGCGCTTCTGGTCCGTGGTGCTGGTCAGCGCGCTCAACGAGGAACTCGGCCGCATTGAAGCGCGTTACGGTCTGGACGTTTTCTGGAAGGCATTTCTATCGGATCGGTCAGGATACATCGTGGGTATTCCGCGCGTTCCGCTGGGGAAATTATATGAAGGGTGTCGAACGGTTATCGAGCGGCGGGGTGGGGAAGTACTGTGTCGGGCGGCCGTACGCGCTTTAAAAGAGGCCGATGGCCGAGTCGTCTCCGCGGAAGTGGATGGCAGAGGTCAGATGAGTGCGGATGTCTATATTCTAGCCGTGCCGCACGAGGCCGTGCTTAAGCTGCTGCCTGAGCGCCTGGTGGCGGCTGAACCCGTGTTTAGGGGGATCCGAAATTTGAAGGCATCGCCGATCACCAGCGTGCATTTCTGGTTCGATCGTGACGTGATGACGGAGCCATTCCTCACATTGCTCGACCGCACTACCCAGTGGATATTCAATAAGTCGCGTTTGAATGACGGGCCCGATGAAGGGCGATATTTGCAATCGGTAATCAGCGCTTCATACGGACTCATGGAGCGTTCGCGCCAGGAGATCATCAATCTGTGCCTCGGCGAACTGCGGCAGGTTTTGCCCGAGGCCGCCAGAGCGCAGCTCCTCAAGGCGACCGTGGTTAAGGAGACTGCCGCTACGTTTTCTCCCGAAGCGGGGGCCGACCGCTGGCGGCCGTCACAACGCACTCCGTTGCGGAATCTATTTCTTGCCGGAGATTGGACGGCCACAGGATGGCCGGCCACCATGGAAGGCGCTGTGCGCAGCGGGTACCTGGCGGCGGAATCTATATTCGACGATGCCGGTAAACCCAAACGCCTGTTGAAACCGGATTTACCCGTTCAAGGGTTGGCTCGGTATTGGGCCTCTGCGCCTCAAGTCTAAGTGCTTGGGCGGCGAGAGCCGCCTGCGCAATACTTCCTGCGCGTTCTACAGGAGGTTTGCTCCCGGGACTAATGTTATCCGGAGGAAACTCAATTTTGGCAGTGAAACCTGAGAGCGATTCCGCTCATCTAAGTAAGGTAGATGGGTGCGATGGCTCGCTGATTTCCTGCCGGAGATTTTTCGACGTCTGCAGGACTTTCCACGTAGAGATCGCAAGGCCACGTAGAGATTGCCAAGGGCTTCATCGATTCTTAGACAACGTGTGCCCGGTTTTCCTGTTGCAGGCTGCTATCAGGAGTTATCATAAACACATCCCAAGGAGGTATCTTTGGAGCGGAAGTATAGCCACAGGGGCTACATGGATGCCGACGCCCCGAAAAAGAAAGACAAGCGTCCACCAGAAAATCACGCCCACCAAGAACAGATCGGGCCGCGCACACCGCGAATGGTAGGAACCATCACCCGGGCACGTTGCTCAAATTGCGGCGCCGTTTTGCAGCAGGGTTTTGATCCCAATGGCAGTTGTCCGCGCTGCGCTTTCCAACTGCATTGCTGCAAGCAGTGCGCATACTTCGATACTGCGGCGCAGTTTGAATGCACCCGGCCGATACCCGAACGTATCGCCAAAAAAGATGCTCGAAACGAATGCACCTTTTACGGCTTTCGCACGACTATAGAGAAGGACACGGCTCCCACAGCCGTAGCTGCTCCGGCAGCATCTTCTTCGGGTAGCTTTTCCTCGGTCCGGCCGAATGACGCCCGCAAAGCATTTGACGACCTGTTCAAGAAGTAGTTCTAGCCATCGACTGTTGTAGCCGTGGTTTGGCTGCGCTTGACGGCTCTCTCTGGGGTTTCATTTCACAATGAGAGCGCTGCGGGTTTCCATTAATATGTGCTGCCTTACCCGATCACATGCGCTTTTCAATAGATCTGCGGTCCCTCGGAGTCCTCGATACGTCTAATTTATAGGAATGGTTACCGTAATGAGCCGGGATTTCCAATGTCATACCACGGTGCTATCCTGAATTCTGTCTTGCGTCTCAGATTGAATCTGCGGTCCGTTCCGAAACTCCCACGCGGGTGCCACCATGAAAATCTGCATCAGCTATCGGCATGTCGAATTGCCTCAGGCTATTGAAGCGGCGTTGGACCATCATTCTGCCAAGATCGAAAAACTCCTGAAGAGTTACAAGCCGGACCTCGTTCAACTCCATGGAGGGTTTGAAAAGCATCCCCACCGTGCCGAATTCACTTTTTCCGCTAACTTGTCGCTCCCGACCGGTCCGTTGCATGCGCGCAAGGCATTTGTCGAGCTTGAGAAGCAGATCAAGAAGCACCAGGCTCGCCTTCGCAAAGAGCATGAATGGAAACGTAAGCGGGGAAGAACTGAGCAAGCGCTTGCCTGAACTTGACTCGCGTACCGATGCGATCGTGCAGGTCGAGCGAGAGCAAGGGTAACAATAACAGGGAGATGAGGCGATGTAACACACTGCGTCGGAATCTTTTCAGACATCACCGGCCGATCCTGGCGCCCAGAGGAGAGCAACCGTGGTGTTTTACCGGGCCAAAACTCCCTTGCCCGAGGAAAAAGAAACGCCATGAAATCGGTAACTCGGCGAGAAGGAAGCCAGAAAACTGGCGGGCGGAGTTGCTCGAACTGTTCAGGATTGAACTCCTGTGTGCTAGGGTGAAACAGAATCAGTTGTAATCGCGGGCGTTTTGGCATCGAGATCGCAGAAGCCTTGCGTAGAGTTTGGGTTCACTAGCAGTCCGACCGACAGCTGTTCCCGTGCTGACGGACCCGGGGTTTGCGGCTGTAAAATACCTCTGTGGCATCTCCGCTTCCTTTATCGACACGCATGGTTGTCACTTTCCGAAGCAGCGCATTTAATACGTCCTCACCGGAGAAGCATTTCGTAAGCCGCCGGGCTTACGGAGGCGACTTAGCCAATTGGCTCATCCATGAATTGGCCCGCCAAGATGCCACTGTGGAGCCCATGATCGGGCAAAAAAATGCCGGATGGATGGTTCGGTTCGAGTTCCGCGGAGCAAACTATGATTTCATCGCGTCGTACCGAGACCCCGACTGGGTGGGATTGCTGGAACGCAGGCTAGGCATTGTGGGCCGTCTCTTTCGCCGGCAGCAGAAGGAAGTGGAATTCTGCGCCGTGCGACTCATCGATGCAGTCCTGTCATCGTCCGAGCTCATTTCCGATATTCGATGGCACTACGACGATGGCGAGTCTCTTTGATCTCTGATCGCATTTGCTCCTGTCTCCACGTCAAGCAATCCTTGACATTGCCGGTAGTGCGTGAAAAATTTCCCCTCAA
>Ga0206991_10079_pt1 | contig 27256 bp, 24 predicted proteins | sample Alteio_BWMinCont_9_FD_153286 | JGI IMG/M metagenome (GOLD analysis project Ga0206991, IMG submission 153286) | Enriched cells from forest soil in Barre Woods Harvard Forest LTER site, Petersham, Massachusetts, United States -... | ecosystem: Environmental > Terrestrial > Soil > Temperate forest >...
TCAGAAACAAAGGCCCGGATCGTGACGAACTGGGCTGGCGTGCTCGAAATGGCTTTGACCATCTCCGGCGTGTCAAGGTCCACGGTCTTGCCAAACGCCTTGTTGAGCTTCCCCACGTTCGGTGGACGCGGCGCGCGGAAGGGATAATATCCGCAGCAAAGGAGCGTCAACCATGAAACATCGAACTTATACGGCCGAGTTTAAACGCTCGGCAGTGTCGCTAGTCGTAAACCAGAGCTACAGCCGTGGGTTGGCGCGGAAGAATTGAAATAGCCGGCCATCTGATCTTGTCATTCGCTCGCCTGCCGTCTACTCTGTTCGCCAAGCAATCGTTCAAAACTGTGACTAACAAAAGTGGCTAGTGGCAAGTGTTTAGTGGCTAGTAACGACAACGAAAGAAAGCTGTTACTGGTCACTAGGCACTAATCCCTAGCCACTTTTGTAAGCTTTGAGGAGCCGCGAACATGAATGACAATTCTCAGGTAATCGGGTCCCGGGGCGCTGACGCGCAGACCACGAACGCGACCAGTCAACCATGCGTGATGCTGGTCTTCGGCGCGTCCGGAGATTTGACCAAGCGGTTGCTCGTTCCGGCGCTCTACAATCTCGCCTGCGACGGGCTGCTCTCGGAAAATTTCGCGCTGCTGGGTTCGGCCATGGACCCGCTGACGACCGAATCGTTCCGCGAGCGCATGAACGCCGATATCAAAAAGTTCCATACGCGCAAAGAATTCGACCAGGGTGTCTGGGATAAATTGGTCAGCCGCTTCTATTACATGCCCAGCACTTTCTCGGACCTGGCGGTTTTTCAAAAACTAAAGGATGAAGTCGCGAAACTCGATAAGCAATACAAAGTCGGCGGCAACGTGCTCTTCTATTTTGCCGTGGCGCCACGATTCTTCGGATTGCTCTGCGACAACCTGCACAAGTCCGGCTTCAAGGACGGACCGGGCTGGAAGCGCATTATCGTCGAAAAGCCGTTCGGCACCGATCTAAAGTCCGCGCTGCAACTTAATCAAGAAGTGTTGGCAAACTGGCATGAAGATCAAATCTATCGTGTCGATCATTACCTCGGCAAAGAGACGGTGCAGAACCTGCTGGCTTTCCGCTTCAGCAACGGCATGTTCGAGCCGCTCTGGAACAAGAACTTCATCGATAACATCCAATTCAACGTCTCAGAAGCAGTCGACGTCGAAGGGCGCGGTGGCTACTACGACAGCTCGGGCGTGCTGCGCGACATGATGCAGAACCACATGTTTCAGATGCTCGCGTACCTGTGCATGGAACCGCCCGGCTCGTTCGAATCCAACGCGATCCGCAACGAGAAGGCCAAGCTGCTGGAGCGGTTCGGTTTTGCCATTGCTTACATGGATTCGGCAACGAACCTTCGTTACTACGAACCTGATTTTATTGCCGTGACCAAAGATGAAACACATTACCTTATCGAAACAAAGGGAATGGAAGATGTTAACGTCGCGCACAAAGACAGAGCCGCCGGACTGTGGTGCGAGAACGCGACTAAGTTGACCGGCACCTCCTGGCATTATTTGAAAGTGCGCCAGGAGGACTATCGCCGTCTGCAACCCGGTCAATTTTCGGATTTGATGGTGCTAAAGTCGGATACGTGAAGCCCACGAACAGATACGAAGCCTGGTGGCGAAGATTTCGCTCGGCGGTAAGATATTCGGCATGAAGAAAAACCGCCGTACCGCCGCAATTAAATCCGCAATCCGCTCCCAGTCGCACGGCCAACGGAGACTGTCTGCAATCCCGGGTCTGACGCCCGGTCAGCCCCATCCGGACCACAATTCGCCGTTCTGCTCGATCCCCGAAGCCCTAGCCGAACTTCGTGCTGGCCGCTTCATCGTGCTCGTCGACGATGAGGACCGCGAAAACGAAGGCGACCTGGTGATCGCCGCGGAGAAGGTCACGCCGGAAGCCGTCAATTTTATGCGGAAGTTAGGCGGTGGCCTAATCTGCCTTCCGATGACCGAGAAGCGTTGCGATGAGCTTCAACTGCCGCCTCAGACGCAGTCGAACACGGCGCGCTTTGGCACCGCATTCACGGTCTCAATTGAAGCTCGCAAAGGCATCACCACCGGTATCAGCGCTTCCGATCGGGCCAGGACGATTCTGACGGCGATCGATCCCAAATGCGGACCGGAAGATCTGGCGCGGCCAGGCCACATGTTTCCGCTTCGCGCGCGCAACGGCGGCGTTCTCGTGCGGGCCGGACAGACTGAAGGCAGTGTCGATCTCTGCCGTCTGGCCGGCCTGATTCCCGCGGGGGTGCTATGCGAGATCATGAACGATGACGGCAGCATGGCGCGTCTGAGTCAGCTCGAACTATTCGCCGCCGAACACAATTTAAAGATTGTTTCGATCCGCGACTTGATCGAATATCGCCGCTCCACCGAGAAACTCGTGAAGCGCGTGGCGGAAGTTGTGCTGCCAACGCGCTTCGGTGAATTTACGCTCTATGCCTACCAGGTCGCGTTGGGCGATACCAACGAGCACCATCTGGCCATGACGATGGGCGGCTTGCGCCCTGGTGTCGTGCAGACCGAACCGGTGCTCGTGCGCGTCCACAGCGAATGCCTCACCGGCGACGCGCTCGGCAGCTTGCGTTGCGACTGCGGACCGCAGTTGGCGGCGGCGCAGATGGCGGTCGCCAAGGCGGGCAGAGGAGCGATCCTCTATCTTCGCCAGGAAGGCCGCGGCATCGGATTAATCAATAAATTAAAAGCCTATGAGCTTCAAGAAAGAGGACGCGATACGGTACAGGCCAATCTGGAGCTGGGCTTCAAGCCAGACCTGCGCCGCTATGGAATTGGCGCGCAGATGCTGGTCGATCTGGGAGTGAGCAAAGTGCGCCTGCTGACGAACAACCCGCGCAAGATCGTGGGTCTCGGCGGCTACGGCCTCGAAATCGTCGAGCACGTTCCGATCCAAACCGGCGCCAGCAAACACAACGCGAAGTACTTGAAGACGAAGAGGGCGAAACTGGGGCACTTGTTGGAGGACGTGTGACAGAACTAAGATGTTCGATTGGCCAAAGATCCGACCGACCCTATTTTTAGCATCACTGTTCGGCCCCTCGTTTTGCTTGCCCACAATCTAATAGACGATACCCTTATCCTATATGCGTTTTTCTTGCGGACAACCGTGCGGAGCTAAATTCCGCAATCCGCCCCTTGTTGCACTACAAATTAAGGGGGAAATCCGCAATACGAACGCAGGGAGCCGCTAATGGATGGACGTGATATTGCCTTGTTCTCGGCGCGGATCGCCGACGAGAAAAAAGGCGAAGACATTGTTATTTACGATCTGCACGGACTCTCAGACCTCACCGATTACTTTGTCATTGCGACAGCGCAATCCAAGGCTCAGGTGCGCGCCATCGTGGAAACGATAAGCCGCGAGTTGAAAACCATCGGAACGACCAAGCTCGGTCAAGAAGGAAGCTCCAACGGCCAGTGGATCCTGCTCGATTATTCCGACTGCGTGATCCACGTTTTCTCGCCGGAGCTGCGTGAATACTACGGACTGGAATCGCTCTGGGGCGATGCGCCAAAAGTCGAATGGGCGGTGAACGTGATACGTGATACGTGATTCGTGATTCGTGAATTCAAAAAGAGCATCCCATGCGAATTCACGAATCACGCGTTACGTGTTACGTATCCCGCTCGGAAGTTGACGCTGAATTAGAAATTAAATTGAGAGCCAAAATCCACTATGTCCTCCGCCCGTTGGATCTGGACTTCCCTTCGCGAATACGTCAACCAGCATCTCTATTTGCGTAAACGTTTCGAACTCCCGGGCACGCCGCGCACGGCCGTCGTGCAGGTCACTGCCGACACTCGCTACAAGCTCTACGTCAACGGCACGCTGGTGTTACGCGGGCCGGCGCGCGGTTTTCCGCAGGAGTTGCCAGTCGACGAATTGGATATCGCTCCATATTTGAGAAAAGGACCGAACGTTCTGGCCGCTCACGTCCTGTCTTTTGGAATTTCAACAGCTCAAAATGTCTTCCGTGACCGCGCCGGGTTTTTTCTGGAAGGCAAAGCGGTCTGCGAAAACGACGCTATCCTGGATTTGGATTCCAATCACACGTGGCGTTTGAAGAGCGCCAAGGGCTATCGCCACTACGTTTGTCGCAGCGCGTCGCAAATGGGCTTTCAAGAGCACTACGACGCCGCACGCGATGCGTTTGCCGGCGATCCGGATGCGATCAACTGGATGCAGCCCGGCTACGACGATACCGACTGGCAGCGTCCACATATACTCGGCACGGCTGGTGCGCTGCCTTGGCGCATTCTTCAGCCTCGCGATATCCCGCTGCTCAATATATCCATTAAAGCTCCACTACGCTGCGTCGGACAATGGGAAGGCACCGACCTGCTCGTTCATGCCGGCCACGAAGAAAGCTCCGACGTCATGGCCACCGTCCGTGCCGAACAGCGCATGCCCGCACCGCAACCCTGGTTCGAACGCCCCGAAGCGTTGCTAGGTGGCACAGGCGGTGGAGGCGCCGTTCTCAAGCCCCCACCGCACTTACGCTTCGCGGCCTGCGTACTCGACTTCGGTGAGACCCGTCTTGGCTACACGCTGTTGAAAATTTCCGGCGCGCAAGGCGGTGAAACTTTCGATCTTGTTTACGGTGAGCTCAGTTCGGATAGCGGTGTAGATGTCTCGCCAGGCTCATCGAACGCATCGGAGGCCTACGACACCAGCCTGGGAGACCGCCTGATTTGCCGTGCGGGAACCAATCGCTTCGAGTCCATGCAGGCGCGCGGTTTCCGGTATCTGATGCTCATCGCCCGCAATATTCGTCACCCGATAACGATCGACCAAATCGCCATCCAGGAGATCGCCTATCCGGCACCTCAGCGTGGGGCATTCGCCTGTTCGGATCCGTTGCTCAACTCGATTTGGGAGACCGGCGTTTGCACTTTGAGGCACTGCATGGCCGACACGTATATCGACTGTCCAACGCGTTCGCAGGAGCAGGGCTGGGCGTCGGCGCGCATCGCCGGAACCGTCGCTGCATACGCATTGGGCGAACTTGAGCTCTATCGGCGCGGTCTGAGACTGATGGCGCAGAGCTTACTCCCAGACGGCCTTCTGTTGGGCGTTGTCCCGAGCGAACGCCCGGACAGCGTCATTCCGGATTACTGTCTGCACTGGATTGCGTCACTGCACGAATACTACCAATTCACCGGCGATGTGAAAACGCTCAAAGAGCATCGCGAAACGCTGGAAAAAGTCTTAAGCTATTTTGCCGTTCACGGCGGTGAACGTGGACTTTTAGGCGCGGCGCCCAATTACACGCTGTTCCTGGATTGGGCGCCCGGTCTCGACCGCGGAAATTTGTCGGCCACGTACAATCTGCTGTATCTCCATGCGCTGCGCCACGCCGTTCAGATTGGAAACATCCTTGGGTTTACCGGATTCGCCAATCACTGCGCGCGGCACGCGGACTCGCTGGCCGAGCGCATCGTTACCGTCTTTGCCACCAGCCATCGCAGCCTGTTGGTGGAATCCGTAGATATGCGCACCGGCGAGCCCAGCGATTTGGTTAGCCAGCACGCAACGGCCCTGGCTGTGCTTGAAGGCGTGCTTGGACGTCGTCCGAATCTTTCGGGGTCTACGGCCATTCGCGGTGCGGCAGCCGTGGCCGGTCCCGTCGGTGAAGTACTGAGTAATTTTCTCACGCCGCCGGGCGCCGATGCCGTTCCCGGTCCCGTGCGCGCCAATCTATTCTTCCGCATGTTCGTCCATCGCGCGCTGATGACGCTTGGATTGGGCCAGATTGCCCTTGACGATATCCGGCGGACGTGGGGCTACATGATTGAGAGCGGCGCTACAACGTGGTGGGAGCGCATGCCGCTCAAGCCTGGCGCCAGCCGCTGTCACGTCTGGTCGGCGCATCCAACCGCGTTTCTTTCGCGTTATGTGTTGGGACTCTACCCGATGGAAGCGGGCTGGCGGCGCTTCGCGGTCGATCCGCAGCGTTTCGATTTGAGTCATGCTTCCGGCAAAGTTCCCACGCCGTATGGCGACATCGAAATTAAATGGAACTTGAATACGCTGAAACTTCTCGAGGTCGAACTGACCGTCCCGCAAGATACCGAGGCATATGTGACGCTGTCCAAGAGCGAACTGCCGCGCGTTCTCAAAGGTGGAACGCATCGGTTCGCCGAAGGCGACTGACTCAGCGGCTGGATTGCAATTCGCGATTATATCGTTAAAGTCCTTATAAAATGTTGTGTGGGAAGATAACACACGGACGGAGAATCCATGCGAATAACGGTCGTTGGAACCGGTTACGTCGGTTTGGTTGCTGGAACTTGTTTTGCAGAATTCGGCCATGAGGTCCTTGGACTCGACATCGATGCTGAAAAAATCTGCCGGTTGGACAGGGGCGAACTGACGATCTTCGAACCCGGACTGGCCGATCTATTTCAGCGCGGATTGCGCGAAAAGCGCCTGCGCTTCACCACCAGTTATGACGACGCGGTCAACGGCAGCGACGTTTTTTTCCTCTGCCTTCCAACACCACCCTGCGAAGACGGTTCGGCCGACACACGTTATGTGCTTTCCGCAGTGCGTGAAATCGCCAAGCGTTTGAAAAGTTACGGACTGATCGTGTCCAAAAGTACTGTGCCGATCGGCGCCTATAAGGAAATTAGCGCGGAGATAAAGCGGCACTATTCTGGCGATTTCTCCGTCGCCTCGAATCCCGAATTTCTCAAAGAAGGTACTGCCGTTGAAGATTTTATGAAGCCCGACCGCGTGGTGCTGGGTGTGACCGACGAGCGGGCGTGGAAAACGCTGTCGATGCTCTATGATCCCTTTGTCCGCACCGGGGCCCCGATCCTGCGCATGGACCCCGCGTCGGCAGAGCTGACCAAGTACGCCGCCAATGGATTCCTGGCGACCAAAATTTCATTCATGAATGAGATCGCGCGCCTGTGCGAAAAGACTGGCGCCGACATCGACCTGGTACGGACCGGAATGAGCCGCGACGCCCGCATCGGCAGCGCGTTTCTATTCGCTGGAATCGGTTACGGCGGATCGTGCTTCCCCAAGGATACTCGCGCGCTGGTCCAATCCGCGCGGAAGCTCGGCTTGAATGCCAGCATTGTCGAAGCCGCCGAACTTGTCAATGAGAGCCAGAAGCAGATTCTGTTTCCAAAACTACTTTCGCATTTCGGCGGTTCTATCGCCGGAAAGACCATCGCGCTCTGGGGTCTCGCATTCAAACCACGCACCGACGATGTCCGCGACGCACCGGCGCTGGCGCTCATCGAAAGGATTCTGGCCGCCAAAGCAAACGTGCGAGCCTTCGATCCCGAGGCGATGAACAACGTAAGAAAGCTGTTTGGCGCCAAAATCGAATATTGTGCCAATGCCTACGACGCGCTCAAGGCTTCCGACGCTCTGGTGGTGGCCACCGAATGGAACGAGTTCCGGACGCCTGAATGGGATCGCGTCAAAACGCTGCTTAACAACCCCGTTATCTTCGACGGCCGAAACATCTATCGCCCGGAGCGCGTCCGCGAATTGGGATTCACGTATTACGGAATCGGAAAGCCATAGAAGAAGTTTTGAATTTTGAGTTAACTCAAAACTGAGACATTATTCAGGGTGCATCGATCTTTGCTTGCCAACAATCTTCACGTTTACATAATCTTTCGAGGTCTGTTGAGGCACTAGCTACAGTCATCAATTTCGCCATCTTAGCTCAGTGGTAGAGCAGCGCTTTCGTAAAGCGCAGGTCCTGGGTTCAAATCCCAGAGATGGCTTTTCTTAGAAGTCCTTGAGCTTTCAGCTTTTCCCTTATCGCCATTGGACTTAACCGCAGCCGCGGATGCATTGTCTTGGCGTGTGTCTTGTCTAACCGAGTCTATGTTAGTCCCCCTAAATCCGGCCTGAAACGCCAAGCAGGACGCCAAGACACTTTCTTCATCTGTACCAGTCTTCACCGCAGCCGCCTCGACGGCGATCTCTGGCAAAAGCTCCACGGCTTCTGACAGCTTTTCCAACGCCATATGCGTGTAGTACAACATTGTCAGGCGGATGTCTGAATGCCGCGCCAGGTCCATCGCAACCTTCGGATGCACTCCGCTGTTGGCCAGATTCGTGATGAATGTGTGTCGCAGCGCGTGGAAGTCTGCAAATTCGTGCGCATCGTTTTCCCAGCCGATATGCGTTGCTCGATGGCCGGCGCCTTCACGCTTCGCGTCTGATTTTCCGGCATTCCCCGCAGACTTGCACTTTTGCTCATACAATACAATTTCGCTCATGACGGACTCTCTCCGGAAAATCTTCCATTAAGGCAAAGAATTGTTAGGCAACGCTACTCAGTCCAGGTATGTGAACGTTAACCCGGAAGTGTGCTGCCGAAGCTGGCTCTTGTCGCTACGCCTGCTACAATGGCCGATCTCAAGCTGAACAACATCAACTTCTTGGAAATTGCAATGGAAAAGAGAAGACATACTAAAAGCGATCCTTCAAACTACTGCGGCAAATAGCGGCACACCTGTGGGCTCTCGAAGATTTGCTATCGAGACTGGCATCGGTAAGCATAGCTGGCAAAAATTTTGGGCACGGTGGAGCGAAGCTTTATGCGAAGCGGGATTCGCTCCAAATCAAATAACGCAGGCCTACAAAGACGAACACCTATTGCTGTACTATGTTGCTGTACTATGCGAACTTTTCACGGGAACTCGGGCGCCTGCCAACCGATAATGATCTTCGTTTTAAAGATCGTCAAGATACTGCTTTCCCGAGCACTGGAGCGTTTGCGCGTTTAGGTACGAAACGAGAACTAATTGGGTTGTTGGTGAAATTCTGCCGTTTAAAAGGGGGTTATTTAGACGTTATTGAAATGTGTGAGCGCTACATTGAACAACAGCGTCAACCAGCAGACTCCTTAAAGTTCGACGACAGTCTTTCGATCGGGTACGTCTACTTATATAAACACGGATCTCGTCAAGAATACAAAATTGGAAAAACAAACAATGCACTTAGACGAGAGGGCGAGCTTAGAATTGAGCTGCCAGAAAGGATCGAGCCTATCCATTTCATAACAACGGATGATCCCGCAGGAGTGGAGGCGTATTGGCATCGTCGCTTCGCAATGAAACGCAAACTTGGGGAATGGTTTGCACTGACGGCGGACGACGTTCGTGCGTTCAAGCGATGGAAGCGAATTTAGCCCCGGTGAAAGTCCCGCCTAAAGCACAGTCCGTCCCTAGCGTTTCGGCAAAATGATCTCTTAACAACACATTGTGTTGGAAGTCGTCGCTCGATAACGGAGCGGCCGAATTTGCAGGAAAGAAATGGTTCGAGCATCTGCCTTCATGGCTGAAACTGATGTCGGCAACTGGACGTTTCAAGAAAGTAACCGGTGCCGTCTTTACTTTGGATGACATATCCGGAAGAGATTACGTTGAAAGTGATCCGTTGGATCTTGATCGGCTTTCATCATGAATGCACTTGACTGTGTCCGACTGATGACTATTTGTAACGCAACAACATGAATGAAAAATCTGATATCAGTTGCCACCGATACCAAAAATTCAAATTTGACATCGGTAATACGTTGTCAAATGTTGTCAAAGGGTCACAGCATCACACAGTAATTGATTGTACTTTCCGGGCGTTGTTGCCAATCCCAAACTCAAGCGGAGTCGAAGGTTAGCCTTGTAAACCGTTGACAAATTTAGAGGTTAGAAACCTCGTTCTTTCGGTTCCCTCCCTCTCCGCTCATGCTATTACGTATTTTGTTGCGCAATCAATTCCTCAAACTGTCCGGGCTGAATCCCTGCTGCGTCTAAACCCAACACAAATTCTGTAAGCCGTCAAGTAACGGTGTCGTGAGGGGAATTCCCCTAAACACTCCCCTTTTCGGCCTATGGCCGTTGTCGGCCGGCGCAGCAGGCGACGCGCCAGTAATACAACCACTGTCACGCCACCTGCAAACGGAACATAGGGCGTAAGACGCATCGGTGGGGGTCTCGGCTTCGTTCATGGGCGATCTGCGTTAAAATGAGTAACTCTTTTGCGTTAAAGGCTTTGTGGTTTTTATTTGCTACCGGAAGGCTTTGCGTTTAAAGAGAAATCAGGCCAAAAATGGAACGTAGCTCCGGTAGCGCATGGAGGTTCCCAACCCGCTCCATATCTTCTATAAAAGTCCCAGATTGCTGTGCGGTATCTCAACTGTGTTTGTAAGAATTTTCTAGCTCGAATCCAGCAGCGTCGAGTGTTGTACCCTATTTCTAACAAATACCTTGATAGTGTATTTATAAGAAATACGATGCAGCCATGAAAACTGGACTCGGACCGCTTGAAACGAGATTCTTTGCCTACGTACAGATGCGGAACCTCAGCACCGTTCGCTTGGGAGAACTCACAAGCGTTCTTCAAGTAACACGGCGTCAGGAACTAAGACTATTGAGCCGGTTGGCGCGCGCAGGCATGATTGCTCGTGTTCGCCCAGGGCTGTACTTAGTCCCGAATAAACTGCCGCTCGGCGGGAAGTGGAGTCCGGCGGAAGCCGTGGCCCTGAATACACTCATGCAGGATCAAGGAGCCCGCTATCAGATCTGCGGCCCAAATGCTTTCAATCGTTACGGATTTGACGATCAGATGGCAACCCGGACGTATGTCTACAACAACCGGCTATCCGGCGAGCGCACTATCGGCGCATCAACGTTTGCGTTCATCGAAGTTGCCGACAAGCGCCTTGGAAGTATTGAAGAAGAGAACTTGCCGTACGGTGAGACAATGGTTTATTCTTCATGCGTTCGGACTCTTGTGGATGCTGTTTATGACTGGTCGCGATTCAATAGTCTTCCGCGCGGCTATGACTGGATTCGTTGCGAATTGGAGGAAAAGAGAGTCGCTGCCGCGGACCTCGTTGCGACGACCCTTAAGTACGGTGACATAGGAACGATCCGTCGCATGGCTGCATTGTTGGAACGGCTGCGAATCAACAAGTCCCTATTGGCGAAACTGGGCAAAGCGTTGCCCGATTCAACCAGTCTGATTCCCTGGATTCCAACCAATCCAAAAAGAGGAAAGATCATCCGACGATGGGGAATTGTGTTCAATGAATCCGCATGATCAGATGCGTCTGCATGAAGATGCCGAACTATTTCGCGCGGCGGTGAACTTTACGGCTGCCGAGACCGCATTCCCGGCGCGCCTTGTCGAAAAGGATTATTTCTCGTCTGTATTGCTGGGATATCTGGCGGAATCCGGCGGAAAGTGGGTCTTCAAGGGTGGCACCTGTCTCGCCAAAGTGCATGCTGGATTCTACAGGATGAGCGAAGACATGGATTTCTCAATTTCTATGCCCGTTAATGCTCAGCGCTCGACACGAAGCCGCGAAGCAACCGGAATCAAAAAGTCTATAGACTCGCTTTCTCGCAATTGCTCGTGTTTTAGCGTGCTGGAACCGGTCAGAGGAGCAAACAAATCAACTCAATACGTCGGCGTCGTCGGCTATTCATCTCTGGTGAGCGGAAAACCGGAGAAGATCAAAATCGAACTGGGACTTCGAGAACCGTTACTCACCGGACCCGAAAAACTTCAAGCCAGTACTGTATTATTGAACCCAATTTCGGGAAAAGCCATGCTTGCTTCCATTGAGGTGCTTTGTTTATCCAAGATGGAGTCGTTTGCCGAAAAATTTCGCGCTGCGCTCACTCGACGTGAGATCGCGATCCGCGATTTCTTCGATCTCGATTATGCTCACCAAAACCTAAATCTTCGGACACAGGACAAGATGTTCGTCGATCTCGTGAAGAAAAAGCTGGCGATGCCTGGCAACGAGCCGGTGGACGTGTCACCGGGCCGCATTGAATCACTTCGGGCGCAACTCGACACACAATTGAAACCAGTCCTGCGCACTACCGAATTCCGTGAATTCGACCTCGACAGAGCCGTGAAGCTCGTTACCGAGATGGCGGAACGTATCGGTACGACTTGATACTCGCCAGAGCTCATCAATTTTATTTGCAACTTCCAATCCATTAACCTTTGCATTGACGCCGCCGCAACTTTTGCAAGGCTTGTATCCATTTTCAACCACGTAATCCAAGTCGATTGCATCACCGCCGATGGCCTCCACACAATCCGGGCGATGATACCTTTTATTGTTTCTCTGCCAGAACCGACTTAAGTACACCCGGGGAACAAAGGGAACGGGCACACTAACCTTTTCCAAATCTGTCTCCGACCAATCGCGCTCGCGCAATTGCCCCTGGGAACGCTCCGAAATTTCGTGCGGAATCGCCAGACTCATTCATGATCCACGTCGGCCATCAGCAGCAGGGCTTGGCGGAGCTTCTTCGGAAGCTTTGGCCATGCAACAATTATCTTTTGAAGGTCGGCATCAGGGTTGGTCGCGCTTGAGGACGCCAAGCACGACGCCAAGACAGGCTGCGTCTCATAGGAAGATTGGCCGCTTTCGTAAAGCGCAGGTCTTGGGTTCAAATCCCAGAGATGGCTTTGCTTTTCAAAATCATCTTCAATGGCATAGACTCCCAAAAGGGTGCGCAAAGCATTGTCCTTAGAACTGCACGAAACGGCCAAAGGGCTCAAAATCACTCGGTATACTTCATCGCGCGCCGGATCACGTCCTGCACGACAGGGCGCGTGGAGCTTGTCGCGGAGAGTTCCGCGAATGCGCGCTGAACCGCTTGCAGTGCGGCGTCCGGCGCGACTTCCTGCAACTGCATGACGGCTTTCACCGCCAGCTCGGCGTCATCGTCGAGACCAGGCGCGACCGGCAATTGTCCATTGGCAACCAGAGCCGGCGATTCTTTACTGGAGGATTTGGACGCTGGCGTGGCAGCCTGATGAATCAATATTTTACCCAACTCGAGTACGATTTTCTTGGCAGTGCCTTCTCCGACACCTTTGATGCGTTTCAAGCTGGCGAAGTCGCCGAGCCGAATCGCCTGCTGAATATCCGCGACCCTTCCGCCGGACAGCACGGTCAGCGCCATTTTCGGGCCGACACCGCTGACGGTCATCAGTTGCAGGAAGAACTCGCGTTCGACCTGCGTCGCGAATCCGAAGAGCGTCAGTGCGTCATCCGTGACATGCAGATACGCAAGGAGTTTCACGCGCTGGCCGGGATTGGGCAACGCCTGCGCCGTTGACGCAGGCACACGCAGTACATACCCGACGCCGTTGGCGTCGACGATCGCCTCACTCGGCGTCTTGGATTCCAGCATCCCGGCAATGTGGTTATACACAAGAAAGTCCCTCGTAATCGGTGATCGGTGGTTGCTTGTTACTGATTACCGATCACCGCCGTTGAGTTATGCCCTTTTTATATCCTCACGCACGTGGGCAACATAACAACGTATGGCCTGAATCAAGTTTTTTTCGAAAGTTACATCGAAAATGCTTGCACCCACCTCATACCGTAATAAATAACAATGTATGAACGCGCGCCAGAGTCCCACTCCCGCGCCGGGCCCCGATCTTCTCGCAAGATATTTGAATGCCTATGTTCAAGCGCGCCAGATGAACGACGTCGAGCGGCCGTGGGGATTGGGCGCTGACGGACTGGATGCATTGTGGACACGTCTGATGGAAGTCATCGCTTCGGACTCCGGACGGCTCAATCGCATCGTGGCCGAAGAGCTCAGCGACATCGAACGCAATCGTATCATCGAAACTTTGGCGCCATTGATCTTCGCGCTACCGTTGCGCGCGTATCCATCGGAGTTGCGCGCGACCCGCTCCGGTCCGCGGCTGGTATTGTCGTTGCGGCACCTCCAACCGCAAAATTCGCAGACCAAAGCCGAATTGCCTGAGACTGGCCCAACCACCGAATGCCCGCCTGATAAATCACTGCTCGCCAACCAAAAGACAGCGCGAAAACGAAACCGTGAAAAAGAGTGCGCCGAGATTGTCGGTTACCTGCCAGCGGCGTTGACGGCCGCGTTCGCCAAATACCTCCGGCGCGTGCTGCATTGGACCGACGACCAGCATTTCTGCAGCGTCACGATTTCATCCGGAGGCCGGCGCCGCCGCGTGAGGGTTATGCTGCTTGCCCACGGCCGCGGCATATCGATTCGGTTCCTTGAGCGGCTGCAATCACCGGGCGACGAGTAGGACAATATGCTTGCCACGGGCAGCGTTGCTGTTGACTGACCGTGGCACATTCCGACTCCGTGTTTCCGCAAGTTCAGCGATGGTTAATCCGTTGCACAATAAGCGACTCTGGCTAAAGTCCAGCACTTCAGTTATCATTGCCCTTTAAGTTCACGGTTTTCGTTCCCACGAGGATCTCTGTCCCGCCATGAAGGCAATCATCTCAGACATTCATGGCAACCTCGACGCATTGCGCGCGGTACTCGACGATATCGACCGGCTCGGTATCAAGGATGTCGTGTGTCTGGGCGATGTCGTGGGTTACGGTCCAGAACCGCGCGAGTGTCTCGACCTGATCGAAAAAATCGTTAAATTCACAATCCTCGGTAACCACGAAGAGGCCGTGATTATCGGGACGCCGCCGAGCTTCACGCCACGCGCCAAGCGCGCACTGGAATGGACTCGCAAGATCCTGCTCCAGGACGAAACCGAGCCGCAGGATACCCGTGACCGGCGCCGGAAGATAATGGAGGGCTTCAAAATTCAGTGCCGGGTCGACGGCATACAGTACGTCCACGGTTCGCCGCGCGACCCGACCCGCGAATACGTCATGGCCCGCGACGCCAGCGACAAGAAAAAGATGGGGGAAATCTTCGCGTGCCTCCAGGATTATTGCTTCTGTGGCCATACCCACACGCCCGGCATATTCACGCTTACCGGGTTCACGCACCCTTCCGACATGTTCGATCTCTATATGCTCGGTTCCGACGAGAAGGTGCTGGTTAACGTTGGTTCAGTCGGCCAGCCGCGCGACGGCGACCCGCGCGCCTGCTACGTCACCTTCGACGGCGACACGATCGTCTGGCGCAGAGTGGAATACAACGTCGAGAGCACCTGCCAGAAAATATATGCGATTCCGGATTTGGACGATTTCCTCGGCGACCGCTTGCGCGAGGGACGGTGATCAATGGTAGTGAAGGGCTACTTTATGTCAGTCGTTCTCACGACGGTCGTTTAAGATTTTCACGCACCCATTGCACGAACGCTTGCATCGCGTCCGCATCGTCCATGGTGTCCTGCATCTTGATGAAGCGTTCGAGGATTTTTGCTTTCAAGCCAGGAAAAGCGAGGGATTCGTTGCTCTTTTCGTACGCTTGGCCTTTCAAGCAGTGGAAGGACAAGCGCCCATTGTCATAACACCAAAATTCGGGAACGCCCATTGCCGCATAAATCGACTGCTTCTTGAGTGAGCTTCTGGAAACATCAACCTCCAGGATCAGGTCGGGTGGTGGATCTGTTGGAAGTTTAATCTCTTCCTTTCGTTTCACGCGTTGGTAATTCTGAATGTAAAAACACTCATCCGGCTCCACTCCGCGTTCGATGTCCTTGCGCCGCCAGGTTGCCGATCCTGTGCCGCGAATGCTGATTCTCAATTCCAAGGCCATGACGGAAATCATTCGTGCGATATCCCACTTACCATCGTCGTGTTTGAATGAGGGCGCCATAAGCTCCATCTCTCCGCGATCGAACGTCACGAAAATTCGGCGACGGTCGCCGATCTCGTCAAGCACGGCCTCGTAAAACTCCCAGCTCACATCGTGGAGAAGGACGTGCGCCTCGTTATCGACACGCTCGATCAGCGTTTTAATTTCGTCCGTGGCGACTGGCATAAATGCCTCCGTTGACAACGAAGAATCATACAAGATAGCGGCGCATCTATAAACTCAATTTTATTCGCATGGTGGAATGCGAATATCGCTGCATCGCGCGTTACGGTCGCCGCTTGTTGCAACCACAGCCACAACATCTATCATATTTCGTGGCTGGAATCTGTGACTTTAGAAAACCGGACCTGTTAACCTAGCGTGCCACTAAACCTGAAATCCCTTCTTATTGGCGTTGCGCTGCTTTTCATTGTAGCGGGAGCACTGCTTTATTTGGGGCCTTCGCGCAAAGAAGGGCAACAGGTCGTCGTCTATACGTCCGTGGATGAAGAATATGCCGAGCCACTGTTCAAGCAATTCAGTGAAAAAAGCGGGATCGCCATTGTGCCGCGTTACGACAGCGAAGCGGCCAAGTCTCGTCAGATGCTCGAGCGGCTATTGCAAATGAAGGACAAGCCGGACGGCGACGTCTGCTGGAATTCGGAATTATCGCTGACGCAAGTCCTGGCTAATAGCGATGTGCTTCAACCCTACGAATCGCCGTCGGCGAAAGACATTCCTGGCACGTACAAAGATTCTCAACGTCGCTGGTCCGGTTTCGGCTGCCGTGCTCGCGTCATCATTTACAATACGAATCTAATCAAACGCGAAGACGTGCCTCGGTCGCTCGACGGCCTGGCCGATCCGCGCTGGAAGGGAAAGATTTGCGTGCCCAAGCCGCTGTTCGGCACGACACTGAGCCATTTCGCATCCATCTACCTGGAACTTGGAGACGAGAAGGCTATGCGCCTATTCCGTTCCTGGCGAGATAACGGTGTCGAGATGGTCGAGAGCAATAGTGACGTGCGCAACCGTGTCTCCGAAGGCTATTTCGCGATGGGCCTGACCGATACCGACGATGCGCTGGAAGCCATCGATCGCAAGAAGCCAGTCGGCTTCATCGTTCCCGATCAGAGCGGCGGCTGGCACGGCGCGTATCTGGTTCCGAATACCGTTTCGATTCTAAAAAACTGCGCGCATCTGAAAGAAGCCAAAGCCTTCGTAGACTTCCTCCTGCGTCCGGAGACCGAAGCGTGGCTGGCGACCCACGGCGCACACCAGATTCCGGTGCGCAATATTCCTGGGATTGAACCTCCGATACCGTTGGAGGGACTGAAGCCCGCGCACGTGGACGTGGAGAAATTGGGCAAGGAAGTGTTGAATCTCGGCGATCGGATTAACGCGACGTTGAAATCGAAATGATTCTAACTATCCCGACACAAGGGCACAAAATTTTGAAACGCGTGTCTTTGTGTCTTTGAATCTTTGTGGTTAAAGTTCGAAGCCATGCCTAAAACGCGTTCCATCCGCATCGTCCTCGTAACCGCCCCGCCTAAAGATGCGGAAAAAATCGCACGCACGCTTTTGATAGAGCGCCTGATCGCGTGCGCCAACTTGTTGCCGAATGTCACATCTCTGTATTGGTGGGATGGGAAGATTCAGCGCGATGGCGAAACGCTCATTCTAATGAAGACGCCCGCACGGAACGTGAAAAAGCTGCTGACACGGCTGAAGCAACTGCATAGTTACTCGGTGCCGGAGTTTCTCACATTATCGCCGATTGAAGCGAATCCAAATTATGTCGCATGGGTGTTGCGCGAAGCGACCCCTCTTCTTTTTAACCACAAAGACACAAAGGCACGAAGACATTAAAATATTTTCATCCGTTTCTTTGTGCCTTCGTGTCTTTGTGGCTAAGGACTTTTACCTGGGTGCATCGCGTAACAACAGACGGACTGGAATTTCAGTCATCTCCAGAATCTCCCGCAGCCGTCCGTTGAGATAGCGGTGATATTTCTTGTCGATTTTATCCGAGTGCCGGCAGTGGATCACGAACGTCGGCGGGCGGACCGCGACTTGTACTCCGTAAAGCAAACGCGGCTTGCAACCTTTATACGCGGGCGGCTCGTGCTCGAATTCGGCTCGCTCGATCGCTTTGTTCAGCACCGGTGTCGTCACCTGCTTGCTGGACTGGCGATAAAGATCGAGCGCCACGTCCAGCGTCTGCCAGCAGCGCGTGCCGGTGACGGCCGTCGAGAACGTGACGGGTGCATAGCGCAGCGACGGAAGACGTTCTTCGAGGTATTTCAAATATTCGCCAGTCATCACACCTTTGCTTTGGTCCCACTTGTTGACGACGATCACACAGGGCTTGAACTCTTCGGCGATCATGTCGGTGGTGTTGCGATCGGTGGTGCTGACGCCGTCGCGCGAGGCGAGCATTAACAACACCACGTCGGCGCGGCGGATGGCGCGTTCGGTGCGGACCTGCGCAAAGAATTCGACCGGACCTTCCGGCTGCTTCATGCGCCGCAAGCCGGCGGTGTCGACCAGACAGAAACGCTGGTTGTCTTTTTCCAGAAGGACATCGATGGCGTCGCGCGTGGTGCCGGCGATGGGCGAGACGATCGTGCGCTCCTCTTGAGCCAGCGCGTTGCAGAAGCTGCTTTTGCCGACGTTGCGGCGGCCGACGACGGCGATGCGTGGAACGTTTTCCCATTCTTCGCCGCGCTCTTCGACCTTCGGCAGCAACGCCGCAATTGCTTCTTCCAAATCATCGAGGCCGAGACGGTGAACAGCCGCCGTGGCGACAACCGGCTCGATGCCCAGTTCCGAAAACTCGGCCGCCAATAATTTGGCTTCGCGGCCTTCGGTCTTGTTGGCGACGAGCACCATTGGACGATTCAGTTTACGCAAGCGCGCGACGACTTCGCGATCGAGCGGCGTCAGACCTTGTTGCGCGTCGACGACCATGACCAGCACCGTCGCGGCGTAAATGGCTTTCTGAATCTGCTGTTCGATGTCAGCCGATAGATCCTGGCTGTCGACGACGCCGATTCCGCCGGTGTCCATCAAATCGCACGGCTTCTCGTTAAACGTGATGGGGTGGAGTACGCGGTCGCGTGTGGTTCCGGCGCGCGCGTCGGTGATCGAAATTTCGCGCTTCAAAAGAGCATTAAACAAGCTCGATTTGCCAACGTTAGGCCGGCCGACGAGGGCCACGGTCGGATACGCGCCTTCTACCGCGCCGAGTTTGGCGTCGAACGTGGCCGGGGTCGACAAGGCTTCTGGCCTAATTTTTTCGTGTGGATGATACGTGCGTTTGCGGATGGTTTTCGACATGTCTGGATTCTAATCTTTAGGCGTCTGAAAGGACAAAGACAAACTGAAGAAGTAAAAGGTAAAAAGTTAAAAGTAAAAAGAAATGGAAACAGCCAAGGGAATCCGTTTCTTCTGCCTTTTTACTTTTTACTTGCCGTTCCGTTATCCGCGCGGGTGAAAACTTTTATGGATGTTCAGCAGCCGCTTGGCGTCGACGTGTGTATAGACTTGCGTTGTGGCAATATCGGCGTGGCCGAGCATCTCCTGAACCGCGCGCAAATTGGCACCGCCTTCGAGCAAATGCGTGGCGAACGAATGCCGCAGCGTGTGCGGACTGTATTTTCCGGCCAACCCGGCGGCTCGGCCGTACTTCTTGACCAAAGCCCACACGTCCTCACGCGCCATCGGCTTGCCGGTGCGGCTGACGAAGAGTCGGCCGTTGTCAGCGCTTCCGGCCAATTTCGGGCGCACAAGCGTCAGATATTTTTGAACGGCTTTCACTGCTACGCGGCCGACCGGGATCAGACGCGTCTTCTGGCCTTTGCCGGTGGCGCGCACGACGCCTAGTTCCAAGTTGAGCTCGCTGACCTGAAGATCGCAGAGTTCACTGACACGCATTCCGGTTGCGTAGAGCAGTTCCAGAATCGCAGTGTCACGAATGGCGATTCGATTTCGATAGGGGCGTCGGGGGGAGACTTTATGTAGTCCGGGCGTCTCGCCCGATTCGGGTGCAACCGGGCGCGGGACGCCCGGACTACGAAGCGGTTCCTCAGTCAGCGCCTGCGCTTCGTCTTGTGAGAGCACATGCGGCAGGCGCTTCCATTGCCGGGGCGTCTCGACGTTGGCGCCCGGATCGGATTTTAAGACTTGTTCAGCCGTTAAAAATTTTAAAAAACTACGAACCGCCGCGAGCGACCGAGCCGCGGAAGACGAGGCGTAGTCCTGCTGAGTGCAAAGATATGATGCGAAACTGGCAACTGCGTCGGCAGTCACATCTTGAGCAGAACGAATGGAACGTTGCAGACAATGTCCGACAAAGAATTCGAGATCGCGCTTATAGGCTTCGGCCGTGTGCGGCGAAAATCCACGCTCAATGGCGAGGTACTCGACGAAGGTGGCGATGTGGGAATCGAAAGACATACGCAACAGGTATCGTCATTGCGTCGGACGCGCTTGATGCGTGTTCGCCACGGGCGTATTGTTTTAGGAGGAGTCCTGGAAAATGACGCCACACTATCCCAATACGGAACGCTCGGCGGAAGAGCTGCAATTCGAGTTACTTCGCAAAGCCGGCCCGGCGCGTCGAACTGTGCTGCCAACTCAGCGCCATGGTGTGGAATGGCGCGCGCGGCCATCGACCGGCTTTATCCTAACGAGACTCAAGACGAACGCGACCGGCGCTTCATGACGCACCTATATGGAGCGGAACTGGCAAACAATTTTATCGCTTACCGGCAGAAAGTGCGCGGACCGAACAACACCAAAATTAATTCTGGACCCGCAGAATGAGCAGCCGGGATATTTACAGCGTCTGCTTCGCGGTCTGATGATGTTTGCCAAAAACCTAGTTTGCGTTACATTCCGACGTACAGCAACCCTGTGATTATTGGGAACTTCGAATGGCCACAAAAATGAGCGCTTTGTCGGCCTCGACGCTGGCAAGTTTGTCGTGGAAACAACGCGTTGCCGACCAAATTATTGACATTGTAAACGGCAGATCATCTACGGCTTTTTCAATCGACGATCTCTACGCACGACTTGCTATTTTTAATGCCGCATTTCCAAATAATAGAAATCCAAGGGAGAAGATTCGGCAAAGCCTTCAAAAGTTGCGGAATGATGGTTTTTTGGTATTTAAAGGTGATGGCAATTACACGTTTAATTTGACTTCGCAAGAAGTCGTAAGCGACCCAGTATCCGTAGATTCAATTGGTGTCGAGGTTCCATCAACAAGGCAGGTCGTCAGAAACGTACGATTGCGAAACACTTTGCTGGCATGGGAGATTAAGCGACGCTACGGCAACGTTTGCCAGGTTTGTCGACTTCCAGTTTTGATAGGACAGGGCTTAAATTATGCGGAGGCACACCATCTTCATCCACTCGGTTCACCACACTTCGGCCCAGACGTGGTTGGCAACATCATCGTACTGTGCCCCAACCATCACGTAATGTTTGATTACGGAGCGCTGACGATCGATCCGGCTTCGTTGAATATTCGCCATATTGTGCGCGACAGTCGTCTCGAACAGTCGACATTGTATGTTGCACCCTGGCACAGAATTCAACAAAGGTACTTGCAATACCACAATACACTGACGCCTTTGACTCAAACAGCGTAACGCATTTAAATAAGGAGGCGAAAATGACCAAGATTGTCGTATTCATTCATGGTGGGAATTACCACGGAAGCGTCGCCGATAACAAAGAAGTTGAATTGATGATTGTCGACTATGATAACGAGGATGACTCAGGAAAAAGGGAACGATATTTTTGCCCTGTGGCGCACGATCCGGAATTATTCCGTAAAGTCGTTGATGGAAAAGAAAATTAGAAATGTTCGCACCTGCAACGAACGCAAACGACATCGTCGCCTCTTATCGGCCGGTTTTGTTGGCGGTGCTATAGCAGATCAGTGTCTCCACTTTACTTAACAGCGGCAAATCTGCAATGGAGTAATTGTCATTGGAAAAACTCACCGGCGTTATCGTTTTTCCACCGGCTCATCGTTCCAATACGGGAAGTCCAAATGCTGAACATTACAGAGCTTATAGACCGGCCTGCCTTTAAAATATCGAATTGGCTTGGGAATCGGTACGACCTTGACCATATCTCCTTCCGATCCGGTAACGACGATAGTCTCCTGGGTCGTTCGAACCTTTTCGATAATCTAGTTAAACGACTGCTTTCCGGATTCTTCGAGTGTGAGACGCATGGCAATAACCTCCATACAAAAAATCTACTACGGTATCACGTAAACGCAATCCTTAATGACCGGCTTGGATTCATGCCGGACGACGTTCCGCTCGTGGATCGCCCCTACTGAGGCGCTGGCCGACCAGATCGGGCTGAGCGACGACAGCGTCGGTTCTTAGCGGGACAGTCTTTTTGGCGCTGTTGAAGTAGGTGAGCGATTCCATTTAAATCAGAGCTCTTCAGATTTCGTAAATTCTTCGAGAAACTCTTTTGTATCCTGCACAAGCACAGGGTAGTGAAGACGTACATGATCAGTGAGAATATGTTTTCTATCCAAGGACACTAAAACATCGGACTGGCCTTTTAGAGCGCCAGCGAGAACATGGAGATCCTTATCAGGCACTAGCGTTTTCCAGCGTGCTTCCTCGTCCACCGATGGCGAACGCCAGATTTCAATATTCGTTTGAAAAACCAATTGGTAAAATCGCAGCACTGCAATTGGCTGAAACTTCAGTCGTACATTTCGCTCCGCTTCCTTCAATACGATTCGATTTGCGACAAGAAGAATTTCATTCGAATTCGCCAATGAAATTATGCGCGCAGAGCCTCCAATCGGAGACCCCGTAGCCGCCACCCAACACGCCGCGTCTAGAAAGACGCGCTTCATTTGTCAAGAATTCGCTGAACTTTGCGTGCAAGAGCCGCCGGCAGCTTGTCAGCTTCCATGAAATCACGAATCTCTTTGCTTGAAAAGTTGCGGCGCGGAGTTGTATCCGCGGGATCATCGTCCACCACAACAACAAATCGGTGTAACCCAGGCGCTATGCCGCGTGGCAACTGAAGCTGAACTTTCCTATTTCGGCCAACGTTCGCTGTGGTCTCAATCGTCTTCATTTCCACGTCCTCCAGTTTTTCACATTAGCCGCAAATGATATCATTTCCACACCAGCTTCCTGCCTTGCGATCCGGTTGCGTGACACGCCACAGCATGTTACTCTAATTTCTTGAACGACAATTGAAAACCGCAAACTACCCAGTGAGGCAATCATGGCCGACATCGACGAAAAATCCCAACTTCTGCTGAACATCATGCAAGACGACGTTCCGCTCGTGGACCGGCCGTATAAGGCGCTGGGCGAGAAAATTGGGTTGAGTGAAGACGACGTCGTCGAGCGCGTTCGCAAACTAAAGGCGGACAAAGTTCTGCGCCAGGTCTCCACGATTTTCGATACGCGCAGTCTCGGGTATCAATCCAGCCTGGTGGCCTGCAAAGCACCGGAAGGCAAAGCCGACGAGGTCGCCGAAGTCCTCAATCAGCATCCGGGCGTTTCGCACAATTACGCGCGCCGGCACGATTTCAATATCTGGTTCACCATCGCCGTACCGGGCAATTCGAGTTTGCAGGCGCACGTCAACGTTTTGCAGGAACTAAGCGGCGCGCAGTCGATCCGCCTTATGCCCACGCTGCGGCTGTTCAAGATCGGCATGAAGCTGGACATGACCGACGGCAAGGCCAAGAAATTAGGCCTGGACGAAGAAGGCCCGATGTATTCCGACAAGCAGCGCGGCATCGAGAAGCCCGAGCTGACCGATAAAGACATTCGCTACATTCTGGCGCTTCAGGAAGACATGGAAGTGCGCCCGGACCCGTACGCGCCGGTGGCAAAGCAGTTGAGCACGACAACCGCGGAAATGTTCGCGTGGTGCCGTGCGTTCATCGAAGTCGGGCGCATGCGCCGCGTCGCGGGGATAATGAACCACCGCCACGCCGGCTTCCGCGCCAATGGCATGGGGGTATGGGTTGTGCCAGCCGGGCGCGTCGAAGAGGTCGGAGAGTTCTTTGCCGGCCAACAGGCCATCACACACTGTTACCTGCGTCCACAGTATCCGGACTGGCCGTATAACATTTTCACCATGGTCCACAGCAAGAAAGCCGTCTCGTGCGACGATTTTCTTGTGGAGATGTCGAAGAAAACCGGCATCGGCGATTACGCGACGCTGTACTCCTATAAGGAATACAAGAAGATTCGTTTGCTGTACTTCACTGGCGAGATCGAAGCGTGGGAAAAGAGCCACGGGCTGGAGCCGGCGTTGAAAAACTGAAAAGCTTCACCCGTGAACGCAAATTAAAAATTAAAAATGCAAAATTAAAACACGACCGGCTTTCCGTCAGGCCCCACTCGTTCCAATCCTTAATTCTTTTTCTTTGAGGTGAAAAGCCTACTGAGTCAGGCCTGCGTCCGGAACTTACGGTACTGCGCTAACGCCATCATTGGAAAGTAATGGCGGTAATAATGATACTTGAGATAGAAAACGCGTGGGAAGCCCGTTCCGGTCCAGTGCTCCTCTTCCCAAGTGCCTTCCGGCGTCTGAGTGTTAAGCAGGAACTGCACGCCCCGGCGCACGGCCGTACTGTTGCCCTGGTTGGCGGAGATTAACCCCATAATCGCCCACGATGTTTGGCTGGCAGTCGTCGCGCCTCGTCCTTTGACGCTCGGATCCTCGTAGCTGGCGATGCTTTCGCCCCATCCGCCATCCACATTCTGGTGATGCTTGAACCATTCCACCGCGCGGCGAATGTAGCCTTTGTCCATGTCTTCACCGATCGACTTTAGACCGCGCAGCACCTGCCACGTTCCATAGATATAATTCACGCCCCAGCGGCCAAACCACGCGCCGTCCTGGCTTTGGTCCCGCTTAATGAACTCCATCGCCTTATGAACAACCGGATGATCGAGCGTGAAGTCCTTGCGGAAGCTCAAACTTTCAAGCACGCGGCTGGTGATGTCGGATGTGCTGGGGTCGATCATCGCGTTGTGGTCCGCAAAGGGAACCTTGGTCATCCACTCTTTGTCGTTGCCGCGGTCGAAGCTGGCCCAGCCGCCATCTTCGTTCTGCATGCCGAGCATCCACACCAGTCCGCGATCCATGGCGGCACTTTGAACCGCTTTGCCTTCCGGCGCGTGGGCGTGTTCGAGCGCCATCAGTGTCATACAGGTATCATCGACGTCCGGATAGAATTCATTACGAAACTCGAAGAACCATCCACCGGGGGGCGCGGGGTTGTTAACGGCCCAATCGCCCGGCAGTTTGGACTGCTTGGAAAGCAGCCACGACGCGCCGCGCCGCATTGCCGGATGATTCGGATCGAGGCCCGTCTGTCCCAGCGCGTAGACGCTGATGCAGGTGTCCCACACCGGCGAGACACAAGGCTGCACCCGGATCGAATCGTCGGATGGATCGTGGATCTCAAGCAGGTCCAGCTCATGGATGCCGTCTTTGACCAGCGGATGATCTTCTGGATAGCCCAGACACTTCAGTGCGATCATCGAATTCATCATCGCCGGCAGAATGGCGCTTAACCCGCCGGAATGCTCAAAGCGCTCGATCATCCATTTCTCAGCGCGTTTGGTGGCCAGCGAACGGGCGGAGCCGATTGGAAATTTCTCGGCGATCTTTAAGGCTTTGTCGGTCAGCAGGAAGAAGTTCTTCCACGTCACTGCCTGGGCATCGCGTTCCAGCGCCAGGTCGGAGTGCTCCCGTCCGCCAACAAAGAGCTCGTCGATGTGGCATTCCTTGGGCAGCACACATAATGGCTTGAGCGCATAGATGATCGAGAGAGGAACGAAGATCGTGCGAGACCAGCTCGACATATCGTAAATATGAAATGGACTGACTTTGGGAATAAGAATCATCTCTGGCGGAATCGCGGGCACGTGCTCCCAATCGTACTGATCGAAGAACGCCAGATAATATTTCGTGTAGGTATTGGCTTTGACCGCGCCGCCAAGCTTGAGAATTGTGTCGCGCGAGCGTTTCATGTCTGGATCGCCGGCCGGAGCGCCCGCGACTTTGAGCGCAAAATAGCTCAAGCAGGAGATCGAAACCTCCACGGGTCCGCCACGATAGGTGGCCCATCCACCGCCGGGGAGCATCTCCTGACGAAGAACTTTGGCGAGCTTCGGAATCTTCGGATCGTCGCGGTGGCCGAAGAGCGTCTTGAAGAGGATAAAATAGCTCTCTAACGTCGTGTCGGCTTCCAGTTCGGCACACCACCAGCCTTCGGGGTTCTGACGTTCTATAAGCCACTCACGCGCGACTGCCATAGCACTGTCGACGGCGGTGAGTTCAGGCGGCGGGCAGGCTTGCACAGCCATCTGCGCCGCCGGCAAGAATTGCGGCACGTCGACAACGTCGTTCAAATTCGAATCGCTCGGATCGAGCCGGATGGCAGCGACGCGGCGCGATTCACGCTCGATTTTACTATGCTTGCTTTCACCACGGCGTTGGCTCATACAAAATTAAAAATTAAAAATTAAAAATTAAAAATGAACGGCACGCCTATTCGTGTCCCTCATTTTCAATTTCTGCTTTCAATTTCATTCCTCCGTCGCTGCATTCTCAACTTTCATTTTGACCGATACGTCGTTCATTTTCATTTTACATTTTTAATTCGTTACGTTGCCGGCCCCTTTCCCGACTTCACATCTTCTATCGTTTTAAGCACCGTCTCAAACTCAGCCACAATTTTTTTCATCGCTTCGGAGTCGCCGCGATGATACGAGGTGCCGAACATCGGATCGGTGCCGATCGCGCCCAAGATCAACGGCACATCGTCCATTTCGCGCGCTAGGCTAAAGTGCTTTTGACTTGAGATCACTTTGAACTTTTTCGTGTTGCCGGCGTTTGCTTCGAGGAGTGCCGCCAGTTCATCACGCAACGCCCTTGCGCCGGCGGCGTCCACGGTGTATGCGCCACAGGTATAACCGCGATCATTGGAGTAAAACTTAAGGACGATCTTATTGCCGTTCGGCGAAGTGTATCCATTGAGCACATCGCCTTCGAAGACGATATTCCCAGAACCCGTCGGCGCCAGAAAGACTTTGTACGGCATGGAAACTCCCATTTATGGAGCGCGGGCGTTCAACGTTCGCCTTTGTTCATTATACAATGTTTCGAACGACGAAGAAGAGTAACACCGAAAAGACCGCGATTCCAGTGATTTGCAGAAGAGCGCCCAAACGTGCCAGGGCATTACTCCTTTGTGATTGCATGATCTCCTGAACCTTTTACTTTATCTCCCCGCGGGTCAGATGCGCGGTGCAGAGATCTTGCCTTGCGTCTTATATTTTGAGCTCTAAAGCGATGGATTAATCGAGAAAATCCAATATATTCGTTCGATGTAACGTTTCATTGATTTCACTCTCGAGAGTTTCTATGCGTAAAAACGTCACTCTTGCTCAAGTCGCGCGCGACTCAGGAGTAAGCATTGCCACCGTCTGCAAAGTGCTGAATCGAGGAAATGAAGATTATCGCGTCAGTGCGAAGCGTACGCAACGTGTGCTCGACTCGGCCAAACGACTTGGCTATACGCCCAACTACCAGGCTCAGGCAATGAAGCACGGCAAATCCGGCGT
>Ga0206991_10080_pt1 | contig 27253 bp, 19 predicted proteins | sample Alteio_BWMinCont_9_FD_153286 | JGI IMG/M metagenome (GOLD analysis project Ga0206991, IMG submission 153286) | Enriched cells from forest soil in Barre Woods Harvard Forest LTER site, Petersham, Massachusetts, United States -... | ecosystem: Environmental > Terrestrial > Soil > Temperate forest >...
CCAGCGCCGTCATCAGCACGGGACGAAAGCGCGTGTGGCCCGCTTCAATCGCGGCTTCGAGCGCGTCGCTGCGCTGCGCAAGACGCTCCTTGGCGAAAGCCACGACCAGAATGCTATTCGCCGTCGCCACACCCATGCACATGATGGAGCCCATCAGCGCCGGTACGCTGAGTGTGGTGTGCGTCAGGAAAAGGAACAGAACAATTCCCGCCAGGGCGGCTGGGAGCGCGGTGATGATGACGAATGGATCGAGCCAGGATTGAAAATTCACCACGATCAACAGATAAATCAAAACAATCGCGAAGCCCAATCCGGCCAGCAGGCCGATGTAGGATGTGCGCATGGTTTCCAGTTGCCCGCGTATGCTGACGAAGCTGCCTCGAGGAAGAGAGTGGCGGTTGGCATCGACGATGCGCGAGATCTCGCGGCCGGCACCGCCCAAGTCGCGATCCTGCACGGCGGCGTAGATATCCACGACACGGCGAATGTTGTAATGATTCAGCACCTCCATCTCGTTCGAACGCGCTATCGATGCGACGTCAGCCAGGATTTCCGGCCTCGCCGCGGCCGGCCCCGTTATCGGGATGTTCTGTAAATCCTGAAGCGATTGAATTGCGTACTGAGGCGTCTGCTCCACCAGGTTATAGGCCACGCCATTCTGCCAGTTAAGGAAAAAGGTCGGTGTAGTCTGAAAACTTCCGCTGAGTGAAACCAGCAAGCTGTTGGCGACATCGCGCGGCGTGTACCCGCCCTCGGCGGCTTTGGTCCGGTCGATGGAGACGTGAAATTTCGGGTAATCGAAATCCTGCTGGATGCGCGCGTCGGTGACGCCCGGAACATGACGAATCTCATCGAGGATCCGGTCGGCGACAGCGCGGTTGCTTTCAATGTCCGCGCCGTCGATCTGAATATCCACCGGCGGCGGCAATCCGAAGTTGAGGATCTCGGTGACGATATCGGCGGGCAGAAAGTAAAACGTCACACCGGGAAATTCGGCCGGAAGCCGCTTGCGCAGATCGCGCATGTAACCGGCAGTGGGATGGTGATGCTCAGTGAGAGAGACAAAAATGTCAGCGTCGGCGGCGCCGATCAATCCGGAGGTCGACCGCATGTAATTCAACTGGCTGTATGGCAGGCCGATGTTGTCCAATACGTTGCGAACTTCACTGGGCGGGATTTCGCGCCGGATGGAATCTTCCACCAGATCCGAAAGACGGGCAGTTTCCTCGATTCGAGTTCCAGTCTTCGCGCGTAAATGCAGAATGAACTCGCCGCTGTCCGTGTTGGGAAAAAAATCCTGCCCCAGCCAGGGCACCAGGATGAACGCGGACCCGCATAGCGCGAGGAAAACGGGAACGAAGACGAACCGGCGATAGACCAGCGTGGTCAGCAGAAGCTGATAGCTCAGGCGCAGGCGCTCGAAAAGCCGTTCAAACCCGCGCTGGAACCAAACCAGCGGATTTCGTGACGCACCACTCGAATGCCGCGCTTTGAGCAGATACATCGCAAGGGTCGGCACCAGAGTGCGCGACAAAATATATGACGCCAGCATCGCGAACACCACCGCCTCCGCCAAGGGAACGAACAGGTAACGCGCGACTCCGGAGAGGAAGAACATCGGCAAAAAAACAATGCAGATGCACAGCGTCGAGACCAGTGCCGGAACCGCGATCTGCCCGGCGCCTTCGATAATGGCCTCGCGTAAGCCGGAGCCTTGTTCGAGATAGCGCTCGATATTTTCAATGGTGACAGTGGCATCGTCCACCAATATTCCGACGGCCAGCGCCAATCCCCCGAGCGTCATCACATTGATCGTTTCTCCCAAGAACCCGAGGACAATCACCGATGTAAGAATCGACAGCGGAATGGAGACCGCGATAATCAAGGTGGAGCGCCAGCTTCCCAGGAAAATCAGGATCATCAAGCCGGTGAGGCACGCGGCGATGATGGCTTCACGAATGACGCCGTTCACGGCGGCGCGCACGAATATCGATTGGTCGCCGAGAGGCTGAATCTTCAATTCCGGCGGCAGCGTGGTCTGGACGCGGGGCAGCAGCTTGCGAATACCGTTGACCACGTCGACGGTCGATGCGTTACCAGCTTTTAGAACGGTGACCAGCGCGCTACGCCGGCCGTCCTGGCGCACGATGTTAGTTTGGGGCGCGAAGCCGTTGCTCACTTGGGCCACGTCGCGCAGATAGATAGTCGCGCCATTGACAACCTTCACGGGCAGATCGTTCAACTCGGCGACCTTGCGCGGGGCGGCGTTGAGATCGACATCGTATTCGAATTGATCGATCTTGGCCGTACCCGAGGGCAGCACGATGTTCTGAAGATTGACCGCGGAAACAATATCGGAGGGCGATAAACCTTTCGATTGCAAAAGTTGGGGGTTCAGCGAGACCATAATCTGACGTTGTTTGCCTCCATAAGGGTACGGGACCGCCGCCCCGGGAACGGTCACCAATTGAGGGCGCAGAAAATTTTGAGCGATATCGTTCAAATCCGGCTCCGTAAGCCCCTGGCCCGAAAGTGCGAGCTGCAGAATCGGCACACTCGACGCACTGAAGTTGATAATCAGCGGCGGCTGCGTTCCGGCTGGAAGCTGACGCAGAATGGTTTGCGATGCCGCGGTCACTTGCGCGTTGGCCGTGTCCAGGCTGGCGTTGGGCTGGAGGAAGATCTTCACCACCGCTGTGCCGTTCACTGTGGTTGATTCGATGTGTTCAATATTGTCGACGAGAGTGGTGAGCACGCGCTCGTAGACCGTCGTGATGCGTCCTTCCATTTCTTCCGGGTTCAATCCGGTGTAAGTCCACGAAACGGCGATGACAGGGATATTAATGTTAGGGAAGATGTCGGACGGCGTGCGCAGAATCATCACCGGGCTGATCAACAGGATCAGCAAAGCCAGCACAACGAAGGTGTACGGCCGGTTCAGTGCCAGTTTGATGATCCACGCGTGGCAAATTCTCCCAACTGTAGTGGCACCGGCGCGGACGTTCCCGCGATCATCAAAGAGTTTCGGCGCTTGCATCCAGGCGTTCGCGTTTCCGTTGTCGACATGTTACCGGGGTCGCAGTCGGACGCCCTCATCGAAGGGGTTTTGGACGTCGGCTTTACGCGTCCGCTCGAAACGCCCTTCGATCAACTCCTTCGCTCGGAAGTGCTTTATCAGGACCCTTTGGTTGCCGTGTTTCCTAAAGGTCATCCTCTCGCCCGCGGCCGGCTGAATTTGAAGAGCCTCGCGCGGGAGCGATTTGTGCTCGTGGCGCGCGAGTCGGCTCCCACATTGTTCGGAAAAATTCTGGCGTTGTGCTCGCGGGCGGGGTTTTCGCCTCAGATTGTCGCAACCGGAATTGTTTGGGCCAGCGTGGCGCTGCTCGTGGAAGCCGGGGAAGGAATCGCGATCTTGCCGAGCAATTTGCGGGACGGAGCGTCGAAGAACCTGGCGTTTTGTCCACTGACGAATCATGATGCCGCGATCGGCCTGGTAATGGCCTGGTCGCCGCGGCGGGAGGGCCCTGTCCTCAAAGCCTTCCTCAAATTGGTCCGCGATTATCGGAACTCACAATCTCGCGCGGCCGACCCGGCGCGCCGCGACGTCCGAACAAACGACCGGTGAGTCATGGTTGGGCCGGCCTTTATCACACGGCTAAGGCCGGCCGGCGTCACAACTGAATAATTCCGCGGCGCACGGCAATTGCAAGCGCTTGCGTCCGGTCCTTAGCGCCAAGCTTATCCATGATGTGCTTGAAATGGACTTTGACTGTGTCTTCCGAGATGAAGAGGAGTTGCGCGATGTCGCGATTGCGATTGCCGCCGGCCACGTTCTGCAGCACTTCAACCTCCCGGTTCGTCAGATCTTCGTCGCTCATATGCTCGGCAAGATGTGCTGCCACTTCCGGCGGAACATGCTTCTTTCCCGCATGCACCTGCCGGATCACATTTACCAATTCATTGGGCGGCATGCTCTTCAGCAGATATCCCCGAGCCCCCGCTTCCAGCGCGCGCTGAATATCGGCATCACCGTCAAACGTTGTGAGCACGATAATTCGGGCACCGGAAAACTCCGTCCGGATCGCGATCATTGCTTCAATGCCGCTCTGATCGGGGAGTCTGAGATCCATGAGCGTTACGTCTGGACGGCACTGACGGAATAGCTCCAGCGCTTCGCAGCCACGAGCTGCCTCCGCCACCAGCGACATGTCAGGCTGGCTCCGAATGACAGTGGCAATCCCTTCGCGAAAAAGCGGGTGATCGTCGACGGTTAAGATGCGAATGGTGCTGCGCTCGATCATACGACTCTCGGCCTTCTTCCTCCGGCGTCCAGCTCGTACTAACGCCCGTACCCGATTCAGCAGGCGGTCCGGGCCACATTCGGCTCGAATGCAACCCGGCCGGGCACACACAATTCGACTTCAGTACCGAGCGCGACTCTGCTCAAGATACGAAGTCGCGCGCCGATTCGTTCGGCTCGCTCTTGCATTCCGTGGAGGCCCCAGTATCCGTTTCGTCCCCAGTGCAGTTGCTGAGGATCGATCCCGCACCCGTTGTCCCGCACGGCGATACGTAGCTCGGTGGCCCGATACTCGATGGACATCGCGATTTCCTTCGCCCTGGAGTGGCGGTAGGCGTTAACAATTGCCTCACGCCCAATGCTGTAAACCTCGTCCCGCGGCATTCCCCTCAATTCTCTTGGCCGGCCTTCCACAACCACCTGAAATCCGACCGCTGCGTACAAACCTAACTCGGTTGGAACCCCGGCAAACGCTTCGCCAAGGGATTCCATGCGGTGCTGAGGCGCGCGTAGTCCTTGCACCGCGAGTCGTCCTTGCTCCAGGACCCGGTAGGTGAAATGAACCAAATCGTCGAAGTGCGGCTTCATTGCAAATGAACGAGGAAACAACGCACCAAGTCCGCAGTTCCCGGCCAATCCCGGGAAGTCGCCCGCGGAGCCCAGTGCCTCGTGATTCAGCCGTGAGAAAACAAGACCATTGACGTCCATTGCAAATCCTCCCTTTACATTGTGGGTTCGGCCGTGCTGGGCCTCCCTGTTGTGTTCAGCGCTCTTGCTTGTTTCGGCCCCTATCAGCATCGATCCACTCGCGGATGTAAGCTGGACAGTTTTCCAGCTTCACCTTCTCCTCTTCGCAGCGCGCCAGGAACTTCACGGCATCGCGATCGATCAGCGTCACGTCTTTCAAATCGAACACAATGTTCCGGCCAGCCGCCTCCAAACTGAGGAGCCGCTGCAATTCGGCGACGTCCTCGATTTCGATTCGGCCACTCAATGAGAAAACCACCCTGCCGTTCGATGATCGCTGGATGTTCAGCATGGCTTCCCGGCACGCGTTGTATAACGCATGAGGGGTGCCATCGTTAAGATTATGAAAATAAATATGTTAACCTGGAGTTATAGTCGCGAACTTCGCGAATTCGCGAAATTTCGTGAATCTCTGGGGGACTGAAGCTTCAGACGCTCTTAAAGCGGTACTTATTGATCTTCAGCGACCGGATCTTGGATTCTAGAGTGGAAGCTGGAATACCAAGTTGAGCTGCCGCGCCGGAAGGTCCCGAGATACGGCCGCCGGTCGCCTCCAATACCGTCTCGATGGCTTCCTTCTCTTGAGCCGCGGACTTCTTTGCAAACGGCAACCTCCCCTCCCGACGGGATGAAGATTCCACCGAAAGCCAGCTTGGATCCACCGAGAAGGGCTCGGTTTCACAGACAATGACCGATCGTTCGATCACGTTCTGCAGTTCTCGAATGTTTCCCGGCCAGGAATACGATTCCAGCAGCTCCAGAGTTCTTTTCTCTATCGTCCCCAGCTTCTTCCCGGCCCTCCTGGAAAAACGGTGAATGAAGTACTCTACCAGCGTAGGGATGTCTTCTCTCCGTTCGCGGAGAGGCGGAATTTCGATGGGAAACACGTTCAGGCGATAAAAGAGATCCTTCCGAAAGGCTCCGGTGTCTATCGCACCCTCCAGGTCGCGATTGGTGGCGGTAATCACGCGGACGTCTGCGCGAATCGGCTGGGATCCGCCGACGCGTTCGAATTCCCGCTCCTGCAAAACGCGCAGCAGTGCGATCTGTGTTTCAGGCGGCAGTTCGCCGATTTCATCCAGGAAAATTGTGCCTCCCTCTGCCAGCTCAAACCGCCCAAGACGCCGCTGCAGGGCTCCGGTAAAGGCCCCCTTTTCGTGGCCGAACAGCTCGGAGGCGATCAACGTGGTGGGTATGGCCGCACAATTCACACTCACGAAAGCTCGATAGGAACGCTGTGACCGCTTGTGGATGGCGCGAGCGATGAGTTCCTTCCCCGTCCCCGTTTCACCGGTGATCAGGACGGTGGACTCGGTGGGCGCGACCTTGGCGACACGCGCGAGAACAGCCTGCAACGCCGGCGACTCGCCCACGATCTCCTCGAACATGGAAGCTTTGTCGACCTCTTCCCGCAGCGCGATGTTCTCCTTGTAGAGTTGGTCCCGCAGTTTCTTGATTTCATCGAGAGCCTCCTTGAGATCGGCTTCAGCGCGCTTGCGCTCGGTGACGTCCGTAATGACCCCGACGAATTCGAAGCGTCCCGATTCGTCCTCTGAAGGACGACCCACCACCCGGACGTGCTTGACCGATCCGTCCGGCAGCAGCAGGCGGTGCTCAAAATCGAACTCGCTTTTTTCACGTGAAACGCGATCTATAAACTCCTGGACGGCGACTTTATCTTGCGGGTGGGTTCGTTGCCGTACCAGGTCAATGGCAGCCTTGGCTGCCGGTTCGTATTCAAAGATGCGAAAGGTTTCGCGCGACCAGTAGATTTCACCGCTGGAAACATCCCAGCCGAAACTGCCGGTGTGGCTCAGTCTCTGCGCTTCGGCCAAGTAGGTTTCACTTCGCCGCAGGGCTTCCTCGGCGCGGCGGAGCTCGATTCTCTCTTCGGCTTCCCGCAGCGCTCGGTGCACCGAGGGCACGATCCTCGACAGCCTGGTTTTGAAAACATAATCCGTCGCGCCTATTTTCAGCGCTTCTATCGCCACTTCTTCCCCCAAGGTTCCCGACACAAAGATGAATGGCACGTGGGGCCAGCCTTGCCGGGCGATCTTCAATGCAGACAGGCCGTCGAACGAGGGAAGCGTGTAGTCCGCGAGAATCAAGTCATAGCGACCGCGCTCGAGCGAAGCGATAAAATCAGCCTCTGTTTCAACCCGCGTTATCTGGCAAGGTATGTCATCGCTCTCGAGTGTTTCCTGAACGAGCTCGGCGTCCCTGGGGTCATCCTCCAACGAGAGAATCCGCAAGGGAGGCCGCATATCACTTTCTTACGCTTCCCGGCGGCGGCTCGTTGATCACGGCCCAGAAGGCGCCCAATTCCCGGATGGCATTCACAAACTCATGGAAGTCGACAGGCTTTACTACATAGGCGTTCACTCCCAGCTTGTAGCTTGCCACCATGTCCTTTTCTTCCTTTGACGAGGTGAGCACCACCACGGGAATCAATTTCAGCTTTTCGTCGGACTTAACCTGCTTTAACACTTCCAACCCGTCCACCTTGGGCAGTTTTAGATCCAACAGAATGACCGCGGGATTATCTCCGCCGCGCCCCTGAAACTGGCCCCGGCAATAAAGATAATCCAGCGCTTGTTCGCCATCGTTGGTGACGATCACCTCATTGGCCAGGTTGTATTCCTCGAGAGCCGTCATAGTCAGCTCCACGTCTTTGAAGTCGTCTTCCACCATCAAAATGCGTCCCAATTTGTCCATATTCTCCCTAGGTGTTTTTCACGGCTTAGGAACTGAGAAATAGAAAGTCGCGCCTCCATCAACGAGACTCTCGGCCCAGACCTTGCCTCCGTGACGATGTATAATGCGCTGCACCGTGGCCAGTCCAATACCGGTGCCTTCAAATGCACTGGATTGATGCAGGCGTTGAAACACGCCAAACAGTTTATTTACATACTTCATGTCGAAGCCCACGCCGTTGTCCCTGATGAATACCACTGTCTCACCTTTGTCTCCATCCGTCGATGCAACCTCGATTTCGGCCTGCGCTCGGGTGCGCGTGAATTTGATCGCATTGGAAAGAAGATTGACCAGGGCCAGCCTTAGCATCGAACGATCCCCATAGAAATTGGGCAGTGCGCCGATTTTCCACACAATGTTGCGCCCGGCGGTCTCTTGCCGAACCTCGTTGAGAGCTTCCTTCACGAGCTGCTCCAGGCTGACTACCGTCTTTTGCGTCTCAGCCCGTCCGATTCTCGAAAACGACAAGAGGTCGTCAATCAGGTTGCCCATCCGCTTGGCCGACTCCAGGATCATAGCCATATAATGGCGGCTCTTTTCATCCAGGGCGGCAGACGTCCGCTTTTGAAGCAATTCCGTGTAGCCGGCCATATGGCGAAGGGGCGCACGCAGGTCATGCGAGACCGAATAGGCAAACGCCTCCAGCTCCTTGTTGGTGCCTGCGAGCTCCGCGGACCGCCCGGCAAGCTCCTGGTTGAGGCGTTCAATTTCATCCTCCCGGCGCTTGCGGTCCGTGATGTCGTTGTTGGTTTCCAGGATCGCAGTGGGCCGCCCTTGGTCGTCACTCTGCAAAGACCATCGGCTTGACACCACTACTTCGGTTCCGTTCGCTTTGGTGCGTTTGACTTCACCCTCCCAACGCCCTGTCCGCAGCAACTCCTCACGAATATCCTCGCTTGGCGCGGGGAAAACGGTCCCCAGGAGGTCGTGAGAGCGCTTCCCGATGGCTTCCTCCGACGTCCAGCCGTACAACTCCTGCGCGCCTCGATTCCAGTACGCGACCACGTTATCCATGTCGCGGACAAATACGGTGTCGTGCGTGAGATTCAACAGGCTGGCCTGGCGAGTTCGTTCTGCAACTTCGATTTGGAGTTCGTCGCGAGCTCGACGAAGTTCCTGCTCCACGCGTCTTCGAACGGTACTGAACCAGGTGACCAGCGAAGCGAATGCGGCGAAAGCGAGAAAGTAAGGGAGATCAGAGCGTCCGATGTAGAACGAATAAATCGGTTCTACGAAGAAGTAAGCGAAGCCCAGGCAGGAAAGCACAAGCGCCGTCACGGCAGCCCCAGCCCCTCCATACCAGGCGCTCACGGCTACCGCAAACAATAAAAGCGGGACCTCTACGTCGCGGAAGCGGAAGCGTTCCAGAAGCAGGGCCGCGCCGAGCGCCAAGGCGACGGAGAGCACTGCAAGCCCGTAGCGTTGGATGGCTGAGAGCGGCGTGGGGAATTGGGGTTTCCCCTCCGACGTGACCTGCCTCGCCCCATTACTTGCCTGGTTCATTCAGCGTGAAGTTGGCCGAACCATAATATCGCGTTTAGCTTAGCGCGCTCCCGCGATTTATTACCGGTACATCAGGCGGCTAGGCCGTTTGCAACTACGCGGCCGCGGAGCCGGCGATGTTCCACACCTCCGCTCCGGTCTCACGGAAGAACATAAGAGACTGTGCGTCCTGATTGTGGGTCACGCGGATGCGATCGCCACGGTGAACCTGGCCGGTGGCCATCAGATTCGACAGCGGTTGTACGAGCAGACGCTCGATGGCGCGCTTCAAGGGACGAGCGCCATAGCGGAAATCGGTGCCTTCCACCAGCAAAAACTCGCGGGCGCTATTGGTGACGTTCACCAGGAACGGCCTGCCGGCGGTAGCGGTCTGAATACGCTGTTCCACCATCTCAAGCTCGATATCGACGATCCTGCGAAGCTGCTCACTGCCCAGCGGCCTGAAGACGACGATCTTGTCCAAACGGTTGATGAACTCCGGAGTGAACTTTCGACGGGCGGCCTCTACACCGGTGCGCGAAAGCCGTGAGCTGAGTTTCGTGTCGCAACCGGCGTCCTCTGGCGGGGCCTGAAAGCCCAAGCGCGGGCTCACCAGTGAACTCATTTCGGTGGCGCCGAGATTGCTGGTCATAAACACCATGGTCGATGAAAAGTCGACCCTGCGATTGTCGCCCAATGTCAAAGTCGCTTTATCGAGGATGCCAAGAAGTAGATTCCACAGCGCGTCGGAAGCTTTTTCGATTTCATCGAAGAGCACAAAGCTGATCTTGACCTTTTCGGTATGATGCTGATTCAGCACTTCTTGCGACAGCAGAGCATGCGTTTCGCGGTGTCCCAGGTAGCCAGGAGGCGAGCCGATCAACTTCGCGATCTCATGGCTGTGTTGAAACTCCGCGCAGTCGATCTTGATTACCGATCGAGGATTCTTGAGGAGGGACTCGGCGGTTGCCTCCACGATTCGAGTCTTTCCGGAGCCGGTAGGCCCCAGGAAGAGAAAGTTTCCGATCGGCCGGCCGGCCGGCGACAGCCCCGCCAGGTGAGTCTGATAAGCCTTCACGATCTGGTGAATCGCTTCTTCTTGTCCAACTATCAGGTGGCGGAGTTTATTCTCCAACTCCTCTGCCTGCGTTCCCGTCTTGGTGGGGTCCAGCAATGTGAGTCTCGGCATTTTGCTTCTCCTTCCGGCGTCATCAAGCGGCCTCGTGCCCCTTCACCAACAATATGCGCCATCCGATCTGAATTCACATCACAAGATCGAATATTTTTGGTCTAACACTGTTTCTAGAGGGCGCTGGTACCACTCCAGAGGTATTGGAGGCTTGTGGACAGTGTTGCTGTTAGCTGTTGGCGTTCGGGGCAAGGAACGGTGGCGCCAAGACGGTCCAGGGGTATGGAACGGTTATGCCGTTCGTACGGCCACGAAGTGGTAATTGCAACCGTCGCTGGAATGCTTGTATTTGTTGGTGACCGGGGCGCTTGCTTCCTGCCACGACTTCAACAGTTGAATCATGTCCGCTGGAAGACTGGCCGGCCAGGTCGCGCCATTTTTCAGATCGGCTGTACCAATCGGCTCCCAGGTCTCACCGCCGCAGCTCTTCTCGATCCTTATCCGCATATGACTAGACGCCCTCACCCATAACTGGGAAAGCATATCACGAAGAAGAGTCACCGGACGAGGTTGCAACCTCGTCTTTCCTTCGAACCGAACAGAGTGGACGGCAGCCCAGGGTTACATTTATACTAAACTCTAAGCTGCGTGGAAGTATACAAGCGCGAAACCCGAAAGGTGATCAGACGCTTCCTCGACCACAAGCTGAGCTTCCCTGATTGTATTGCTGCCTTGGATGCCGCGCTTGCCGATCTCACCCTCAGACTAACCGGCGAACAGATCGTCGCGGCTCACGCTCTGATCATGGAGAACAACGACATTGTGATGAAGGAAATGGCAAGACGCGGCCCACCGCCTTTCGATTCCAAGATTCTCGCCACGCTCGGTGATGGAGTCACAGTTTCAGACTACCGTTCAGGCCAAGTGATTTTTGCGCAAGGCGATTCCGGCGACGCCGTCTTTTATATTCAGAAAGGCCAAGTCAAGCTCACGGCCGCTTCGAAATTCGGCAAAAAAGCGGTCACGGGTGTTTTGGGCGCAGGTAGCTTTCTTGGCGAACGATGTCTGAGTGGACAGGAGCACGCGGTAACCGCCACCGTCATGGTTAAATCTTCGATCATGCGGCTGGATAGGTCGAGCGTGATGCGTCTGCTAAGCACACACTTGGCCTTTTCCGAGCTGTTTCTTCAGCACATGCTCTCCCGCAACCTCAGCATGGAAGAGGATATGATTTCCCAGGTCTTAAACTCCCAGGAGAAGCGGCTGGCGCGCGCGCTTCTCCTACTGGCCGACTTCGGAAAAACCGGCAGACCAAAGAGGGTTGTTCCGAAGATGAGTTTTGAAGCCTTGGCGCAGATGGTTGGCACCACCATTTCAAGAGTGCGTTATTTTATGAAGAAGTTCCGCAAACTGGGGTTCGTCGATTACAACGGTGAATTGCAAATTAACAACTCTCTGCTAAACGTTGTCCTTCACGATCAATTCGTCATCATGGAAAATGATCCGTTTCCTGTCACTCGGCCGCCCCGCAAAACACTTGGCAGGAGATCGAAAGTGAAAGATGGCTGACCTATGTAAAACGGTACCCGAGTCGCGCCGCATTAAGTAGAATACTCTTGGCGTCCAGGTACCTCAAGTGGGCTTCATGCTCGATGACGCCCTGAGACGTCAACGCCAAGCGCTGGTTTAGGGGCAGCGGTTCTGCAGTGCATTCTGCAAGCATGGTGGACGATTTCTCGACCTCAACGAAGTAGGATCGCATTAATCCTACGGAGGCTCGATGCAGTTCCATAAACTCGGTGTGATTCAATTAAGGCCGCCTTTATAAACCGGGCCTGGAGATGGCCGCTCCCCCGGTATAATGCTGACTCCGGTTCAGCATTCCCATAGTTAATTATGCTGACTCCGCTTCAGCATTGTCAAGGGGCGTTGAAAACTTTCCAGGAAAATACAGATATGTGTCAAAATCTCATCCGTGGGTTCGGGACGCCTTAGAGCGGTGAGAGTGTACAATTACGAAGCGGAGGCTGCGGTTTGTTGGAGGCGAAATCGAGTTGTGGCCTTTTGCCGCTGGCTATTGTCCTCCTCTGTTCCGGCGGTTTTGGCCAGTCTCAGGCGGACGCGCCAGTCCTATCTCTCCGCGTTCCCGTTCAGAGCCTACCGGTTGCGGGTGAAGCGCGCGCCTGGCAGATCGCGGCGCAAGCGCAGGACTTCTTCCGTATCGCAGTTCAACCCAGCGGTCTTCCTCTGAAAATCCGCCTCACCGCGCCGGACGGTTCCGAGGCAGCCAGTTTTACCAACCGCGCAGACGAAGGCCGGACCATTTCCATTTCGCATGTAGCCGCGCAAACCGGCAGGTTCGTTCTGGAATGTTCGGTCGGGAAGGGGGATGTTCCCGCCCGCGGATTTGAGTTGCGTCTGGCCGAATATAGGCCGGCTACCGACGCCGACCGGTCGCGCGTCCGTGCAGAGCGGCTAGTTGAGGCTGCCAGGACTCTTCAGGACGCCGGCTCCAAGGAATCTCTTCTGCAGGCGGCCGTCAAATTCGAGGCCGCTCTTCCGCTCTGGGAGTCGCTGGGGGATAAGGCGGAGGAGAGCCATACGCTGGACACGATGAGCGATGTTTACCTCGGCCTGGGCGAAAACCAGAAGGCCGAGGACTCGCTGCAGCGCGCTCTGCCGCTGGCGCGAGAGGCAAACGATACGATTGGCGAAGCCGATGTGCTGGTGAACCTGGGTGTGGCCTTGTCTTTCCGCGAACCGAAAAAAGCGCTGGAGTATCTCGATTCCGCGCTGCCCCTGGCACGGTCGGCCGGTGACCGAAATCTGGAAGCGACTGCTTTGAGCGATGCCGGGGCCGTATACCTGCTGATGGGCGACCCCCGCAAAGCGCTGCCCTGCGTTACTCAAGCGCTGGCCATCAAACGCGACGAACACGATCGCCACGGGGAGATGATTGTTCTCGCGAACGCCGGCACCATCTATTACGCGCTCGGCGATTCCTACAAAGCTTTGGATACGTTCCGGGAACTGCTGCCGATGCGTCGCGAGCAGCACGATCGGCGTGGTGAAGGAAACACGCTCTTCTATATGGGTACGTCGTTCGCGCGGCTCGGCGATCTCGATCAGGCACTGGAATCACTGACGCAGGCATTGCCGGTCATGCGCGAAGTAGGCGACGGCAGGGGCGAGGGCCGCGCGCTCACCAATCTGGGCAGCCTGTATTTGGCTTTGGGCCAGCCGCAGGACTCCCTCAACACCTTGCAGCAAGCGCTGGAACTCACGCGCAAACTGAAGGACCGGCATCAGGAGGGAAGCATCCTCACCTCCATGGCGCACGCCTTCCTGCAGCTCGGCGACACCGAACAGGCGCTCGAATATGGCCGGCAGGCGCTGAAAATCCAGCAGGAACTTTCCGATCAGCGCGGACAGGGACTCGCGCTGGCTGAAATCGGATCGGCGTACGCCAAGGCCGGCGATCGCGGGGAAGCTTCAGACGCGTACCGCCAGGCCCTCCCTCTGCTGCGCGCCGCGAGTAACCAGGCCGGTGAAGCGGATGTCTTGAACAGCCTGGGAACCCTGGCGTTAGCGGGGCACGATGCAAAGCAGGCTCTTCCGTATTTCGAGCAGGCGGTCCAGTTGTTAACCGCGATTGACGACCGGCGGCAGCGTGCGGCAACGGAGGTAAATATTGGCGCCGCCTACCGTTTGCTCGGCGATAAGCAGAAGGCTCGGGATTCGCTGGTGGAAGCCTCGTCGCAACTGGCCGCGATCGGAGATCGCTTCGCGCAGAGCCGGGCGATGTACCTTCTGGCTCTATTGGAGAGCGACGATCGCGATTGGGAGAACGCCCGACGGCATCTTGAGGAAGCCCTGCGCATCGATGAGCAAATCCGGGCCGCGGTCATCGGCGGGGAGCTGCGTTCCAGTTGGCTCACCACCGTTCTGGACCAATATGAAGCGCTGGAGGACGCGCTGATGCATCTTCATCAACTCCATCCCCAGCGCGGCTATGACGTACAGGCTTTCGAAACAGCCGAGCGGGCGCGGGCGCGCACACTTCTCGACCTGCTGAGCGAGGCGCGGGTTGGGCTGCGGCAGGGCGTTGACCCGGCGCTGATCAGCCGCGAGCGGATTCTGACGGGGCTGCTCCAAGCCAAGATGGAGCGGCAGATCCAACTTCTCGTGGCTGGCGACAGCGCAGCGGCGGATGCCGTCGCGGCGGAGATCCGGAAGGCTACCGCTGAGTACCAGCAACTCGAGGCCAAAATCCTGACCGCGAGCCCGCGATACGCAAACTTCGCCGAGCAGGATCCCCTGAAGCTGGCCCGGCTGCAGCGCGAATATGTGGATTCCGGCACGCTGCTGCTGGAATACGCGCCCGGGGAACAACGCAGCTTTCTGTGGGCCGTATCCCGCACCAGCTTTCGGAGCTATGTTTTGCCAGGCCGCGGCACGCTGGACGCACTCGCCGAACGCGCGCGCGATAGCATCAGCAGCGCCACGAATCGAGAGCTTGCTAAATCTGCGCCGGAAGCTCTGCAAGCGCTAAGCCGCGCGGTGCTAGGTTCCGTGGCTGGAGAATTGGAAACCAAGCGGCTGCTGATTGTCGCTTCCGGCTCCTTACAGTTTGTGCCGTTTAGCGCGCTGCCGTCGCCGCAAAATCCCGCTGAGCCGCTGATTGTCAGTCACGAGATTGTGAGCCTTCCATCGGCGTCTACGATCGCCTTCCTGCGGCACAGCGGCGAAAAACCGAGAAGCTCGAAACTGGTGGCCGTTGTGGCGGACCCCGTGTTTGCCGCGGACGATCCGCGCGTGACGGGCAATCCCGGAGCCGCCAATGCCGATGTGGGTCCGGAAAACCGGCCGCGAGGGGCGGTGTTTGGCCGCACCACTTTCGATCGCCTTACTTTTACCCGGAGAGAGGCCGAGAACATACTGGCGCTGGCTCCGGCCGGCGCGGGATTTTCGGCTTTTGACTTTGACGCTAGCCGCGCCACGGTGCTGAGCGGGGCTTTGCGCGATTATCGGTATGTCCACATTGCATCGCACGGCCTGGTGAACCCTTTTCACCCGGAGCTTCCAAGCGTTGTGCTCTCGCTGGTGGACCGGGCTGGCCGGTCGCGCGATGGCTTTTTGGATGCGACTGACATCTACAATCTGAAGCTCAATGCGGACCTGGTGGTCCTTAGCGCATGCCAGACGGCGCTTGGCAAGGACGTCCGCGGAGAGGGATTGGTGGGGTTGACCCGGGCCTTCATGTACGCGGGAAGCTCCGCCGTCGTCGCCAGCCTATGGACCGTTCCCGACCGTTCGACGGCCGAACTGATGCGCGAGTTTTATCGCGGAATGCTGACGGAGAATCTCAAGCCTCCGGCGGCGTTACGGCAGGCCCAGATCGCGCTCTGGAGAGACTCCCGCTGGACCAGGCCTTACTATTGGGCGGCGTTTACGCTGCAAGGCGAATGGAAGTAGCCGGATCGAGCGACGCTGGTCTGGTGTCTCGCATCCGCTCCGGCGAACGCTCGGCCGAGGACGAGCTAGTGCGGCGCTACTGCCGGGGTGTGTCTATCATCATCGGACAATCGGTGGCGGATCCGGCCGCGGCAGCCGATGTCTATCAGGAAACATTCCGGCTGGCGTTGCTGAAGGTTCGGGCGGGCGAGGTACGGCATCCCGATCGCCTGTCGGGTTTTATTTGCGGAATCGCGCGTAGCCTGGTGATCGAGCATTTTCGCCGGGCGGCAAGATTTACAGAACGGCACGAAGCAGAGCCGGACCGCCAGCTCCCGAGCCCGGAGCCGAGCCAGCTAGACCAGCTACTGCGGAAAGAGCGGGCGGCGCTGGCAAGGCAGGTGCTGTCGGAGCTGCCCTCAGACCGGGATCGCAAGATACTTTACCGTTTCTACCTGGAAGATGATGAGAAGGACGACATCTGCGCGGACCTGGGCATCACCGCGCTGCACTTCAATCAGGTCATCAGCCGGGCGCGGCAGCGCTATAAGAAAATATACGAGTCAATGAGGGAAGGGCGCAAAAAATAATGGATGTGGTTTGGCACAGAACGGTTTCGGCGCGCACCTTATATCTGAGGGCTGAAGTGTGAGCGCGGAAATGCAACATTCGCAGATTGAGGAGCAGAACCTCATCGATCGATATGTGCGTGGCACCATGCCCGCGGCCGAACGGGCGGAGTTCGAGGAGCACTTTGTGGACTGCGCCGAGTGCCAGGAACAGATCGAGGTCGCGAAAAGCCTGCGGCAGGCGGTGCGCGAATCGATCGCGGAGTCCGCCGGGGGCTGGATTGCAGGCGAACCGGTTCATGAGCGCCGTCGCCCCGCGTCCGGATGGCGCTGGGTAGCGATTGCCGCCTGTGCGGGATTGTTGATGGCGCTAGGGACGAGCACCGTTCTTCTGCTACAGCGGGAACGTGCCAGGAGTGTGTTGGCTAGCGCCCGATTAAGTTCGGAGCTCGCACCGGTTGTATTCGGACTTAGCCTAAGTCGTGACGCCGCCGAACCGCGGGATATCGCCCTGCCGGGCGATTCGCGCTGGATGATCTTTCTCGCCGAAATCGACGCCACGCGATACTCACGCTATCGGGCCTCGGTGACGAACAGCCGGGGCGAAGAAATCTGGAGCCAGGATGGGATCCTGCCAAACTCTCCGGATTCGATCAGCGTAGCCATTCCTTCCGGCGCGCTGCACCCAGGCACATACACACTAGGGGTCTCGGGCGCACAGCCGGACGGCTCGTTGATCCCCGTCGCCCGTTTTCCATTGCGGCTGGCCGCCGGCAAATAGTCCCAAAAAAATATTCCCTCGAGGCTGGCATAGTTTGCCATCCGCCATCACTTTCAATTCGTATAGTTCATTCCAAAGGAGAAACACGTTATGAAGAAACTTGCGTTTTTCGTCGCGCTAGCAATTTTCAGCCTCGGCCCCTCGCCGGCCGCCTGGGCGCAAAACACCGCTTACGGGACGAATGCCCTGATCAGCAACACTACTGGTACTGACAACAGTGCGTTCGGCGTAAATGCGCTACAGCAAAACACGTCGGGCTACAGCAACACCGCCACCGGTTGGGATGCCCTACTCTTCAACAGCTCGGGTTACAACAATACAGCGACTGGCATCGCCGCGCTCGAAGGCAATGGCGAGGGCATAGGCAATACTGCCACTGGCGTGAACGCTCTCGCCAACAACGGGAACGGCAGATATAACGTGGCGGCTGGGTGGAACGCGCTGTACTTCAACAAGGGTGACGACAACACGGCCATCGGTTCCTTCGCGCTTCAAGACAACGGCTCGGGCAGGAACAATATTGCACTTGGCGTTGAAGCCGGCTTTTATCTTACGACCGGTAGCAACAACATCGAAATCGGCAATCAAGGCAACGCGGCTGAAGCGGACACCATCCGCATCGGTGTGGAGGGCACGCAAGCCGCCACTTACATTGCAGGCATCTTCAACGCTACGGTAACCGGAGGCTGCCAGGTAGTAGTGGCGAGCACCGGTCAGCTGGGGTGCGTTACGTCATCGGCTCGGTACAAACGCGACGTCCGGGATATGGCCGACTCGAGCGACAAGCTGATGCAGCTGCGGCCGGTGAGCTTCCTCTACAAGTCCGACGAAACGGGCGCCCGCCAATATGGACTGATCGCCGAGGAAGTGGAGAAGGTCTACCCCGAGCTGGTGGTTCACGATGCCGATGGCAAAGCGGAAACGGTAGCTTATCATCTGCTGCCGCCGATGCTGCTGAATGAGGTTCAGAAGCTGGCCCGCCAGCTCGAGGAAAAGGATGAACGGATCACCGCACTCGAGCAACAGGTAGCCGCGTTAGCCAGGTCGCGCTAAATCAAGAGAGAAAACCTCGGAGGAAAATAACATGACGATGACAAAATGTTTTGCCGGAGCCGGTATGGCGCTCCTGATTGCGACGACGGCCTTCGGCCAGAAGGCGACGCCTGTTCATCCCAGCCAAAAGAGCTTTACGCCAGCATCCGTGCGCGCTCTGCCGGGGTTGAAATGCAGCGTTTACCCTGCAGGAACCGAGCCATCCAAGGGACTCACGGTGTTCACCGATGATGACGGATTCGCCCGGTTCCATGCCGTGCGGGCAGCCAGCGGGGACGCGGTTCAGCGGCTTACGCTGGATTGCAGGGACTCCGACGGCACGTTGTCATCCTTTTCGGCCGATCTAACATTAGCCGAGACGTTCGAACCTCGACCGCTCAATCTCGCGAATGAGCGCGGCACCGATCGGCCCGCACTGAGGGGCGATCCGCTCAGTTACACACAGCAGGAGTTGATCGACGCCGGCTATGGGCTGCGGCCGGACCCCGAAAAGGACGAGGCTGCGTATTCCCGCTGGCTGGCCGCCGCGTTAGTTCAGGGCCGGATGCTGGAAATCAAACGTCCCAGTTTGCATTCCCATACTGTAACCACGACCACGGCGTCGCCTTGGACCGGCTCCGCTTTGACCGGCGCTCCCAATTACATTTCCACCGATGCAACCTTCAATGTACCTGCGGCTGTTCCCAGCGGAGACGAAACCACAGGAACGGAAATCGCCATATGGAACGGCCTGGGCGGGTTTCGCACGGGCTCAGGGCTCATCCAAGGTGGTGTGAATGTGGTTACCACCCCAGCCGTCGCCAGCTACGGCAGCTGGAGAGAGTATTGCTGCGGCGACCCCGATAGCAACGGGTATGGCGGTGCTTTCGTCCCTAACCCTGGCGACAAGGTCTACTCGCAGGAATGGTACTGCGACTCGAAGGGCCACCTGAATATCGGTGGAGGTTACGGCTGCACTTACCTCGTGGACGGAAACATCGGCGCGATCCTCAGTTGCACATCGGCGACCGGCTCGCCCTGTTGGTCGGTCCAGGCGCTTCCGCTGTGCTCCGTGAGCCCTGGGACTCCGAATTGCATGACGCTCGGCTCGGCAGCGGAGTTCGTGATTGAAAACCAAACTCCGCAGTGCTGTTCACCGGCCACCGCATTCCCCGACTTGGCCTCCACGGTTACCATGTCGGGTTCGGCCTACACATCGACGACGAACAGCTATTCGCAAACCATCAGTACGGATCCCCAGGTGGACGTGCTTGAGGATTTTACGAACACCACGTCGCACATGAACGTCTCTCTCGGTAAAACGGACCAGACTTATTTCACCGTTTCTCAATTCAAGCGAGTGGGTGGCACGGCACAAGCGAACATGGTTCCATGCCCTGCAGCCGGGTACACTTGCTATCCCCAGTCAATTGCCGTGGGTCCAAATGCGAACGGGTCTACGATCGGATCTGCCTGGGTTCTGGGAACCGGCAAGACAAGCGCCGGCGATTATTACGTCTACCAGCGGAAGGGATCGAGCTTTGTGCGGACCAATGGCGCTGGACTTCAGATCGCCGTGGGGATCGACGGCTATCCGTGGGTGATCACGCATCTTGGAACCATCTACTACTGGAATGGGAGCACTTTTGTGCTGGCTCCCGGTGGTGGATGCGCAACGTCCATCGGCGTAGGCCCTGGATACAATGCCACGTACGGCGACCCTTGGATCATCGGTTGCAATGGCTCCAGCACCACCAATGGAAGCATCTACCAATATTCTTGGGGGAACGGCGGCGCATGGGTGCAGCAGCCGGGCGCAGCGAATCAGATCGCGGTGTCGCCCGAGGGCATTCCGTGGGTGATCACCACAACCGGAAGCGTATGGTACTGGAATGGGTCCTACTTTACCGGCGCTCCGGCAGGCTGCGCGAGCAGTATTGCAGTCGGTTCTCCAACGGAACCACTAGCTGGCCCGTATGGCGACGTGTGGATCACCGGCTGCGGTAACGTAACCAGCGCGGGGGCGAAGATTTTCCAACTGCAGAACGGAACATCCTGGGTGCAGATCCCAGGAGTGGCGTCGCAGATCTCTGTTTCGCCCGACCTGGGTGTTCCGTGGGTGGTTACGCTGACCGGGGGAATCTTCGAATAGCTGAGTCGGCGGGCGGTGAAACAAAACCGCTCGCCGAGCATCTTGACCAGCCCGCTATGCGTTGCTTGCGAATCCGGTCCTGTCGACCGATTCGGTGACCAGAGCTAAGGGGACATAAAATATACTTACCCCTTCCAATGACACGAACTATCTTTTTGCTTCTCGTCTGCGCGGCCCTGCTGCCCTCCCAATCGCGTTTCGATGTGGTGGAGGCAACGATTCCCGAGATGCGCGCTGCCATGGAGCAGAAACGCATCACCTCGCGCGAACTCGTAGTCCTCTACCTCACCCGCATCGCCCTTTACGATTCGAAATTACACGCCGTGCTGACCGTCAACCCTAACGCGCTACAGGAGGCAGAGGAGCGAGACCGTGAGCGCGCCCAGGGCAGAGTGCGCGGGCCGCTGCATGGTATTCCCATCGCCCTCAAGGACAATATCCTGACGCACGATATCGTGACCACCGGAGGCGCGCTGGCCTTCGACGGATATCTGCCGCCCTACGACGCCACACTCGTCAAGAACCTGCGCGACGCAGGCGCCGTGATCATCGCCAAGACCGGCATGACAGAACTTGCCAACTGGGTGGCGGGTGCGCCAACACCCATGCCAGGCAACTACAACGCCGTCGGCGGATTCGGATTCAACCCCTACGATCCCCGGCGCGATCCGCGCGAGGGAACCAACGACGGCCGTCCAGCGCTGGCCACCGGCGGGTCGAGTTCCGGCGTTGGTACCGCCGCCAACTTCTGGGCCGCCAATGTTGGCACCGAAACCTCCGGCTCGATCCTATCTCCCGCGAATCAGAACATGCTCGCCGCCATCAAGCCCACGGTCGGCCGCATCAGCCGTTATGGCGTAATTCCGATCACCGCTGACCAGGACACCGCCGGACCCATGGCGAGAACAGTCACCGATGTAGCGATACTCCTCGGGGCGCTGGAGAGCGCCGCACCTGACCCTAACGATCCAGCCACCACCGCCTGTACTCCGCCGCCCGGCCGCGATTACACGCCGTTCCTTAGAGCCGAAGGACTCAAAGGCGCGCGCATCGGCATCCCGCGAGCGTTCTATTACGACAAGTTTGAGCCACCCGGCGCGGCCGGCCGCAACGACCTACCAGCGTTTGGTCGCGCGTCGAGCGAAGGTCTCACCCCCGAACAGGCCCGCGTCATGACCGAAGCAATCGACATCCTGAAGCAGCAGGGCGCGATTATCATCGATCCCGCCGACATTCCCAGCATCGTGAATCCGGATGCTGACAAGAATTTCCTGTCGTGGGGACAGTGTGGCGGCATCGGCAGCGTCAAGGGCAAGGACGCAAATTGTTCCGTTGTTCTCAAATACGGCATGAAGCGGGACTTCAATAAATTCCTCAATACCCTGGGACCCACCGCGCCCGTCAAGACGCTGGCCGAACTGCGCCAGTGGAACAGCACTCACATCAGCGCTGGGGCTATCAGATTCGGGCAATCCAATCTGGACATTTCTGATGAAATGGATCTCCAGGCCGACCGTGCGCGCTATGAGGCCGATCGTGCTAAGGACCTCGCGCTCGCCGGCGCCCATGGCATCGACGAAGTAATGAATGCCAATCGGCTGGATGCAATCCTGTTCCCCGCCGCCAGCGGAGCTTCGATTGCGGCCAGGCCCGGTTATCCGACGGCGATAGTGCCTTTCGGCACCGTGCCAAATGCACCCACTCCGCCGTTCCCGGCAGGATTCAACGCCAAGCCTGCCCCCTTCGGTGTCGCTTTCACTGGGTTGGCCTGCAGCGAGCCCCGGCTTCTCGAACTCGCCTACGCGTTCGAGCGCGCCACTAAACGCCGGGTGCCTCCCGCCTCGGCGCCCTAGATATATTTCGGGTGGCTACCGGAGACTACCGGATCGCTCCCGTACGCACATAAATCACACCGGATTCGGGCTCGTCAACGGACTGAAGGTAATAGGTGCGCGTGCCGTCATGGTTGACAGCGAGCGGGCGGGAGGCGGAATTAGTTCCACGCGTTGGCGCAGCCGAAAACAAAGGCTCCGGCGAGCTGAATCGCAATTGTTCGCCCGCGCCTTCCACGCGCACGGACCAAATCTTTCCCTGATCGTAGTAAAGGATCTCTTTGCCGTCTTTCCGCCAGACCGGGAAGTTGCCGCTCCCGGCGATCTGCCGGCGCAGGCCGTTACCGGAAAGCGGCTGTACATAAATTCCGGTCTCCGTGTACGGATGGTAGACAATCCAGGCTGCGTCGGGCGACATCGCAGCGTTATCCACTCGTTGGCCGACAATCTCGGTGGAGCGCTTCTCCGCGAGGGAGTAGACGTACAGCTTGCGCGAATCACCATACAGAAGCCGTGCGCCGTCCGGCGAAATATCGTTTATTCCAGAAAAGAACGCATCTTCTACCGGCATCTCAGCCAACTCGCGAACCGTTGCCCCGTCCAGGGACTGTTCCAGCAGTTTCTTGCCAACTTTGGAAATCAGACGCGAGCCGCCCGCAAGCCAAAGGCTCCTAGTTCCGGTGCCCGCACCGAAGACGACGCGACCCGGTCCGTTGGCTTCCACAATCCAGGAACCGGCCTCACCCCAGGTGAAAAGGTGTTCTTCATCCGGAGCAAGAAAGACGCTATTCACGGGAGCAGGAAGGCCAGCCGCGCCGATGTGGTTCCCATGGCGGTCAAAGACCGTCAACTGCGATACTACCGCCGACCCTCTGCGCCAGGCGATAATCCCCGACCCGGAAACGGAAAATTGGGCGCTGCGAAATACAACTGCAGAGGCCACGGCCTCTTGCACTAATTCCGCCTCACCCGTAAGTTTCCGGGCCTTCCGATCCAGCTTCTGGGAGTAAAGATTGTCATTGCGGACAAACAAAATTCGCCCGCCGCCCGCGGGCGTATAAGCCGCCGCGGTATCGTTGTTGAACAACAATGTTGGATCGACGGCCTTCCCGTCGCGGAGCGTGGCTAAGTAAATCTGCGTTGCTTGAGATTGCTGGGGAATGTATGCGAACAGAAAATCCTGACCACCTGGCAGGAACTCGGGATTGTAGAAGCGGCCGTCCTTAAGCCCCTGCGGGACTTCGATGAGGGCCGCGTTTCCCCCCGCCGCAGAAACGCTGTAAAGGCGGAGTCCACCCGGCGAAGAATCGAGCGCTGCAGCGAGAATGACACCCTGATCGCTCCAACTTCCCCCGCGCGCGACAACCAGCTTGGTCGAGATCATTTCGGGCGCGCCCTTGGGCAGACGTATTTTCATCAGCCCGTTTGCCGTCGAAAACGCTATGGATTTGGAATCGGGCGCCCAGAAGGCGTAACCGGCCGATCCGAATTCCGGCAAGGGTTCCGGTTCCGCAGAGTTCAGCCTGCGACGTAGAACCTACCGTCGCTTGAGAGAAACACGACTGCTGAGCCGTCAGGCGAAATTCTATCGATACCCAGCTGTCCGACGGCCCGCAGCTCTTTTCCTAAAGGCGGAACGATGCTGAGCGTCACCTCATTCTGCGCGCTGGCCTCCGGCTGTGGCGTTCTTGTCCATCCGAAAATGGCCAGACCGGCCAGCACGGCAGCAGCGGCCCAAGGAAACCACTTGAACTGCCGTTTCTCGGCGACCGGGGCGGGCGGATCTTCCAGCAATCGCCAAACGTCGCCGATATCCCGCAACCTTCGCCTCGGATCTTTCTCCAGGCAAGATTGCAGCAGGCGGCGCACCTTCACCGGCACTTGTTGCAGGTCGGGTTCTTTAGTTAGCACCGCCGCCAAAGTGTGCGAGATGGTTTCCCCATCGAACAACCTTTTGCCGGTGAGCATCTCGAAGAGCACTACGCCAAACGACCAGATGTCGGCGCGCTTATCCACCGGTTTTCCTGCCGCCTGCTCGGGACTCATGTAGGCCGCTGTGCCCATGATCATGCCCGCCTGGGTGGCGGCGATCGTCAGCGTCGGGGAGTGCATGGGATCGCGTGCGGTTTCTGGGGATGCTTGTGGCACGGCGGCCAGTCCGAAATCGAGCACCTTTACCACACCCTGCGGCGTGATCATGATGTTGGCCGGCTTCAAGTCGCGATGGACGATGCCTTTCTCGTGCGCGGCTTCGAGCGCATCGGCGATTTGCCTGGCGTAGTTGAGCGCAGTTTCAAGCGGCAGCGGTCCTTTTAGAGATTCGCCTGGGACCAACTCCATCACCAGCGCGCGTTCTTCAACGCCGTAGATCTGGGCGATGTTGGGATGGTTCAGCGACGCGAGAACCTTGGCTTCACGCTCAAACCGGGCCAGGCGTTCCGGGTCCTGAGCGAGGGGAGCGGGCAAAACCTTGATCGCTACTTCGCGGTCGAGCTTGGTGTCGCGAGCGCGGTACACTTCGCCCATACCGCCCGCCCCGATGGGCGCGAGGATTTCGTAGGGTCCCAGACGAGTCCCAACGGTAAGGCCCATATGGGTATTCGACAATTCTACCCCGCAGGATGGCTCAGTTTGCGGGCTGAACCCAGATAACCAGGCACGGCCCGTGAACGACCGCGCTTGCGTTGACCGCGTATCCGGCCGGCAGGGCGGGGAACTGCTGTACGGTTCCGCTGGCGGCGTGGCCGGCGGAAAGGGCGAGTATGAGCGGCAGACCGCGCCACATACGGTTAGTCTCGCACGCTGGGATTGCGGCTCAACACCGAACGGGCGCGGCCCAGAACCGAACCGCGAGGCTCCCAGACTTACGGGCAGGCTTTCGCTGTTCCCGCCACGCCAGACGCATTGTAAGCGTCTTTCACTAAACCGATAACGTCCTCGCCGGTCTGGTAATACGAAGGCAGGGGCGAGTTGACCACCAGAACCACAGGGACGTTACACTTCAAGATGCCCGCGTAAGTCCAAAGGAAGCGGCTCCCGTCGTTCAAGTCTCCGTTCTTGCAGACATACGGGCTTGGGCAATCGCTCCTCACCGCGCTGTCCCAGCCGAGACTGCCGGAGATCATCTCTGTTCTCTCGGCGGCGGTGAGCAGCTTGACCCCGGTAGCCAGGTTGTTCACCACTCGGAACAATTGATCGGGGCTTAACACCCAGCCTCCGCTGCCGCATGTGAGCGACCAGTCGCCCCAATCCGTGCCTGGAGTGCTTCCAGCGGGAAATGGGTACGTGAGAATATCGAATCCGGCCGGTGGCTTGCACTCGCTGGTGGGCACGCTGACAGGCGCGAAGACGTGATTGTTCATATAGTTGATGTACAGAGTGGAGCTTTCTGTTGCCCGCGGCGAACCGTTCTTGTAAGCGAGAAGCGATCTGCCCAATAAAGCCGGCATCAACTCCCGCAAGAGCGCAAAGTTGCAGTTTCCATAATCTGGCTCACCGATGTAGGACGCGTTTGGCACCCCGTTGGCCACGATGGTTTCTAGCCCGGAATAGTCGATGCCGGAGCCGCTGCCGGTGCCGTTTATTCCGCAATTGGAGGCGGTCTGCGCGAACCCGGAGGTATGTGTCAGCAGATTCCTGAACGTCAGCTTGTTGATATTCGGGCCCTGTGTCCAGTCAGCGTATAGATACGGTGAGATGAGCGTGTCGGGGGTAAGTCCGTCCTTCGTCAACAACTGCACGATGCCGGTGGCGGTCAGCGTTTTGCTGACGCTTGCCAGATCGGTGACAAGGTCCGGTTCCATCCCCAGGCTGCCGTCGGTGGCGGTGCGCGCCAGGCCGCCATATCTAGGCGCCAGCCCTCCCACCTGAAGGGAGTAGCCGACCACGTTGCCGGCCAGGGTATTCACAATATTGGTGGCCAGTTTTGCTTCCGAGATGCATCCGTAAGGGTCGCACGAAGTGACGTCGGCCGGCGCCTCGCTGATCATGACCGCGGCAAAGCATCCGGCGGGGCCGTTAGGATTACCACCACCATCCGTGCAGGTGCCTGAATATTTGTCCGCCGTCAGAACTCTGGCGCCGGTGTTCTGAGCTTTGTCGAGAACCCCGAACGAATTGTAACCGTACCACCACCACCATCCGGGACATCCGGTCGTGCAGGATTCCAAGACCGCGTTGAAGTTTCCGCTACCGGCGCTGGTCAGGTCCAGAAGCCGGCTATTGTTGGTAGCGATGTAGCTGGAGATGGTCGCCGGACTGACATTGTAATACCACCCCCAGCCTTTGTCGTCAGCGCCACTATTGGAAATCATGATGCAAGCGTAATAAGTCTGCCCGTTGGAAGCGTAAGACTCCAGGTTGGTGAGCCGCGCTTTATTAGCTGCGGTCAGAGTAGAGATCTCCGCTGGCGTTTCTCCATAGTAATACCACCAGCCTTTGGCGTCAGCGCCGGTGTTGGACACCATCGCCACGGCGAACCGGATGTTGCCGCCGCCGATATCGTAGGCCTGGAGCGAGATCAGACGCCCATTATTGGTTGTGATATTCGCCGCCAGGGTCGCCGCGTCGATACCGACGTACCACCACCACGATTTAGCGTACGAACCGGTGTTATGGACGTACGTAACGGTGAAGGTGTTGGTAGAGACATCCGCTTCGATGTTGATGATGCGCGCGTCGCGCGCGCTGATTGTGTTCTGGACTTGAGTGTAGGTTTGGCGAGTTTCAAACCACCACGCTGTTGGTGCGCTGTTCTCGTTGTCATCCTTGCCCCAGGCCAGCGAGGCACTCGCCAGAGTGATCATGCCGAGCCACAACAAGGCCCAACACGCATACCGTCGCGCTCCTTGAAATCCGCTCGCGGACACAACCGAGCGCTGCGAAAAAAGGGTACGTTCTAGTTCCATGTTTCACTCCTCCGTGAGTCCCACTGTCGACAGCGATCCGCCTGGACGCTGTCAGCCCGGAATTCCCCGTTTTGCACCCTGGGACTGGATCAGTATACACCCAGGCAGTTCGTC
>Ga0206991_10082_pt1 | contig 26946 bp, 27 predicted proteins | sample Alteio_BWMinCont_9_FD_153286 | JGI IMG/M metagenome (GOLD analysis project Ga0206991, IMG submission 153286) | Enriched cells from forest soil in Barre Woods Harvard Forest LTER site, Petersham, Massachusetts, United States -... | ecosystem: Environmental > Terrestrial > Soil > Temperate forest >...
ATGCCGCCCGCCCGCAAAGAAATTAAGCCGCACACGATCATCGAGAACGCCACCAGCACAGGTGCCCATATGGGACCCACCCAGGGGAGTGGAATCAAGAACAAAATGTCCCAAGTGCTGAGCGACTCCGGCCAATGAATCAGCAGCCTCAAGAACGCATAGAAGCAGATGTCCCAGACCCCGAACACGACGGCGAAGGCTGCGATCCATTGGTGCAGATTGCGCGCGACTGCCAGCGCCACTGCGCCTAACATGATCATGGTTGAGGCTTCTCGTCCAATCTCGATCGCGAGACGCCGCGGATTCTCGGGACCGGCGGCGGCCAGTTGCCGTGGCGTGATGAGGGGAAACAACTCGTGCGGGCCACGTTCCGGGTGAAGCCGCGCGCGGATGGGATCGTAGAGGGCGCGCAGATAGACCACCACGGCGGCCTCGAGATAGCCGAACGAGATTCCGAACAGGAAGAGACCAGCCACAGCGCGTCGCATAAGTTTAGTCTACTGGGACGGCTGATAAGGATCTTCCGGCCAGGCGTGTTTGGGATAGCGGCGGCTCAACTCGCGCCGCACTTGCGGATAGAGACGCTGCCAGAAGCCGGTGAGATCGGTTGTGGTTTGCACCGGGCGTTTATTCGGCGCGAGCAGGTGCACCACCAGCGCGACCTTTCCGTTCGCGATGCGCGGAGTCTCGCGAAGCCCAAAAAAGTCCTGGAGGCGCGACGCGATCCAGGGCGGTTTGCCGTTTTCATAGTTAATTTTGGTTTGCCGGCCCCCCGGAAGCCGAATGCGGGTGGGTGCAATTTGGTTGAGGAGCCTGACGCCCACGCGCTGCTCCAGCGCTGGTATTAGCGAAGCACCGGCAGTTTTCAAGTCGGCAAAGCTTCTTAGGCCGCGACAGATCTCACGGAAGGCAGACTCGACATCCAGCTTGGGGAGGGATGCGTGCTCGGACGCGAACGCAACGCGAGCGAGAAATTGATCCAGTTCCTCTCGATCCATGAAGCGCTCAATCCCAGCTTCCAGCGCCCGCTCGGCGAGGAGCTCCGCGGCTTTTTCGGCGTCGGGCGCACCGCTGTGTGTTTCCTCGATCACGAGATTTTCATAGAGCAGCGTGCTCACCGCTTCCACGCGCTCGGCCGACCGATTCCACTCCACGCTCGCGCGCTCCTGGACGCGATCGGGAAACAGATCGACCAGCCAGTCCGGCTCGATAGGGCAGTACAGGCGCACTAGGGGCAGCCCCTTCTCGCTGCGATTCTCGATGTCGACCGCAACCAGAAACTCGGCGCGAGCTTCGCCATCAAGCACGGCTGAGCCTCCGGAAGCCAGCAGCAACTGATTGTCTTTGCGCCTGCGAGCCACCCGGTCGGGAAATGCGGTGAGAATCGCAAGCGGCAGCGCGTCGGGAGCGTGGGGTGGCTGGTTCGCGGGCCGGACGATGCGGCGGATTTGTTCGAAGTGCCGTTCGGTTAGCGGATCAAAGGGCGAATCGATCAAAGACATGAGATCGCAAGAGGGAGCCCGTGCTCCCGAGCTGAGCGCCGCTGCCGCCCTGCAACCCTCTTGGCCCGCGCCACGTTCGACGGCGTCCATCACCAGGCGCGCCAGACGCGGATGCAGCGGGTAACGCGCCATGTGGCGCGCACGGTCACCGGTAGCGCCCAAACGATCGAGTAAATGGCCGGCACGGCTTACGGCGGATTCCGGCGGTGGGTCCAGCCAATCCAGCTCGAGCGGGTCATTGGTTTTCCTTGCGATCCCCATGGCGCGCAGTGTGAGGCACAACTCCGACAACTCGCGACGCAGAATCTCCGGTGGATCCTGATCGCGGCGGCGATGAAAATCTTCGAGAGTATAGAGCCGGATCACGCGACCCGGAGCGGTGCGTGCTGCCCGGCCTGCACGCTGAGTAGCCGATGCTTTGCTGATGCGCGCCACTTCGAGCGTCGGCAATCCCGACCAGGGTGAATCGCTCGCAATGCGCGCGAGTCCGCTGTCGATTACCGCCGTGACGCCTTCCACGGTGATAGAGCTTTCAGCGACATTGGTGGAGAGGATCACCTTGCGCTGCGGGGCGGGGGAGACGGCGCGGTCTTGCTCGGCGGGCGATAAGTCGCCGTAGAGCGGAAGCAGCAACAGATTGTGCCGCGCGGCCAGCGATCGGCACTCGCGATCGGCGCGCCGAATTTCCGCGGCCCCCGGCAGGAAGACGAGAACGTCGCCCGACGGCGACTGCGCGATCAGCGTCTCGAGCGCTGAGGCCACCTGCTTTTCGAGCGGCAGCGCCGAGTAAGGCTGATGCACGATGGAAAGCTCGAACAGCCTGCCTTCGGAACGCAGGATCGGGCAGCCTCCAGGTTGATCAGAGAGTTGACCGGAGAGATAGGCCGCAATGGGCGCGGCATCGAGCGTCGCCGACATCACGACGATCGCGAGATCCGGCCGCCTGGTGCGCTGCAAACGGTGAAGCAAAGCTAGCGCCAGGTCGGTTTCCAGGTGGCGTTCATGAAACTCGTCGAGCACCACGGCATCCACTCCGGCGAGCAGGGGATCGGAGATCAAACGGCGGGTAAGAATGCCTTCGGTGAGGAATCGAAGCCGCGTCCGAGCGCCAGCCACCTCTTCGAAGCGAACCTGATACCCGACCGTTTCGCCGAGTTTTTCGCCCAGTTCGTGGGCTACGCGGCGCGCCGCTAATCGCGCGGCCAGCCTGCGCGGCTCCAGCACCAACACTTGGCCGCGCACGATATCCAGCAACGCCGGAGGGACGCGCGTGGTTTTGCCCGCGCCGGGCGGCGCTTCGATTACTAAATTGGAAGCTCGGGCGAGAGACTCGCGAATTGACGGTAAAAGATCGTCAACGGGGAGTTTCGCGAGCTGTCGAGTCAAGTTAGGGCTTCGGCTTGTTCGGTGGCGCAGCGGGCGCCGCAGTCTTGGACGGATCGTCCACGTCGTACTTGATCGTAATGTCGCTCTTGAACTGCTTGTAGTCCTCGTACTTCACAGTCATCTTGATCCGTTGATCGTTGTCGCGGAAGTGCAGCGTGGCGTTCGAAATGGTGTAGGTGGGGAACCAGTATTTGCCGTCGATCTGCTCGCGGTACGTTTCGAACTTGCCGTATTGATGGTCCGCGTTCTGCTTCGCGCCTTCGCCGCGGCCGTAGCTCTTCACGATCTGCAAGTCGCGATCGTCCACCCAGACGATGCCCTCGAAATAGCGCTGGCCCGAGTCCATCTTCTTCGGCTTGACGGCGAACGTATAGCAGGAGATCTCGTCGAGTTGCTCGCGGCCCAGGTAGCGGATGTAATACTTCGGCACTTCGTCGGTGGTGAGCACAAAAGGTTGCACCTCGCGAAGATCCTGCATGTCGCCGGGGTCGAGCGAGATGGCGGTGAGCGTGTTGGGTGGCGCATAGGCCACTTTTTCGATGCGTGCGCCCGCGGGAGAAAAGATGATGTCGGTCACTTCTTCCCATTTGCCCGTGACTCCGCCGCCGTCGTCGAGCGTCATCACCTTGGCGGTCTGGCGATAGGTGTAGTTGCTCCTCGCCTTGGAGAAGGCGGCTTCCTTGGCCGCGAACTTCTCGATGATGCTGTCGATTTGGGAGGGGTCGGGATCGGTTAGGGTGGCGCTGAACGCCGCTCCCGTGAGCAGAGCGAAAGTAACGACGAAACGCATGTTGCCTCTTGCCTTTTAGTGTAGCGCCGGCGGTGCGGGTATGGCGGCTAGGGCGGGGATGGCATTGGGACATCACCCAAAGCGATAGCGGAGAGCTTCGGATACAGCCCGATACCCAATTCGCCGGTAGATGGAATTCGATGTCGGATTACCTAAATCAGTGTAGAGGATGCAGCGATATCCGGCGTCACTCAGTTGTTTCGAAAGAGCATGAACGCATGCCGCCGCATAACCCTGCCCCCGTTTTTCAGGTGGCGTGTAGACGCCGGACAGACGGACCACGTCATGTACCGGCTCACGGCTAACGGCCATCGAGAGGGCCTCTCCGCTTCGATCCCACAGCCACAGTTGTCCGTCCGCCAAGTATCTATCCACATGCAGTTCGATGTCGTCGGCAGGCTCAGCAACATCGCGCTGGAAAGCGTGGGTCCAAAGAATCATTAAGCTGCGCTCTTTCGGACCTGCCTGACGCAGGCTGCCTTCGACGGCGGGAGCTTCACCGATCTGGGAGAGTTCGTAAAGCCGGCTTCCCTGAAATGGCGTGGCCGCCGCCTTAGAGAGCTCACTCCATCGGCCGGCGAACATGGCCGCTGTGGCAGCCTCGCCGTGGATTCCCGGCAGGGCCACGCGCGCTTCCACAATCGCGTCAGCCATGGCCGTTGCCGCCGAAGGGTCCATGGGTGTCATCGTCGCTGGAAATGTCAGGGGCGACTGTATCAGAACGCCGACCGTGTCCTCGCCCCGAATTGCCATCCAATAACGACCCGGATCGCCTTCTGCAACGCGGGCGTGCAGGATGGAGAGGACCAAATTGTGGAGAACCGGTTGCAAGGAAAGGAAGACCCCAGCTCTGCTCAAGACGAACCCAGGATCTTCACTGAACAGCACCTTAATTTCCATCTGGAGATGTTACCTGACTTCTAAGGAACTCGCGCACAACGGACTCGCCTCGGGGCGGCCAATTCTAACGAGGTTCCTCTTTCGTTTGGGGCCGCACTCGGCGGCCTGTGCGCTTTTGAGGAGCGAGTCGCCCTCCGCTTGAAGTCGCTTTATGATCAAAATTGAGCGAAGTTGCGATTTTCAATAGCGAAGGAGTTTCTGTAATCATGCGATCGGATATTGTGCCTGGCGCGCTGTTTCCCGACTACGAACTGACTGATCATACTGCGAAGCGCCGCAAGCTTTCGGAACTGCAGGGTCCGCATCCCATGGTTCTGGTGCTCAGCCGCGGAGGTTTTTGCCCCAAGGACCGACGCCAGGCCGAACTGCTGGTGGAACTGCACCGTGAGCTGGAAGTTGCATATTGCCGTCTAGTCACGATAAGCACCGACAATATCACTTTGACTAACGAGTACCGCTCAGGCGTCGGCGCCCATTGGCCTTTCCTCTCTGATGCGGGACGGATGGTTCAAAAGGATCTCGACATCGCCGAGTACACGGATCCAATCAATAACCCGATGATTCCACATGTCATCGTTCTGGAACCGGGCCTCATCATATTCAAGATCTACAACGGCTATTGGTTCTTCGGCCGTCCGACGCAGGAGGATCTCCGCCAGGACCTCCGTGCCGTCACGCAAAAGTACCGGCCAGATTGGGATATCACAACGCCGGAAATGAAGGCCGCATGGAAGGAGGGCCGCAAAGAGCTCTTTTATCCATATGGCAAGACCTATGCTCAAACGCTGGTCGAGCAAGACTAGGTCAGTGCGTCAGGCGTGAAAACGGTGTGGAACTGACGTTGTAGACTCCGTTAAAGGGATTGTCGAGGTCGGTCATGACGATATTGGCAAGCATCAGAACCGCGGCGATCAGGGCGAAACATGCCGTGCCGGCTAGCGGGTGATGAAACGGGTAGACGAAGACCAGCACGACCAACGCCGCCGACAGTGAATTCACAAACCCCATCAGCGTGGGAGGAATCCTGGTGAGGCTCTTGGTGATCCGTTCGTCGCGGTGCTCTCCGGCCTCCCGCGCGATGTCGATCAAGCGCTGCTGAATCGTCCCCTCGGCCGCATTGGCGGGAAATGTCTTGATCACCACAGTCATCAGCGCGGTGAAGTAATTTTCGGTGACCGAATCCTTTTCGGCTTGGCCCAACGCCTGCCACTCGGACTGGAGAACGGCGTTGGAGTACTCGGCCACGGAGCGGCGGATCGCGCGGCTGGAGTCCGCGTCAACGTAGTGGCTAAAACGCAGCAGATCGTCGAGAGAATAACATTCGCGCATCACGAACTTCTCGACGTCCGTGAACTGACCCCAGATCACATAGATAACGAAGGCATACATTACCGCATAAATGCTGCCCACTAGCAGGATTAAAGTATTCAGGCCTTCGGCGTCGCGCGCTGTCAGCTCGGAGAACGAGGTGCCGCGCAACAACCAATAACAGAAGACGGCGGCCACCAGCAGCACGCCGCGCACCAACAGTTGATTCGAAATGGCGGTCCAGCCCATAGCGGGAATTTCTAGCATACGCTCAACGAAACTGACCCATCGCCCGGCGTTCAGTTTTATAATTGCTTCAGCATGCAAGCTCTCCTCAGGGATCTTCATTTCGGCGCGCGCATGTTGAGCAGGAATTTCGGGTTCTCACTGGCGGCTATCTTTACTCTGGCCCTGGGAATCGGCGCGAACACGGCCATCTTCACGGTTACCAACGCACTGCTGCTGCGGCCGTTCCCTTATCGCGACCCAGAGCAACTGGTGAGCGTGGAAGCGAGGGACAAGACCAGCGACCGCGGCAGCACGCTACTTCGTTATGAGCTGGTGCGGGACCGCAACCGATCGTTCCAGTCGGTGGCTGTGTGGGCGAGCGACAACTTGAATCTCACCGGGCACGGCGAACCGCTGCAGGTACCGGTGGGGCGCGTCTCTGCCAACTTTTTCCCGGTGCTCGGGATACAGCCTCAGATGGGGCGCACGTTTACCGCGGAGGAAGGCCGTCCGGAAGGCAAGCCGGTGGTGATGATCAGCGATTTCATGTGGCGCAGCCGCTTCAACGCCGATCCCAAAATCATCGGTAAAACGATCGCGCTGGATTCCACGCCGCACACCATCGTCGGCATACTGCCTGCCAACGTTCAGTTCCCATTTGTCGGCCAGGCCGACATCTGGACGCCACGCTATTTCGAGTATTCACTCATGACCCCGCAGCGACTGCGTATGGGCGTCGGCTATCTGGGCATTTTGGCGCGGCTGCAGCCGGGAACCACGCTGGCGCGCGCCAACGCCGAGCTGACCGTGCTCAACCGGCAGTATCGAGAGGAGAATCCCACGGCACCCGACGCCGAGCCTGCGGTGGAGATGATGGCCAACCCGTTGCGTGATCTGGTAGTGGCCGACGTGCGCGGAAAGGTGCTGATGCTCTCCATTTCGGTGGCAGTGGTGTTGCTGATTGCTTGCGCCAACGTGGCCAGCCTGCTGCTTTCCCGCGCGCTGGCCCGCCGCAAAGAAATTGCTGTTCGCACCGCGCTCGGAGCCAGCCGCAGCGTGGTGGTGCGGCAACTGCTCACCGAGAGTATGCTGCTGGCGGTGGCTGCCGGCCTGCTTGGCGCGGGGCTCAGTTGGGTTGGGACAAACGCGCTCGTCGCCTGGGGAGCAAGCCAGCTACCGCAGGGAATCCCCATCGAAATGGATGTGCGCGTACTGCTGTTTACGCTCCTTAGTTCGCTGCTCGCCGGGATCTTCTTCGGAACTTTCCCAGCGCTTCAGGTTTCGAGGCTGGACATCGATACGACGCTGCGCGATGAAGGCCGAAGCTCTTCCGCCGGCCAGGCCCGCACGCAATTGAAGAGCCTGCTGGTGGTAGGCCAGGTGGCGCTCTCCTTGCTGCTGCTTATTGGCGCGGGGCTGTTGCTCCGCAGCTTCGGGCGGCTGCTCGGCATCGATCCGGGATTTGACGCGCACAACGTGCTCACTATGAACGTTTCGCTACCCACGGTGAAGTACGCAAAACCGGAACAGCAGATCGCGTTCTTTGACGAAGTGCTGCGCCGTGTCTCCCTGTTACCGGGCGTGCGCAACGCTGCGATATCGGCTGCGCTGCCGCTGAGCTGGAAGCGGGTGACTCCGGTATTGCCGGAAGGCCAGGCCAACGTTCCTCTGGCGCAGCGCCCATTCGTCGACGTGGAGGCCATCAGCCCTCAGTGGTTCCAGACCATGCGCGTTCCGCTGCACGCCGGACGCGGGTTCACCGCCGCCGACAACGCGGAGGCTCCCAAAGTGGTTATCGCTAATGAAACCTTCGCCCGGCGCTTCTGGGGGAACGAGAATCCGGTGGGCAAGCATATCATCGTCGGCCGCTGGACGGAGCAGGCTGAGGTGATTGGCGTCGCCGCGGACATGAAGAATAAGGGCCTGGCCCAGAATACGCAAGCGCAACTTTATCTACCTTTCCCGCAGTTGCCCTGGGCCGATATGAACCTGCTGGTGCGAACGATGGTGACACCTCAGAGCACCACGGCAGCGGTGCGGGCGCAGATCTCGGCAGCGGACCCCGACCAGCCGGTGGCAGGCATCCAGACGGTGGACGAGCTGGTGGACAGCTCGCGCGCGGAGCCGCGCTTCACCATGCTGCTGCTCGGCATCTTCTCTTTAACGGCACTCGCGCTCTCGGTCATCGGAATTTACGGCGTTCTATCTTACTGGGTGGCGCAGCGCCGGTACGAGTTGGGTATTCGCCTGGCACTGGGGGCGCAGCGCGCGGACATCCTGCGCATGGTGGTGCGCCAGGGTGTGGCGCTGGCGGTATCGGGGATTGTAATTGGCCTGATCGCAGCACTGCTTTTGACCAGGTTGATGTCGAGCATGCTGTACCAGGTGGGCGCGCTCGACCTGACGACTTTTGCGGTTGCGCCGCTGGTGTTTCTTTCGATCGCCCTGCTTGCCAGCTATCTGCCGGCGCGAGGCGCGACCAAAGTGGATCCGTTAGAGGCACTGCGGGCAGACTGATCCAGGCCACACAATTTCACAATAAAGTGACATGTTCTTCGCAAGGTTCGCGGCGGCTATCGCTAGGCTGATCAGGAAAGGACCTTGCTTATGACAATTTCACTCGTCAGACGGACGGCGCGCCTGTTATCGATAGCTCTACCGATGTTGTGTTCCGCCGCCACCTATACGGTTACCGACCTCGGCACGCTGGGGGGTACGGAGAGCATCGCAACGGCCATCAATGCGTCCGGCGAAATTACAGGCGGCGCAACCACAAGCGCGGGCGCCTATCACGCGTTTCTTTATGCCAATGGATCTATGAAGGATCTGGGAACGCTGGGCGGGCCTTCGAGCCAGGGACAAGGAATCAATAAGAGCGGCGAGATCGCCGGCTACGCGCAGCTTCCGCCGACTGTTTCAGCCGGATGGCCGCCTCGTCCGGTCAGCTTATACAGCGGATTTACCGACAGCAACGGAGTGATGACAGCACTGGGTGCGCCGGGAGGGGCGGCTTACGCGATTAACGATGCCGGCCAAGTGGTGGGCGAATGTTCGGGTGGCGCCTGTCTTTTCAGCGCTGGAACGGTTACCAGCTTGGGATCGCTGGGCGGAACGAGTGGGAGCACGGAAGCTACGGCCATGAATTCGTCGGCTGAAGTGGTGGGTTACTCCTACCTGCCCGACGGTAACTTCCGAGGATTTTTCTGGATCAACGGGAGCATGACCGCCCTGGGAACGCTCGGGGGCGATTGGAGCCAGGCCTACGGCATCAACGAAGCGGGCGAGATCACGGGGATCGCTTATACTTCGGGCAATTTGGGCGCACATGCTTTCATTTACGCCAATGGCGAAATGAAGGATCTGGGAACTCTGGGGGGCGCTTATTCGACGGGCACCGCCATTAACAGCAAGGGCGTGGTGGTGGGTTACGCGACCCCGGCAAATCCCAACGCGACGAGTTATCACGCTTTTGTGTACGGAGGATCGAAGATGTACGATCTGAACGGCTTGATTGGGAGCAAGACGGGGTGGGTGTTGGAGTCGGCGAACGGTATCAACGACTCGGGCGAGATCGTTGGATATGGTTCGATTAACGGAAACGAGCACGGATTTCTGTTAAAACCGACGAAGTAACGACGGTGGGGTGGTGCGGTAGAATCATGGGCTGCTGACGATTCTACTGATTGTTGTTGCGATCGGGGCCGCGCTCATTGCGGCCGGGGCGATCTATCAGGCGCTGGGGGTGGCTGCGGACGAGCGGCGCTATCCTCCGCCGGGGCGAATGATGGATATTGCCGGGCGGAAGCTGCACCTGGTGGATCGGGGCGCGGGCGGGCCGGCAGTGGTTTTTGAGTCGGGAATTTCCGCCACGTGCCTCAGTTGGGTGCAGGTTCGGGCCGAGGTGGAGGGGTTTGCACGCGCTTGCACCTACGATCGCGCGTGGCTGGGCTGGAGTGAGCCTTCCAACACACCGCGAACGATGTCGGCAATTGTGGCTGACCTGCACGCGTTGCTCGAGGCGGCCGAGATTCCGCGGCCTTACATTCTGGTCGGGCATTCCTTTGGCGGGATGTTGGTGCGCGCTTACGCTGCCAGTTATCCCGGCTACGTGGCGGGATTGCTTTTGGTGGACCCGTTGTCGCCGAGCGAATGGTTGAGTCCGCCAGCGCCGCACCTGCGGATGCTCCGCTATGGGGTGAAGCTTTCGAGACGCGGGGCATGGCTGGCGCGCATCGGAGTGGTGCGGGCTGCGCTCGCTTTGTTGGTGGCGGGCGGCAGGCGAGTGCCGCAAGGGATCGCCAAGCTGAGCAGCGGCCGGGGCGGATCGGTGATCTCTCGGCTGGTTGGAGAGGTTCGTAAGATGCCCGCAGAGACTTGGCCGATGGTGCGGGCGCACTGGTGCTTGCCGAAGAGCTTTCTGGGGATGGCGGATTATCTACGATCGCTACCGGCCAGCGCCGCGGAGGCGGCTGCGCTGGGGGAACCCGAGACGATTCCGCTCACCGTGCTTTCGGCAGCCAACGCGACGCCCGCACAACTGGAGGAACGCGAAGCAATGGTGCAGCGCTCCCCACGCGGCCAGCACCTCATCGCGAGGAAGAGCGGGCATTGGATTCAGCTGGACGAACCGGAGCTCGTGGTGGAGGCGATTCGCGAGATGATTAAACTATGCTCAGCTCACGTGCAGCCGTTGTTGTAATTTTCTGCCTCAGCGCCACGTTGGTCCATGCGGCGGACGAGCGTCCCGGCCAAACCTTCAAGGCGGGCGACGTTTCGATCTACTACGAAATCCTCGGAAGCGGCGCAGGAACGCCGCTGGTGGTTGCGAATGGCGGTCCGGGCTTCGACCACTCGTACATGCACCTTTCCGATGTGTGGGACACGATGGCGAAGACTCGCAAGGTGGTGTTGTACGATCAGCGCGGTGTGGGCCGGTCGTCGCCGGTTGCAGCCGGGGCGTCCTGCACATTGCGCGATCAGATCGACGACCTGGAGGCGTTGCGCGCGCATATCGGCGTCGAGCGAATGGATCTGCTGGGGCATTCCTGGGGCGGTTATCTGGTGATGGCTTATGCCGCGCGCTATCCGCAGCATATTGAGCGGTTGCTGATTGTCGATTCGGCAGCTCCGAAAATAGGCGACACCGTGTTCTTGTTCAAGGATGTTTTCCCGGAAGGCGTGGGGCGCGAAGATGCCGACGAGTTTGCCGGCCAGATGGGCGATAAAGCCGCGCAGGGCCGATCGCTGCGCGAGTATCTTTCCATGCTGTTCTATTCGCCGGAACGACGCGATGCGGCGCTCGCGAAGATGACCAATGTAGATGAGAACCGGGAGGTCAATGAGGCGATTTGGAAAGATCTGCAGCGCTTCGACCTGAATCCGGAACTCCCGAAGTATCACTTCCCCACAATGGTCATGACGGGACGATACGACATCAATGTTGCGCCGGTGGTGGCATACAAGATTCACAAAGCGATTGCCGGATCCGAGTTCGTGGTGTTTGACCGGAGCGGTCACCTGCCGTTTTACGAGGAGCCCGAGAAATTTGTCAAGACGGTGGAAGGATTCTTGGCGAAAGAATGAGGGAGTAAGGCCAGCCGGGGGGCTGGCCCGCAATTCAAAGCAGGATCAGGCCTTCTTGATCAGTTCGATGTCCAGATGGACATGCACTTCGTCGCTGAGCATCACGCCGCCGGTTTCGAGAGGTGCGTTGAATTTCAGTCCAAAGTCGCTGCGCTTGATGGTGGTGGTGGCTTCAGCGCCGGTGCGAAGATTGCCCCACGGGTCCTTGGACTCGACTCCGGCGCTATCGACTTGCAGCGTAGCCTCCTTGGTGACTCCGCGCAGTGTCAAATCGCCGACAACCTTCCATTGATTCTTCCCATCCGGGATCACTTGCTTTGACACGAAGGTGATGGTGGGGTAGGTGGCCGTGTCCAGGAAATCGGCGCCCTTCACGTGGGCGTCGCGCTTCTCATCGTGCGTATGCAGGGTGGTTGCATTGATGCTGGCGTTGATTTTGGAGTTGGCCGGGTTGGCTTCGTCGAAGATCACTTCGCCAGTGACGCCGCTGAAACCTCCTCGAATAAAGGCGATCATCAGGTGCCTGATCTTGAAGCCGGCGCCGGAATGGGCCGGGTCGATCGTATAAGTGACGGCGGGTGCCGCGGTGGGGGCGCTGCTCATGAAGTTCTCCTTTTGCTTTTGATGCATCTGCCCGGCGGACTGATGCAGCCCATTCTCGGGCGAACGGCCGGATCCGGCGTCCTCATGTAGTTTACAACGGGGACCGGCTAGGAAAGGCGGGGACCGCTTCCTCTGGTCGCGGCTCGGCTGGCGATCGCGGTTCTTTAATTGCTATAGAAATCGGCAGAAGGTGGGGTCTTTCGATGTTAGCCGCAGCTATCGCCGGAGTTTTAATCGTGTTTGCGCTGTTTCTGTCTATGCTCTCGTCGTCGCCAAAAGACGACGGGGAGTGGCATGTTGACACAGAGGCGTGAATATTTGTCCACGAGTCAACGCAGGGGCGCCAGTGTGAACGTCAGCAGGAAAATTGCGAGCGCGGCCACCCCTAAGACCACACGATTCCTGTCCAGCTTGGTGATGTCATAGATCACCGGGTGCCGCAGCGCGAAGAAAAACAGCAAAGCCGCCCAAACAAACCAACTATACGAGTAGAAGTAGCCCAAAGGCAGCAGCGCCAGCACAAAGATCCGCGAGAGTAGCTTGTGCCGTCCGCCGGCGAATGCGTAAAGGATATGCCCGCCGTCCAACTGGCCGATCGGCAGCAGATTGAGCGCGGTGGCGAGAATGCCCACCCAGGCCGCGCGAGCGATGGGGTGCAGCAAGACGTCGGCGGAGCGGACGTGCGGGAAAATGATCCATTCAAAGAACCTTTGGATGGCTGGAACGCCGAAGATCAGATCGCCGCGGTTGGCGATGCCGGGTATCACCTTAGACTCGCCGATGCCGATCACCAAGGCCGGTACCAGTACCGCAAATCCCGCCAGCGGTCCCGCGATGCCGACGTCGAAAAGGGCCTGACGCGTGTAAATGGGCGAGCGAATCCGAATGAATGCGCCGAGCGTTCCGATGGGGGAGGGGAACGGCAGGAAGTAGGGCAGGCTGGCGTCGATCCCGTAATAGCGGCAAGCGAAGTAGTGGCCGAGCTCGTGGGCCAGCAGGATGGTCATGAGGGTAATGGAGAACGCCAGGCCATCGAGAAGGAGCAGCGGCCTGGCTTGGAGCGTGGAGAAGACGTTCAAGTACTGGTCGAGGTACAGCGGCTGGTTGGTTTGGAAGCTATGCGTTAAGACGACGCCGACGAGCGTGGTGGTGCAGAGCGTCAGCCCGAGCAGCAGCCAGTGCAGCGCCCAGCGCGCGGTGGAAATTGTATCTTGCGGAAAACTGAACGAGGCTCTCAGCGCGTCGCTTGAAGTGCGGGGAACCACGACTACTTACGCCTACTGCAGCGACTGCAGTTCCTTGCCGGGCTTAAAGCGCACCGCTTTGCCGGGAGGGATGGCGACTTCAGCGCCGGTGCGCGGGTTGCGGCCGATGCCGGTCTTGCGCGGGCGGACGTTGAAGATGCCGAAGCCGCGCAACTCGATGCGCTCGCCGTGGGACAGGGCCCGCTTCATACTCTCGAAAACTGTTTCGACGGCCATCTCGGCCTTGGTCTTGGTGATTCCGGTTTTGTTTACGACTTCGTTGATAATGTCGAGCTTGATCACGGTCTCCCCCTCGGCAGCCCCCAAAGGTGGGAGCAAACCTCATGATAGGATTGGGGTTAGTTAGTTGTCAAGCGGAAGCGAAACATGCGGAGCTCTTCGTCCAGCCTCAAGTTAGAAAGAGCACTCATAGTACTGACCTCTATTGTGGGATTTGCTCAGAACGTCGGCTCAACCATTGAGTATGATCATCGCCAATGGAAAGTCATCAAGCAGGTAACGGCAAGTTTCGGAACAACTGTGGGCGCCTTCGATGTGGAATTGTTGGAGTCGCTAAGCCAAACTGGCGAGAGTGGGACGGGCGATCCGATGTATGATGTTCAGCTTCTGATTCGAGAAGCTGACAAAGTTGATTATGAATTTACGAATTCGGCAAATGAACGGCTGCCAGACGAAACTGCAGGCTTCTACATGGACGACGGGTTGGAAATCAAAGACGTGACCAACGATGGCATCCCGGAGACCCTCTTTCACTCTGGCTTTCTCGCCGTGTCCGATTTCGAGATCGTTGAGCATGTCTTGCGTTACGACAGGGCTCACCGTTCGTTTACCGACGTAGCGCCAACATCATTCTACAATTCCGGTACGCATGGGCTGCGCTGGTTAGATATTGGCCGCCGGACATTCGCCGTGACTGCGGATCGAAACTGGAGTCCCACGGTCGCGGTAGAGGATCGATGTCATTATTGCGCCAGCCCGTTCCAATACGACATCTACCAATGGAGCGAGAAGGCGGCGTCGTTTGTAAAGCTCCGACGTTTGTTCGGTCAGAAATCGTACGACGACGCAACCGCGGCCTTGGGCGGCGACTGGGTGCTCATTCAGGCTGGATTGAAGCACTGATCCGCCGAGTTGTTCCCTGCCACTGAGGATGGCAGCCATCAGCGAGGACGCGGCGATGCGTTATACGGCCACAACCCACAAGCGCTCGTCCAACTCGGCCTCAGCCGCAGGCGAAAGACGGTGAGCCATTGGCCGGCAGAAGTTTGCTCAGCCGCCAGGCGGTCGCGTCCGCGCTGCTTCACCTCTTTGGCACGGTCGCGCATCGATGATTGCGTAATTATGCGACCTTCGCCTCCCGGGAGAGAAGCCTCAGCTTCATCGACGGCGGCAAATATCTCTGCACGTGTCCGCTCGCCCTCTTCCCATAAGGCAAGGGCTTCGTTCACCGCTTCTTCCTCGCGGTGGGGACGACCGCTTGCGATGGCCTGTCGGACAAACGCCTTTGATCGGGGGTGAGCCGCACTTCCATCGCTTTCAGGATACGGAAAGGCCTGTCTTTGCAGCAAGCTGCAAACTGGACCTTTCGTGAAAGTTTCTCATCGCCAATCCTGGGCTCCGTAGATGTGCAGGATTTCGATGGCTTCAAGTTTCGCTGAAGAGACCACGACGTAGGGGAGTGGTGCAAGCGTCAGCTCTCTTGGACCGCTTCGGTGGCCGGCTCTGCCTTTATTGGGCGCGGTCTTGAGCGCGCGAATGCGCCTATCAATCGTCCGCACCGTGGGCTCGGCAAAGTGCGGGTAGCGCTTCTGTAGATAATTCTTGATGCTCTCCAAATCGTCGGCGGCGGGAGCAGTCCAACGAATTCGGATCAAGGATTGAACATGCGCTCGATGCGAGCGTCCATCTCTTCTTCCTCGATAAACTCGCCGCGTTCCGCTGCCGCAATCCCCTTTTCGACCGCGGCAAGGAACCTGGCCTCGTCGTCAAGATAACGAACCAGAACATCCTTCGCCAATCGCTCTGGGTTGGTCCCCGCTTTTGAGGCCATTTGAGCCAGTTGCGCTTCCTGCTCGGGGGTGAGTTGCACTTCCATTGTCTTCAGGCTAGCAGGCATCAAGGACCGATGGGGATGGCGATGACGTCCAGGCCGAACGACGCATCGACAGATGGCAGAGCTTCCACTGGCAGCACGGTGGAGAGACGCGTCCCGCCGGCTTGAGACGATTCGAACGCGAGGACGCGGCTGGTCAATGCGGTCGACGTGACATAAAGATGCGCGATCGCCACGCGATCGGAGCGGGCGCCCTTGGCTGCCAGCGCTTTCTCCAGGCGCTCAAAGGCCAGCTTCAAATCGCTGTCGCGGGTACCGAAGGCGAGTTGGGTCCCGGTGATGACGACCTGAGGGGCCGAAACGAGCGCCCTCTGCGAATCACTTGAATCCGCCGGTTTCGTCAAGCGCGCAGTGGCTTCGCAGGCAGCGGGAGGCATCACTGGCGCGCGCTGCATTTGCACATAGTCCAGCGCGGCGCCGGGGAAGGCCGCGGACATGGCCGGCTGGGTACCGCGCTGGTCGTCGAGGGAGCTGACGAAACACGTGACCAACAACGCGTCGGAAGGTTGCATTCCGGCGGCAGCGAGCGCGCTCTTTAGTTTGGCGAGCGATTCGGCCACGCTGGGCGCGGGTTGGGCGGCGAGGAAAGCGACGCCGGAGGGATTGACCACTTTGCGATCCACTTCCGTGGCTTCGATGACCACCTGTGCACCTTCCAGCGGTAGCGCGCCCACCTGAGCGACGGTAAGGGCGGGCAGTGGCATGTGTTTTTCGAGGAACATTTCACCGGCGATCTCGCCGACGCGCCGCAAATCGCCCGAGCCCGCAACGAATGCGCGGAGTTTGACGATGGGTCCGCGATTGGAGCGCAGCAAGGTTTTGAGCGCATCCCGGGTCTGCTGCGAGAGCAGGCCTTTGGCGGAGAGCGGCGTCACCTGGAAGGCGAGCCGGCCGGTTTCAGCGGTAACGGCGGCGGGCAATTCGGGGGGCAGCGCCAAGGCTTGCGTAACGTCTGCGCCCTTTTTTTTCTTCTTGTCCTCCAGCAGAACCGTCGGCGTATAGCCTGCGTCCGGATCGATCTTCTTGTTGCTCTGCGGGAGGCCGATCCCCATGAGGACGCAGAACAGGATCGTCAACAAAAGAGCACCGCGCACGACCCACGATTCTACCAGCTTGCTACAGTGAAAGTTGGGCGCAGCACTGGTATCTCCGGCTCCTACACGCACGGCGAATTTCACGCGTTTTGCCTGGGGAGCGCTGGCCTGGAACGTGCTGGTGGTGCTGTGGGGCGCTTATGTGCGTGCCAGCGGATCGGGCGCTGGATGCGGCAGCCATTGGCCCCTGTGCAACGGCGAAGTGGTGCCGGTTGCGCCGCGTGTAGAGACCATCATCGAATTCACGCATCGCGCGATGAGTGGCGTGGCGCTGGTGGGCGTGGTTGCGCTCTGGCTGTGGAGCCGCGCGAGCTTTGCCCGGAGTAGCCGGGTGCGCACTCCGGCACTGGCATCGTTGGTATTCCTGATCACGGAAGCGCTGCTGGGCGCGGGTTTGGTGTTGTTCAACTATGTGGACAAAGACCAGTCTGTGGGACGCGCGTTTTATCTGTCCCTGCATCTGGTCAACACATTGTTACTACTGGGAGCGCTGGCGCTGACGGCGTGGTTCTCGCGCCGTGAAGTAGAAGCTCCTGTGAGGCGGTCTCCAATGGTGATGGCGGCGCTTCCGATTGCGATGGCGGTGAGCGTCGCCGGTGCGATCGCGGCGTTGGGAGACACATTGTTTCCCGCCACTTCGCTGGCGCAAGGTTTTCATCAGGATTTTTCGGGCGCAGCCAATTTCCTGGTTCGGCTGCGCGTCCTGCATCCGGTACTGGCGATTCTTGCGGCCTGCTATTTCGTCGCCGTGTCGGTCATTGTCCTGCGAGGGAAGCGACATCCGATCGCTGCCAGGCTCGCGACCTGGGTGCTGATTCTCACGCTCGGGCAGCTTGGCGCGGGCGCACTCAACCTGGCTTTGCTCGCGCCGGTTTGGATGCAGATTGCGCACCTGCTGCTGGCCGATCTGGTTTGGATATCGCTGGTTCTGCTGGCGATTGAAGCCGGGCAGGGCGCGGCCATCAAGCTAGACTGAGGAGATGTTTTCCTGGCTGTTTTCCGATCCGCTTCCGGTGGGACAGGATGCGCCCGATTTCACGCTGCCCGACCAGGATGGCAACCTGGTTTCGTTGGCGGCGCTGCGCGGCAAGAACGTCGTACTGGTGTTCTACCCAGCGGACGAAACCACGCTGTGCACCAAGCAGCTTTGCGAATTTCGAGACAACTGGGAGCTCGCGCAATCGAGGGACGCGGTGGTGTTCGGGATCAATCCGGCTGCCGAGCGAAAACACGCGGGATTCCGCGCCAACCACCGTTTTCCTTTTTCGCTGCTTTCCGATCCGGGGCAACGCATGGGGGCGGACTATCGCACCAAAGGGCTCATCGTGAAACGCACGGTGTATCTGGTCGGCAAGTCCGGGAAGATTCGCTATGCGAAGCGGGGAAAGCCGATGCCGGAAGAAGTGCTGGCGACTGCCGAATAATTAGCTGGCTTGCGAGGCCGACGACTTCCCACCGGCCTTTAGCGCGTCCAGAGCGGCGGCTTCATTCGGATAGATCTGGATCACCTGCGCCAGCCGGGTCAGTTCCAGCACCTCGCGCACGCGGCGATTCGCATTGGCCAAAGCGAATTGGCCCGCCGGACTTTTCTTTACGCTGGTGTAGATGCCGATGAGAAATCCGATGCCGGTGGAGTCGACGTAGTCCACGGCGCTGAAATCCACCATGATCTTTATGTAACCGGAAGCCTTGAGCTCTTCGGCCTTGGTGTGCAGGTACAGCGAATCCTGGCCGGTGGCAAAACGACCCACCAAACGGATCACGCAGATGTCGCCGCGATATTCGAATTCCACCAGCACACTGTCATCGTACTATAGACGGCGGGGGGCCGACATTAGACGCCGGCTTGCTTCTCGGCCAGGGGACCCACTACCGGGAGGACAATCTTCTCGCCGTTGTAGGTCTTGAACATCATGTAGAGCCAGATGACCAACCCGCCGATCCCGATGGCGAAGTGCAACACTGCGGAGATGAAAAAGCCAAGAAACGGGATGACCCTGAAGGCGATGGTAACAATCGCGATCACAATCCAAATGACGATCCAAGCAACATTCAAGAAGATGGACTGGAAGGCGTGGAACCGGATGTTGCGGTCCTGATTGTAGGGCGCCAGAACCAGGAACAGAATCCCAGTGATGAATCCGAACAGGTAGCAAAGGGCTCCGGCCAAGTTGTCGGTCATCCCGATGCTGGGGGCGACGGCCGTTGGTGGCAAGGGTTGAACAGCGGGCGGGATTACTCCGGCAGTGGCTCCGGGCGCTGGCGGCTCTGGTCCGGCTCCTGGCGCGTTCAGAGGCGCCCCGCACTTCTGGCAAAACCGTCCGCTTGCTTCTGCCCCACAATTCGCGCAAAAAGCCATCCATTCACCTCGTCAAACTCACTCTATCGGAAGTCCGATGCCTTGGCAAGGCATTACGAGTCTTTACTGGACTTTACAGCTAGGAGCTTAACCTTACCTCAGAAGTTTCGTCTGAACAGGTAGGAGAGTAACAACATGAGTTCCTTTAGAAACAAATTTGCCGCCTGGACGGCCGTAGCAGCACTAGGCGCCGCCAGTTTATTTGCGGCGCAGACGTTCGGCGGCGGTCACCACCACGGTGGAATGGGCGCGTTCCTATCCAACTATCTGAATTTGACGGCAGCTCAGCAGACGCAGGCGAAGTCGATTTTCCAAGGCGCGCGCCAGTCGGGTCAGCCGATCCGGCAGCAATTGAGGCAAACACGGGCTTCGTTGCGGGCGGCGGTCCAGTCCAATAATGCGGCGCAGATCCAGCAGCTTGCGACCAGCGAAGGCAGCCAGGTGGGTCAGCTGGCGGCGATCCGAAGCACGGCGATGGCGAAGGTGTATCAGATCCTGACGCCCGATCAACAGCAGAAGTTAAACGAACTACAACAGGCACGGCAGGCCGCCCATCATCCACCTGCCGCCGGCCAAGCTCCAGCGGCGGGTACGCAGAATTAAGGCCGGTGTTAGCAGCGAACCGGGCTGGAATGGAGGCCGCACCCGCCCCGGCCGCTTTCCGTCATCCGGTTTTATCTGGAAATAAGAAAGTGCGCCGTGCCAGGTCGGAGGATAATGTTCCGGCCTGGTAGTATTTTTTCAACACATTATCTTCCCAGTTCAACAGGTCGTGGTTATTGGCTGCGAATTGAGTCCAGGTCTCGGGACCTGGGGCCCGCGCCATCCGCTCGCGTATCAAAAGCAGAAAGGCCCAAGTGATGGTCTCGTGGTAAAGCTGGGGTTTACCTTGGGCGATGGCGAACTGGACCAGCGACGTGGAGAAGCGTTGAAGGGCTTCCAGAGGCGAGTACCGGCACAGGTACAAGAAGGCGACGCGGACATGTTCGGAGTGGCGAAAGGACTCGCTCGGAAGGCTGGCATTCTCGAAGCCGGCGATGAGTTCGTCGTCACTCACGGCTTCCTCCTCCTCTTAAGAGCTGGGCTCGATGCAGCCTCGGTGAGGCGATGGCTTGCGCCGGCTGTCAAATCGAGACCGTAGAACTTCTTCAATTCCCGGATGCGCTGCAAGCTGGCCGCATTGAACGGACATTTTCCATCGAAGGCATGCAGCACGATGCCTTCCAGGAGATCGCCCAGGGTAAGGTCGTTGTAATCGGCGAAGGCTCGCAGAACCTTCAATAGCCGTTTTTCCATGCGGACGCCGGTTTGAATGCGTTCGATTGGATGTTTCCCGGTCGCCATGATACCAGTGTACCAGGGTACCGAACACTTGCTCACGCGTTTGCAGGTGCTTACCGAGCCGCGACCGTGAGGGAGCCGGTCTTAGGCCAGGATTTGTTTCGCGATGGTCAGCTTCTGGATGTTGGTGGTGCCTTCGTAAATGCGGCCGATTTTGGCGTCGCGATAGAGCTTCTCCACCGGATAATCCTTGGTGAATCCCACGCCGCCGAAGATCTCCACCGCGCGCGAGGCGGTGTCCTCGGCCACTTGCGACGCGAAGTACTTGGCCATGGCGGCCTCGGTGACGTAGGGGTGTCCCCGGTCGCGGAGCCGGGCCGCGTTATACACCAGCAGCCGCGCCGCCTCCACTTCCGTGGCCATTTGCGCCAGCTCAAACTGGACGCCCTGAAACTCGGCGATCGGCTTGCCGAACTGTTGCCGCTGCTTGGCGTATGCGATGGCATGCTCCAGCGCTCCTTGCGCCAGACCGGCCATCTGCGCTCCGATCGCGATGCGCCCTTCATTCAACGTCTCAATGGCGATCTTGTAGCCCTTGCCAACTTCGCCGAGCACGTTGCCGGCGGGGACGCGGCAGTCGTCTAGGATCAGCTCGCAGGTCGACGAAGCGCGGATGCCGAGCTTGTCTTCTTTCTTGCCGACTTGAAATCCGGGGAAGTCGCGCTCCACCAGGAAACAAGTAATCCCCCGATGGCCCGCTTCGGGATTAGCGTTGGCGAACAACAGGAAGAGACCGGCCTCGGCGGCGTTGGTAATCCAGAGTTTGCGGCCGGTGATGAAATATTCCTCGCCGCGCGCGGTGGCGCGGGTCGCCAAGGCGAACGCGTCGGAGCCGGAGCCGGCCTCGGACAGCGCGAACGAAGCCACCATGTCGGTTGCGAGCTTGGGCAGGTAGCGGCGCTTCTGGTGGTCCGTGCCCCAGCGAATGATCACGTTGTTGGCGATGGTGTTCTGCACGTCGACGATGACGGCCGCCGAGGGATCCACCGCCGCCAGCGCCTCCACTGCCAGTACGGCTTGAAAGAAGCTGCCGCCCTGGCCGCCGTACTCTTCAGGAATCTCGATTCCCATCAGCCCCAGCGAGAACATCTCGCGCAGCAGGTCTTTGCGGAAGGTGGCCGCGGTGTCCATTTCTCGAACGTGCGGACCAATGCGTTCGCGCGCGAAGCGGCGCACGGTGTCCTGGAACATGCGCTCTTCTTCGCTCAGAGCAGTCAAAGGAGGCGGAGGGAGGGTGGAAGTTTCGGCTACGTTCGGCATGCGTCACCTGGATGCAATCTTCAGTCTACTCGCCGGGCGCTCCCGGCGCACCGGCTGGGGGTGTATAATCCTCACCACTGGAGGCGCCTATGAAAACGATGGCCCTGTTGCTGATCTCGGCTCTTTCACCCCTGCTGCCTGGGCCGCTATTCGCATTCCAAGGACAACCGAGATGCACCTCGGTGGATCCGGATTCGGCCAAGACGGGGGACATGGTGACCGCGACCTGTGAGAACGTAAATAAATCTACCGTTGCCGATATGTACCTCACCGACGGCAAAGACGATACCAAAGTCGCCGTCATGGAAAACACCGCCGACAAAATCAAGTTCACGGTTCCGAAGATAAAGCCGGGCCGCTACCATATCGCTTTCCTGACGGCGAATAAAGCTTCCATGATCGAGCAGCCGGTAGCGCTGTCGGTAGAGGAATAGCGGCACTCGTCACCGCCTTGGCTCCCAGATCGCGATGTTGCGATACTTCAAGCCGCCGGAATGATCGCCTTGCAAGTAGATGGGACCAGGCTCGCCTTCGCGGCTGTCCAAGGCCCCGCCGGTGATTCCAGGAATTTCGGCGTTGTCGACGATCAGCACGCCGTCGCGAACCACAGTGACATTACGGCCGACAAGCGTCACGTCGTAGCTTTCCCATTGGCCCGGGCGCGGGTCCACTTGGGTGGCCGGAGGAATAAATCCGTAGATCGAACCCATGCCGTGGAACGAATCGTTCCTGCCGGCCGGCTCGTACTCCACTTGCACTTCGTAGCGGCCGCGCAAATATACGCCGCTGTTGCCACCGGGCGGGCAGTTATATTCGATATGCAGCTTGAAGTCGCCGAATTGGCGCGTAGTGCGAATATTCGCGCCGGCCTGCGTGTTCTGAAGCTCGCCATGTTCGGCGATCCAATGATTCGCGGCGGGATGATCAGGCAGCCAGCCGCTGAGGTCGTGCCCGTTGAAAAGCGGTTCCGGGGTGGTCCACGCGAAGACGGCCTTCGGCAATAAGAGTGGAGCGGGAACTCCGGTTAGTGGACCATCCGGGGCTTGTCCGGTAAGTCTCCGGCCGTTCACGGTCATCTGCCACACTGCCGACGCCGACCCATCTTCAAACGTCACATGCGATCCGCTGACCTTGACGTTATGCGTGGGATGAACGCTGCCCGTCCGGCCGACCATCCGGATGGTTGGCGCCCCGCCTTCATCGCTAAACTCTATCCAGGCTGGGTGCGTGGAAGGGGCACTCTTGGATGTGATAATGGTCAAGTCCCATCGGCCAGAGAAAGGCGAGGGCGGGTCCGCGGTGAATAGCGGCGCCACACTAACGATGGCGAGTGTGACGGCTTTGCTACAAGCGCCCGGCATCGCTGTTCAGTCTATCGAATTCAGATGCGTCCGCCGATGTAACAGCAGCCAACTTGAGAAAAATGGTTAAAATTCTCATATTTTTGACGGCCGCATTCACGGTTACGCTACAGGCACAGCCCGATCGCATCAACGCCCGGATCGACGGCAGCCGAACCGTTGTGTTGGCGGGCCACGTCCCTCCGCGGGCGCGGCCGGAGTTTGACCGTGGCTCGGTGGCCGCAGCCTGGCCGATGCCGGCTGTCACAATTTATCTGAAGCCTTCGAGAAGCCAGCAGACTTCTCTTCAGCAGTTGTTGGCCGACCAACAGAACCCTGCGTCTCGCGATTATCACAAGTGGCTAACGCCCGAGCAATATGCGGACCGCTTCGGCGCCAGCCAAAATGACGTGAACCGCATCACGGCCTGGCTCCGATCGCAAGGGTTGCAGGCGCAGCGCGTGGCTCGCAGCCGCACGTGGATCGAGTTCAGCGGCACGGCCCAGCAAGTGGAAAATGCGCTTCACGTCCAGATTCACCAATACCTGGAAAATGGCGAGTTGCACTACGCGAATTCCACCGATCCTTCAATTCCCGCGGCACTCTCTGATATGGTGCTTGGGTTGCGAGGCCTGAACGATTACCGGCTCAAGCCGCGTAGCAGAGCGCGGGCGCCGGGTCCGAGGGATACCACCGGCCCGGGGGAGCACCAGTTGGCTCCTGACGATTTCGCGATTATCTACGATGTCGCGCCGCTGTACACGGCCGGTATCGATGGCACCGGTCAAAAACTCGTGGTGATCGGGCAAACCGATATCAATGTTTCCGACATCGACGCGTTTCGCAGCCACTTCAATCTCCCGGCCACCAATCTGCAGCAGATTCTGGTGACGGGTCAGTCCGATCCCGGTGTCAGGCAGGGCGATCTGCCGGAGGCCGATCTGGACGTGGAATGGTCCGGCGCGGTGGCGCGAAATGCAACCATCATTTTCGTGCGATCTGGCGACGTGTTCACATCGTTGTATGATGCCGTCGACCAGGCCTACGCGCCCGTGATCACGATGAGTTACGGCATCTGCGAGGATGGCGACTTAGTGGACCTTCCGAACGAGCGCCAGGCAGCGCAGCAAGCCAATGCGGAAGGCATCACGTGGCTGAACGCCGCGGGCGACAATGGTGCGGCGGATTGCGAAGACCAGAGCGCCGGCATCGCGCAGGACGGCCTGGCGGTAGACGCTCCGGCCAGCATCCCGGAAGTTACTGCCATGGGCGGCACAGAATTCGACGAAAGAGCCGGATCGTATTGGGGCAGCGTCAACACGGCCAACGGAGCTTCCGCCCTATCGTATATTCCCGAGATGGTCTGGAACGACATCCCCCTGGGCGGCGGGCTGGCGGCAGGCGGTGGAGGAACCAGTATTTTTTTCCCCAAGCCGGTTTGGCAAACCGGGCCCGGCGTCCCGAACAATAGCTTTCGGAATGTTCCGGACCTTTCCTTGGCTGCCTCGGCGGATCACGATGGGTACTTCGTTTACACCGGCGGCGCGATCCAGATCTATGGTGGAACGTCGTTTGGCGCGCCCACCATGGCCGGAATCGTCACGTTGCTCAACCAGTACCTGGTCTCCAGCGGTGCGCAGACGCAAGCTGGAGTCGGAAATATCAATCCGACGTTGTACCGAATGGCTCAGAATTCAGCGGGAGTGTTCCACGACGTCACGGTCGGCAATAACAGCGTCCCGTGCGTCATCGGCTCGCCCGACTGCACTACCGGCATTATCGGATACAACGCGGGTCCGAACTACGACCAAGCCAGCGGCCTTGGCTCGCCGGACGCTTACAATTTCGTTCATCAGTGGACCAACCAGGCCCCCACAGCGTCGGCAGTGGTTCCGTCGCTCTTCCAGCTTGTGGGTGGCGCCTCGTTCCCCGCCAATCCCGTCTATGAACACGATGGCAGCTGGCCTTTCACGCTGACACTCACCGAGGAAGCTGGAGTGGCGACCACGCTGACTGGGTTTACGGTCAACGGCCAGAGCTACGACGTTGCCACGGTTTTCGGCACGAGTAGCATCCCCGCCGATGGGTCTATCTCCTCCAGTGGCCTGGATCTTGCTAATTTGCCTGTTCCCAGCAACGTCGATTTTGTCTTCCACGGCACTGACACGGTGAGCGGGAGGCCATGGAGCCAGACGTTCTCAGCGCCTTTCGCCGGAGCCGATCCGCTGCTAGTGGTTGGCGGCGCGAGCAATGCGGCATCAGGCCAGCCATCCTACGCTCCCGGAATGCTTTTGAGCGTGTACGGAACCGAGCTGGGAGATTTCCCACAGTCGGCCGGGACCATCCCTCTGCCCCAGTATCTGGCTGGATTCGAGGCCTGGGTGAACGGCGTGGTCGCGCCTTTGTATTACGTTTCGCCTGATCAAGTGAATATTCAGATTCCCTACGAAACTCAGCCTGGAACTGCCATGCTGACAGTTGGCAATCCCTATGTCAACGTCAACTACAGCCTGACGATCGTCGCGTCCGCGCCGGGAATCTTCATGACGAACGGATTCGCGGCCGCTCCATTTTCAACCGCCGGGCGAGGCCAGATCAGCACGCTCTTCATTACGGGCGAGGGGCAAATTTCTCCGACCCTGGCCGACGGAACGACACCGGGTTCGGGAACTCCCCCGGCGCAGCTTCCCAAGCCGAAGCTTCCCGTAACGGTCACCGTAGCGGGCCAGAAGGCAACCATCGACTTCATTGGCATCCCCAGCGGCCTGGTGGGAGTAACGCAAATCAACTACCAGGTGCCGGCCAACGCGCCGCTCGGCGTTGAGCCGGTGGTGGTGACGGTGGGGACGGTTGCCAGCCAGGCTGCCAATTTGACCATTACCAACTGATCCGGCAGGGGAGCCGCGAGCCTAAATCAAGAAATGATTCCCTTGCGCACCGCGTAAAGAATCAACTCTGGGACGCTGTGCAGATTCAGCTTCTGCAGGATATGCGTGCGATGCGTGTCCACCGTGTAGAGGCTGAGATTCAGCGTGTTCGCGACTTCTTTATTGGTCTTGCCCTCGGCGATCATTTGGAGAATCTCGCGCTCACGATCGGTGAGCAAATCGTAGCTATCGTCGGCGTCCCGGCGGCCCAGCGCCTGGACGTAATCCTCCTGCAAGATCCGGCTCACTTTGGGGCTGAAGAACGACCGGCCGTCTACTACTGCCTCAATGGCCAGGATCAGCTCGGCCTTTACGGCATCCTTGAGCAGGTACGCGCGCGCGCCGGCCTTCAACGACCGGATGACGTAGCTCTCGTCATGGTGCATGCTCAGGATCACGACGCCGATGTGGGGATGCTTTTCGACAATCCGCCGCGTGGCCTCGATGCCGTTCATGTTGGGCATGGCGATATCCATTACGATCACGTCCGGGCGTTGATCCTCGGCCAGCTGCAAGGTTTCGCGGCCGTCGGCTGCTTCGCCCACCACAACGAAACCCGCTTGCCGCTCCAGCAGCAAGCGCATTCCGTCGCGCAGGATGTTGTGGTCGTCAGCCAGCAGAATGCGAATCTGTTCCATCCGCCAAGCCTCCGTTCCACACCAGCTCCGCGGCAGCCTTGGCTTGAGGCGCCACAGTATCGCGGTGGCTTAATGTTTCCGCTATGGCCGCGAGCGGTAAGACCACGCTCAGCAACGTCCCACGCCCAGGCCTGGAGTCAATTTGAAAACTGCCGCCCAGGTGCCGTGCGCGTTCTTCCATACCGAGCAGTCCCAATCCACGCACGCGTTGGGGATCGAATCCGCTGCCGTCGTCCTGCACCGTCACCAGAATCTGCCCGGCCAGGTGCCGCACGCACACCTGCACGGCGCTGGCTTGCGCGTGTTGCG
>Ga0206991_10084_pt1 | contig 26800 bp, 28 predicted proteins | sample Alteio_BWMinCont_9_FD_153286 | JGI IMG/M metagenome (GOLD analysis project Ga0206991, IMG submission 153286) | Enriched cells from forest soil in Barre Woods Harvard Forest LTER site, Petersham, Massachusetts, United States -... | ecosystem: Environmental > Terrestrial > Soil > Temperate forest >...
GCCCTCCACCGGGCAATACTCCAAGCAGGCCGGCGATCCCGCGCAGCCCGTGCAGCACTCCGTAATGACCGCGAGTTCTTTGGGTTTCTTCTTGCGAGGTGTGGTCAGCCCCTTCGAACGGGGATCGTGCTTCAGCTCGTCAGGTACCATTCCGGCGGACTTCACAATTTCACGCTCGGTCGCCATGGCCGGAATTATACCCTCGATTTCGCGATTTTGTATCCATCGCTCTTGCACCGGAAGTGTCCTAATTTAATCTTGTTCGAGTTCGAGGTTCCCGGGAAACACGAGATATGTTAAGAGGTACGGGCATTTCTTAGGAGGTGCAAATGATTTCCGGAGCTCACATAGTTGTCTACAGTAAGAACGCTGAGGCGGACCGCGCCTTTTTTCGCGACGTCCTCGGGCTCAAATCCGTGGATGCGGGTCATGGCTGGCTGATCTTCGCCCTGCCGCCGGCAGAAGTGGCATTCCACCCCTCTGAGGAAAGGACCCACGAGCTCTATTTCATGTGCGACGATCTGAAAGCGGAGATGGCTTCGCTCGCGAGGAAGGGCGTTAAATGCTCTAAAATTGAGGAGGCCCGATGGGGCTCCATTACGAAGATGGGGCTTCCCGGGGGAGGCCATGTTGGCCTCTATCAGCCAAAGCACCCTACGGCCTTAGGCTTGAAATGAGTGCCCGCCAAATTAGGACCCTACCCTTGCACCAGCTCTTTTCCATATCCTGACCTCCAGGCGTGCCATTCCGGCGCCGACGATTGAATATTTCTCTGGTTGTAAATCTTCTCATGCGCTACGTCGTGCTCGGTCTGGGAATCAGCGGACGAGTACATCGCGCGCCTGAACGCTGTCGTCAACTTTCTCTTCAAGCCCAAAGACTACTTGATCGTGCTTCTTCGCTCCATTCGGCTCTGGAAGTTGAAATGTGGCGTGTAAGAACGCCACTGACTAAACTGTCGCCGCCAAATGGGGCCGATCGTTCCGCTCCACCCTTTTCCGGATGGGGAAATGTCACGTGTTCCAATCGAACAGGGTATCCTTCGACACGGCTCGGCCCGCAAGTTTGCGCATATACCGATCGGTCTAGAGCAGCTCTCTACTATGCGGGACCGCACTACAACTGGTATTCCAGCGGACCTCCTGGATACACAGGGAGTAGAGCTGCACGACGTGTATTTAATCGTGAATGCAGTTCGCCAACAGCTAATTACTAGAGCTGTTTCAAAACTGGGTACAAAGCTTGACTTTGTGAGGTAGTCAGATTTTTGAAAATGAGAGATAAGCAGAGTCAGCAGCGGCAGGGAGTGCCGATGGCGCGATACAGACTCTAAAACTCCGCCTCACCATCGAGAACTAGCGGTGGCCGTCGCTGCCGGAGAGTTCACGGACGATGTTGCCGACGAAATTTTTGGCGTCCCCGAAGAGCATCAGCGTGCGGTCGAGATAGTAGAGCGGGTTATCAATACCGGCGAAGCCGGCGGCCATGCTGCGCTTGATGACCATTACGGTGCGCGCTTTGTCCACATCGAGAATAGGCATGCCGTAGATGGGGCTGCCCGCATCCGTGCGAGCGGCGGGATTGGTGACGTCGTTGGCACCGATCACGAGAGCCACATCGGTTTGCGCAAGGTCACCGTTGATAAGGTCCATCTCGAGGAGCTTGTCGTAAGGAATGTCGGCCTCGGCCAGCAACACATTCATGTGGCCGGGCATGCGGCCGGCGACGGGATGAATGCCGAAGGTGACCTCCACGCCGCGTTTGGTCAAGGAATCGTAGAGTTCGCGCACTTTGTGCTGCGCCTGCGCGACGGCCATGCCGTAGCCGGGAACGATAACCACTTTGCTGGCAGAGGCGAGAATTCCGGCAGCTTCTTCTGGCGTCGCGCTTTTTACTGGACGCGCTTCTTGCGCCGCCGCCGCGCTGGTCTGAATTTGTCCAAAGCCGCCGAAGAGAACGTTCGTGAACGAGCGATTCATGGCCTTGGACATGATGACCGAGAGGATAAAGCCGGAAGAGCCGTCGAGGGCGCCAGCGATGATCAACAGCTTGCTGCTTAGCACGAATCCCATGGCCGCGGCGGAAAGTCCGGCGTAGGAATTCAACAGCGAAATGACCGTGGGCATGTCCGCGCCACCGATGGGAATGATCAGCATCACGCCAAATACCAGCGGAATAATAATCAGCACAGGAAACAGCCGCATCTGTTCGGGATGCACGACCAGAATGCCAGCAACGATCACCGCCGCACTGAGGAGTCCCAGGTTGACGAAGTTCTGTCCTTTATAGGTGATGGGCCGCTGCGGCAGGATTTCCTGCAGCTTGCCAGCGGCCATCAAGCTGCCCGTGAAGGTCAGTGAGCCGAGAATCACTTCCATGGCGAGCACCGCCATCATGAAGGGCGGAATATCGGGCGCGCGGAGATAAAACTCCGACGTGCCCACCAGAGTGACGCACAGCGCGCCGAAGGCGTGGCTCAGCGCGGTCCGCTGCGGTACCGCGGTCATCTGCACGTTGCCGAGCGGCACGCCAATGATGGTGCCGAGCACCAGCGCGATGGCAATCCACTTGTATTCCACGATGCCGTGGTGGAACAACGTTCCGACCACCGCCAGCAGCATGCCCAACTCGCCAGCAAACACGCCGCGCCGGGCGGTGGCCGGGGAGCTCAACCACTTCAGCGAAAGAACGAACAGCACCGTGGCGGTGAGATAAGTAATCTCGATGAGGGTGTCGGTGCCGATAAAGTTGGTCATACTTTTTTCGGCCCGCTGGATTTGAACATTCTGAGCATGCGATCGGTGATGATGAATCCGCCTACTACGTTGCTGGTGGCCGCGACAATGGCGATTGTGCCGAGAATCACCGCAAGGTTGCTCTTGTGCTCCCCTACCAGAATGATCGCGCCCACCACGGCGATAGCGTCCAGCGCATTGGTCAGCGACATCAGCGGAGTGTGCAGCAATGGAGAGACGCGGCGGATCACTTCGAATCCGATAAACGCCGCTAGCATGAAAACGTACAGGCCGGTAAGCAGGTCCAGCTTCATGTTTATGCACCCTCCTTGATTGCTAAGGCCGGCAGAGAGAAAAATTCGCGCAGCCTGGCGTTCACCACTTGGCCGCCGCACGTGAGCAGCGTATCGCGGATGATCTCATCCTTAGTATCGAGCTGCAGTTTTCCATCTTTCACCAAATGGAGAAGAAACGCGGTAAGGTTGCGGGCGTACATCTGGCTCGCGTGGTACGGCACGGTGCTGGCGAGGTTGAACCAGCCGATGAGGGTAACGCCGTGCTCGATGATTTTTTCGCCCGCGCGTGTGAGTTCGCAGTTGCCGCCGCGCTCGGCGGCAAGATCGACAAGCACCGAACCTGGCGCCATGCCCGCGACCATTTCCTTGGTCACCAAGACCGGAGATTTTTTGCCGGGGATTACCGCGGCGGTAATCACCACGTCACTTTCCGCGATGACTTTTCCGAGGAGTTCGCGTTGCCGACGGTAAAAGTCTTCGCCCTGCGCGGTTGCGTAGCCGCGGGCATCCTGCGCGTCTTTGGCTTCGATGGGCAGCTCGACGAAGCGCGCGCCAAGGCTATGCACTTGCTCTTTCACGGCCGGCCGCAAATCGTACGCGGACACCACCGCGCCGAGCCGGCGCGCCGTAGCGATGGCTTGCAGTCCGGCGACGCCGCAGCCAAGGATCAGCACGCGCGCCGGCGTAATTGTTCCCGCTGCGGTGGTCAGCATGGAGAAAAACTTCGGCAGCGCATCGGCGGCAATCAGCACTGCTTTGTATCCGGATATGGTGGCCATCGAGGAAAGCGCGTCCATGCTCTGCGCCCGAGTAGTGCGCGGCATCAATTCCACCGAGAACGAGGTGACACCTTTGCCAGCGATGGTCTGGATGGTTTCCGCCGAGCCGAGCGGCCGCAGGAATCCGACGAGCACTTGATCACGCTTGAAAAGCGGAACATCGGCCTCGCCGGTGCGGTCGTTCGAGCCGTAGCAGAGCACCTGAACGAGGATATCGGCGGCGCGGAAAACCTCGGCACGCTCGGGAAGAATTTTCGCGCCTTTGGCAGCGAAGTCGGCGTCGGGGTATCCGGCTTCGACGCCCGCTCCCGTTTCCACCACGACTTCGAGGCCAGCTTTCACCAGGTTAGGGATCACCGCGGGCACCAGCGAAACGCGCCGCTCCCCCGGAAAGCTCTCTCGCGGAACTCCGACGATCATGAACCTTCCTCCGATACTGCGGAACTAAACCCGATGTCCGATTTGGATTTCTGGTCGGGCGGCATTCTACACTGATTGTTCAAAGCGTGCCTCGTCAACAAGATCACCAGGCGAATTTAAGCCACCGTACTCGGCCGTGGCCTCTTTCCCGGGTATGAAGTAAACCTCCTCGAACATGGAGCCCTTCTGCCAGCCAGCACGCTGCAAGATGCCTCGTCCATTTTCGCACATGCTCGGATGGCCGCAGAGGTATCCCGTCGTCGTCTCAGGCCTTAGGCCCCACTGTTCGGTGTACTTTCGGACCAGATCGTCGACGCGGCCGGTCTCGCCTTTCCAGGCAGCGTCTTCCCACGGGCGGCTAATCGTCGCCACATATTTGAACCAAGACACCTCAGCGGCGAAGCGCTCCAACTCTTCACGATACCCGAACTCCCACGAACGGCTGCCCCCCTGCAGGCAGTAGAGTTTGTGGTTCCCGGGCATGGGGTTGCCCCCATTCTTCCAATCCTTATAGAGCGTCCGCACATAGCTCACAAAGGGTGCAATGCCGGTTACGGTTGCGAGCAGCAGGTGATGCGTCCTGCCACTTTTCAAATCGAGCGTAAATCGACCCTTGGGGATCTTGCGGCACAGCATAGTGTCGCCCTTCTGCAACTTGTAGAGATGGGGCGTCAGCGCGCCCTGGGGCACCAGCTCGATGAAAAACTCGAGCGCTTCTTCATATGGCGAGGACACGATGGAGTACGCCCGTTCGATGCGCTGGTCGCCATGATCAACGCCGAGCGTTGCATATTGTCCAGCCTTAAACTGGAATGGCCCTGCCGGGGCCACACGAATCAGCCATAAGTCTTCCGAAAGATCCCGCCGCTCAATGATCGCTGCCGTATAGTGTTTGTCGGTCGCAGGAACCATCCTTGCCCTCTTCTGGCGATTCTTTCATCTCATCCCAAATCTCCGAAGCCCCTCGCTCCGGAGATTTGTGCGTGCGGGTAACCGAGCCGAGTTATTAGTCCAGCTGAAGTGAGAGAGTTTTTATATCATAGTCATGGACGGTGAAGACGAATTTGCTCCACAAGGGCTACAGGCCGCGGGGGCGGGCGGCCTGTAGTCGAGCGCTTTGTGCCGCCTTTTGGTGTTGTAGTCCACCCACTTTTCGATCGCCACCTGAGCCTCCTTAAGCGAGTAAAGGATCTCTCCATTCAATTACTCGTCCCGCAGCTTTCCGTTAAAGCTCTCACAGTAGCCGTTCTCCCACGGACTTCCTCGCTCGATATACAACCTCTCCACCTTCGCGAGCCACGGCCTCAACTCCTTCGCCACAAACTCCGGACCGTTAACTGAACGAATGTTTTCTGCGGAACAGCATTACCTCTGCAAGAGCTTCAATCGGTTCATTACTGCCGAGCCTTCTTGCTACACCGATGGCCCGGTTCTACCGCGTGTATTTCATCGATCATCGTCAACATCCGCATCGTTCTTCCGTCATGCGTCATACATGCTTTGCCTGTGGCTTGGGTTTATATTCTTCCCCGCTTCAGCTTTGCCACTTTGAGGGCGCGCTTGGCTCTTGCTTCACTCTATCTTTGTCTTTGGTACCTGCCTGCGGTACCGAGCGTATCGACTTTTCCCGTTGGTCGAGCCAATTAAAGCGCTTCTCGTCTGACCCTAAGGAGACACAAACAGAGAAAGAGGCCACAACAATTCGTCTAGCTGTGCTCGCAGGACTCGGAAAACGTCAGAACCTACTCCTGGGGCTTGTTCCGATTGGTTAGATATAATGTGACGCCAAAAATCAAGGATAGCCCACCAACGATGCAAGGCAGAGGAGTCGTCACCGGGGGGACCGCACCGGGCCTGTTCGGATCCTCCGTTGATATCAGAATCGGAAACCAAATTACCGCCTGAACGAACATTAACAAGGCGCCTAGCGCGATAAATGCCCATCCATGAAATTTTCCGAATTGCATCTTGTCTACTCCTCACCCTCGTGATTTCACCAATATACCGAGGGGCGCAGCAGCAGAAATGAAACCGGATCTTGGCCTCTGGTCCTATCTCAACCACCTCTAAGAAAACTCGCGCGACCAGGACCCGCTCCCCGCGGAAGAAAACTCCAACTTGGCTAGATAGTGTTTTCCCCGCCTTTCATTACAGGCAAAACGTGATTGAATCGGAATTTCCGATTTCAATTCCATTTCTGCGCAAAACCATACGCCCGCCGCTACCTCAGCGTCAACCTCAAATTGCCGTGGCCGCGGCCGCAAGACAAGCGTGGCTCCTTTTGACTCTGCTGACGCTCTGGCCGGTTACCTGGCTTGATGCTGGTACTCACCACGGGATGATGATTCCTCAACGGCCAGTTCGCAGCTCTCGTGGTTCGCTATCCGATCGGCAGCGGCAGCACCGCGACACTTCGCAACATGCTGCCAAAAGGCCAACCACAAACCGCCGAGCAGGACTGCCACGATAACGAACCATGTGACGATGCTAACAACTGAAACAATGCTACTGACAACTAACCGATGTCTTGCCTAACGTTATGAACAATCTGACTGAGCCGAACGCGGCGCGACCCTTGTTCTCGCCGCATGCGTATGACGGCAAAAATTAAAAGCGGAACCACGATCATCAATATTGTTAGAGCGGCTATCTCCTTCGGCGCAAGTTCGAGTTCAATCAGCCCGCTTGACCAAGCGAATAATCTTGAAAAACAAAAAACAGCAGAAGGTCTGACCAATCGTAGTGCCGAGCGCCTCTCCGGAGATGGTCTTTGCCAAATCGCCCAATTTGCACCAAGCGCGAGAGTACAAAGAACACTCCTAGAAACCAGTTATAAACCTTGTCTAGACGCCCGCCGAAATGCCAAAAAGAACGTTGGTTTTTGTCGCCAATGAGTTCTCCAATCAACTGCCGGAATAATTCAGCATATATACTCCTAGCTGAAATAAAAACGCCCCGCCTATCCAATCATGGACGGCGGGGCTGCACTTTGTGATTCAGGAGTTGCGTTACCGCAAAGTATAGTCCGACGGCGGCGAGAGTCTATCGGATTTTCCATGGAAATGAGAGGTTCAGGAAAAACTCTACCGGAAACGCGGCGGTTTTCTGGGACGAATCCGTTTGATGTTTGGGGCTGTTTTGGCCGCCAATGACTTCCATTTTTCTTTGTGCACACACTGCTGAGCTTCTCTCCGGGCGCACCACTCTTCTTCTTGATTGTCAGATCGATTGATGGTCTTGTTTTTTTCTTAAACAAATCTCACTAGGCTTGGGAATCGTAAGCCAGCTTGGAAAGTTTCTTCAACACTTCAGCATTCTTCTTGATTTCTTCCTGGCCTAAGCGTCCGGCGATTTCCAGGCTGGGTTAGGTGGCACGGTGGACCTCCGGCTTTGGCTCTTCGCTACCTGACGAGCGATTGGCGACTGATGGATAATGGATAATGGACCTCTACGCTTCAGTGCGCCTTCGGACTAAGGTCAGTGGAAGTTGCTGACGAGCATAATGTTTGAGCTGTTTTCGTCGAGTTGGGAATAGAGCATATAGCGGCCGTCGGGCGCGACAGAGATGCCGTCGCTGGTGTCTCGCTCAGTCTTGAAGATTTCCCGTGTTTGCTTGGTGGCGAAATCGTAAAAGCAGATTGTCCTTGGGGCGGATTGGGGCATGTAGTAAATGCCGTCTGACACGAGCGCCCACTGGCGTTCATAAAAGATGTTCGGCATTCCCTCAACAGGCTGCGGCGTCGCGCCTGGCCGGTCCAGCGGAAGCATCATCATGACTGCGTTTAAATTCCTTGCCGGAAAGTACAGAACTTTGCCATCCCAAGATTCAATCGGACCAATGGGGTCCTGGGACGCGGCAAGCACAGTGCCGTTGCCTCCTTGTGTAGGACAACGGTAGAGCTGGTGGCCAACACCTTCGTATCCTCGAAAATAGATCCATTTCCCATCGTGCGACCAATAAGGATGGGTCGATTCGCGGACATTGGTGGTCAATTTGTGTGGAACGCGATCCGAGATGTCGGCGGTATATATATTCCACAGTCCGTCGGAATCTTTCATCTCAAAGGCGATTTTCTGGGAGTCAGGCGACCAGCGCGGATTGCCGGCAGGTCCGTCGTGCGAAATCTGCACCACGTTGCCGCCGTCCGTGTCCGCCATCCAAACGCTCCAAAGTCCGGAGCGCGCGGAATCAAAAGCCACGTGCTTGCCGTCCCGGGAATACTGCGCAGCGTTCTGTTCCCTCGTAGATGTATACATCTGCACAGGTGCGGCTTCAGGATGCAGCAGATCCCTGCGCCAGATATTCACGTGGCCGACGAAAGCGCTGAATGCCAGTTTTCGACCGTCGCGGGAAATGGCTGGCCAGCTCCCGCCAGTAGCAAGTGAAAGTTTTCGCATGGCGCCGTCGCTCACGCGGACCTCGTTCAATTCCGGACCGGTTTCCAATTCTCTCGCCAGAATCAGGTACTTGTCATCGCCCGTCCAAGCGAGATCGGTGGCAATTTCATGAATCACCGTCAATGGTCTCTTGGATTTTCCCTGAAAATCAGTGACGAAGTATTCGAAGGAAGTCATGCTATGGACGCACAACATGGCAAGCTCCTGGCCGCTGTGCGAGAAAGTTAAATTGCCTTCGTGGTTGCAGGAAGGATCATGCGGAAATTCGCGACTCTCTAAAGTTTGCGCGTTCAGCAGGAACATACGGTCGCCAGGCTTGCCGTTTTGAACGTCGGCATATGCAATCCATTTCCCATCGGGGGACCAACTGAGCGGCGCCACAAGATTGTAGGGCGCGTGCGTAGCGTGCAGTTTGCGTTCCGGGCCACCCAAAGTAGGCACTACATAAATACCCGTGTCCACGCCGGCCAGGCGATGGAACGCAATCTGTGTTCCATCCGGCGACCATGCCGAACTGATCCATTCCGAAGGACGGTTCGTCACGCGGACCGCCGTTTCGCTGCCGATTGCTTTGACGTAGAGGTCGTATGCCGGAGCACCTGAGCGGTTTGTGCCGTTATCCCAGGCGAAGACTATTCTTGAGCCATCTGGGGAAAACGAGGGAGCGGTTTCAAGGCCCGGATCCGAAGTGAAGGGGACCACTGTCAGCGGCTCGGAATTTCCGGAGTTATGAGGCAGCCGAGCCAACAAGATGGCCACCGCTATGGCGAACGCGAGCAGCGCGATCGCCGGCCCCCAATGCGTCTTCTTGGCTTTCGCCGTAGAAACTGGCGCAAGCTCTAAAGACTCTGGCTCGGGTAAGCGCATTGCCACGGGGGCTTCCGGCTTGATCTTGCCGATGAACCGGTAGCCTCGTTTGGGAAGGGTCTCGATGTATTTGGGATTTTCCGCTGAATCGCCCAGGGCCTCCCGAATCTTGCTCACCGCGGCGGCCAAGCTGTGCTCGAAATCGACGAAAGTATTGTCCGGCCACAGTTCACGACAGATCTCGTCCCGGGATACCACTTCGCCGACATTTCGGAGCAGTAGGACCAGCAATTGAAACGGCTGAGCCTGTAACCTTATGCGAGAGCCATTCTTGCGCAGTTCGCCCGAGCGCATTTCGGCTTCGAAGTTATCGAAAACGATGCGCTGGGACCGAGGTGTAGAAGAAGGAGATTCCCCACGAATTGGGGAGGGCATAGGGTGCGTCCAGGCCGCTAACATTTCACGATGACCAGCATTTTGGCAAGTAACAAATCCGCTTTTTAAGCAACTGGTCGGGACGGCGCTCAATCCAGCCGGGATATCGGCTGGTGTCACGCAGGCCACGATCTGGCGAATAAAAGTTCTAAAATCGTCCCCTGGGGCGCGCCACTTACTTCAGGTACCGGAATGCTTACGGGAGCGTTACTCGTTCTCCCGACGCTTTAGGGGATACCGACAAAGGGATTTTCGATGAAAATGCCAGCAATCATTTGCCCAGCGTTTAAATCTTCCGAGAGAATCCGAGTCGCTCCGTTTTTTGAGGCAGAGGAAACAATCAGGGCATCCCAGAAACCGATTCGCGATTCGTCCTCGATCCGAAATGCCGAAGCAATTTCAATTGAAGTGGTTTCCGTGCACCAGATTGCATAACTGCTCACCACCAGGCGAGCCAAATCCTTTGACAAGGGAGAGGAGATCTTTCGCGTGACGTTGACATAGAATTCCTGGAGTACCTGCACGCTAAGAACGCCCGTTCGCTCGCTCCAAAGGTCACGGAGAACCGCTTTTGCAATTCGGTGCTTCGCACCTGCATCTATGTCATGCGCATAGATCAAGACATTCGTATCGATGAACGTCTTACCGCTCATGGAGTTCGTCTCGGCCGACTCGAATTACACCGCCCAGGTGAAAGCCCTGGTCGAGCAAGGTCATTGCCTGCCGCTCGGCCCGTTCGTAGGCTTCTACCTCGCCTACGAGTATCTCAATTTGATGAGCTAGTAGGCCGCTGATGGAAGTTGAACGTCGAGCGGCTAAGATTTTGGCCTTCTGAATAGTTTTTCGGTCAAGACTGATCGTCACATTTTGCTTCTCGTTTCTCTTGGTACTCGCCATGATTTCCTTCATTACACGTACTCTACGTGTAGCACGTATTTTACGTGTAGTCAAGCCCTGGGGGCGTGTGGAGGCAATCCCCAAAATTCCGATCAGGTTACAGGTTCAATCCAGGCAATTTAATCTGCAGCAAACACGCCGCGAAAGCGTTCAGAAAAGTTCGAAAATCGTCCCCTTGGGCGCGCCACTTACTTCGTCCAGTTCCGTCGATAAGGGTGGACGTGTATGCACAAATGTGCATATACTTGCCGGTGAGGTATGAATGGGATCTGGCTAAAGCTCGGGCAAACTTCGAAAGCATGGTATCCATTTCGCCGATGCTGCTACATCGCCGGAGGATGACCTCGCGCTAACAGTGCGCGATCCCTTCTCAGGGACGAAGACCGTTGGATCACTCTCGGCAAGGACGCTGCTGGCTACTCGTTGTGGTTTACACATGGCGAGGGGGTCATGCCCGCCTGATCTCAGCACGTATAGCCACACCGCGAGAAAAAGGTCAATATGAGGAACATCGTGAAGCGTGAATACGATTTCAGTAACGGCAAACGCGGCGCTGTCGTTGCCGTTCCGAAGGGCAAAACGCGCATCACCATCCGTCTCGATGACGAAATCCTAGCCTGGTTCCGGGATCAGGTCGAACGCGCAGGCGGCGGCAACTACCAGAGCGTCATCAACGAGGTGCTGCGACAACACATACGGCAAGCTCGCGAACCTCTTGAGAAAATCATTCGGCGTGTAATACGTGAAGAGCTAAGTCGAGCCTCCTAGACTTGATATAGCTCCGATTGTGAAGCGCAAGTGCGCAGGAAGTTCAAACTGCTTCAAAACTGCCACAAAGTCGTTCAGGTTCCTGCCGAGAATTCTGGAATTATATCGGCGTCCGTTTGGTTTTAACTGTCCGCGAACCGGTGATGAGAATATCCACCAGTCTCCTGGCGCTTTGCTGCCAGTCCGGGCCGCGTGCCACGTTGGACACCCCGATTAGGGCGCGAAGTAAATCGAGCGGGTCGAGGTCCCTGCGTATATCGCCGCTCTCGATGGCGCGCTCCACCAGTGCACGAATTGCCCCTGTAATCTGAGTGCCGGAAGCTTCATACACCTTCGAGGGGCCTCCCACGAGCGTATTTAATAGAGGCGCGATGATCTGCTTCGTCGCGATGTAGTCAACGAACAACAACATCCAGGCTCGCAACGCTTCAATCGGGGACAGGTCCTGAGCTAGCTTTCGCTCCGCCGCGGCTAATTTTTCAACCTCAGTCCGATACACCGCCTCGAGCAGCGCGTCGCGAGTAGGAAAGTGGCGATACAAAGTTCCTGCTCCAACACCGGCCTGTTTGGCGATGTCATCCAAGCTGGTGCCTGCGCCTGACCGGGCGAACGCGTCCTTCGCCACTTCCAGAAGGCGCTCGCGATTCCGTTGCGCATCCATGCGAGGCTTTCGCTGAGCAGGTTGGGAGCGCTTCTTAGGCATATCAAAAATGCGTGTAACCGGACACAGTCTCCGATTATCTAATCCAGTGCGGAGACACTCTCCGTTTTATTCGCAGTACGGCCGGCTTGTCAACATCGGTGCGCCGGGGCGCACCTCGAACGGCCGATCCGAGGAGGAAGAGAATGGTGAACCTATTTGGGGCAACGTCAACGACCGAGGACGTTTTGTCCGGTGTCAATTTGCGCGGCAAACGGATCCTCGTCACGGGTGTCTCGGCCGGGCTCGGCGTGGAGACGGCGCGGTCTCTTGCCGCGCACGGCGCGCAGGTTGTGGGTGCGGCGCGGGATTTGACGAAGGCCGAAGCCGCGACCATGCAAGTGCGAAAAGACGCAGCAGCCAGCGGTGGGAGCTTCGGGCTCGTTGAGCTCGATCTCGCCAGCCTCAAAAGCGTGCGCGCGTGTGCCGACAAATTGCTAGCAAAGGGTGAACCCTTCGACGTGCTCATCGCCAATGCGGGCGTGATGGCCACACCGTTTGGCCATACCGCCGACGGCTTTGAAACCCAGTTCGGCACCAATCACTTGGGTCACTTTGTGTTCGTTAACCGCATCGCGTCGCTTATCCGCACCGGAGGACGGCTGATCAACCTGTCTTCTTCCGGTCATCGCTACTCCAACGTCGATCTCCAGGATCCCAACTTTGAACGGACGCCCTATGAGCCCTTCGTTGCCTACGGCCGATCGAAGACGGCGAATATCCTCTTCGCTGTTGCCTTTGACGGGCGGCACCGTAAGCGTGGTGTGCGTGCTGCGGCCGTGCATCCCGGAGGCATCCAGACCGAACTGGGCCGCCACATCGATCCGAGTCGCATACAAGCGATCATGGACCAGATGAATCAGCAACTCGCAACAGAGGGTAAGGCGCCTTTCCAATGGAAGACCATTCCTCAAGGAGCCGCAACTTCGGTGTGGGCCGGCGTAGTTGCTCCCGCTGACGAGATCGGCGGCCGTTATTGCGAGAATTGCCACCTCGGCAATGTCGTTCCGGACGACGTGACCATCAGCGCCATCAGCGAAGGAGTGCGCGGTTATGCGCTCGATCCAAAGAATGCCGAGGCGCTCTGGAAGAAAAGTGAGGAACTCGTCGGAGAGTCCTTTTAGCGATCAAATTTCAGAGTCGTGGCTTAAGAACGAGAGTCGGCATCTCGTCAGGAAATCAAGGCTAGCGACAATACGTAAAGTGGATTTGCGATCGGTAAGACACTACGGCGTTTCTCGGAGGTTGTCCGGTTTCCGGCTGGCACAACTCTCTTACGCGATCGGTATACGCTCGCATGTTGTCGAAAGTTACATCTGTTTCGACGACAAGTTGAGCCTCACCCAGGAACGATAGTTCTTGGGTACGTCGAGCTTCTTCAGCTTCTTCCAAGCGCGCAACGCCTGCTTCCACGTGGCGCCTTTCTCTCCAGCGAAGAAGTCGCTCATGAAGTTGATGTACCTCCCATGTGGGATTTGCGCGAACGGCTCTTTGGTCAGGTTCAGCCGAACGTATTCTTTGACCAGGTCTCCGTAGCTGAGCTTGACGCCTTTGACGAGTTGCTCTTCTCGCCAGCGATTGAGCCGATATCGCGCGCCGGATTTCCTTTTCAGGAGAGGAACAAGTTTTTGGGCTTCTCTTTCAAGGAAATCCTTGGTTTCCTTGTCGCTCGTGTAGACCGCTACGGGAAGACTGAGGCTCAGTCCTTGTTCGACATCCTTGATTCCAGATGTCGATAGGCTCCTTTTGGCCGAACTCTCAATCTTGCCGGCCTTGAGGAAGACCTTGATCGCTTTCTCCAGTTCGTCCTTGCGTAACCTGCTCGCGCACGGAATCCCGATTGTTTTTGCAAACTCCTTGAGCTCGGTCGCGTACCAATAGCCGTTGTCGAATTGAACCTGCGTCATCGAGGTCGACAGCTTCGTCTGCGGTTTCAAACCTGGCCGCAAACCCGAAATGTCGTTTTGTCCACTCATATTTAGCCGACGTCCACCAGTATCGCTCCAACCCTGCAAATCCGGAAAATTCGTGCGCCGTCGCAGGGACACCAGGACAGGCCGAGGTTGAAGCGCGAAGGCACTGAACTTAAGCTTCTGAAGTCAACGACTTACCTGATGACCAAAAATTAAGGGCGAAGTGACGACCCGGGCATTGCACCTACTGGCCCGTACCGAGGAAATTGCGTGAGCTTTGTTTTTGCTCCGCCCTTTAGGTCGGACAAAGCATATTCGCGATAGGTCAATTTAGGAGGAAAGAACAATGAATCACCCGACAATGAAACGATTCAGCCGGGTCCTGGGCGCCGCCATCGGGCTTGTGTTTCTGGGGCTAGTCATGTCTCTAGTCCCACAGAGGAGTGCCATGGGCGCCAAAGATCCCGCGGAAAACGTTAACGTCACAAATCCGTCACTCAACGTTAACGCATCACAGAACGGCAACTGGAACGTGGGCATTACTGGCACTCCCAGCGTAAACATCGGCACGCCAACAGTGACGCTGGGCACGGGTAGCTCGGTGGGCATTAATGGCTCCGTCCAGGTCGGGAACCCTGCGACAAGTCCTGTGCTTGTACGGAACTTGGATAGTCCTGCAAGAAACCCATTTCAAGTGGAGGTATGTAGCGGAACGAGCCCCTACTGCCCTTCGATTCCTAATTCCTTTAATGTGCCTGTCGGCCAGGAATTTGTCATCGAATATGTTTCAGGGAGATGTGATGGGCCCGCCGGCAAAATTTCCATGGCGTTCAATACTACAGCGGGGGGGCAACTCGGTGCCGGCAACTGGTTGAATGATTTAACAGTGGCAGACATCAATGGAATACGTTTCGGCCAAGTAACGCGCATATATGCCGACCCAAGGACTCAACTAGTTTTCGGTACTTATTTTTATGGTGGTCAAGGCCAGGGCAGCCAAGGCTGTGACGTAAATCTTTCCGGTTACCTGGTCACGTTATAAGCCGTACGGATACCATGCGGCCGGGAATCTTGAGACTCGCAGGCCGCCTTCGTCACCTTGGCAAGTTCCGTTGGTCTAATTTCCCCTGTTGCTCGCCACTCAAGGCCACCTGCAGAGGTCATGTTTGTTGAAGTTCCGACCCGGGCTACTGAGGAGCTCGAATGCGGCGCATGATCTCCGAGTCGGTGAAGCCAGCGGCGCTTTGACTGAAACCCTGAATTATTTGTTTGGCACCGACGAGGTCGGATTTTCGATGGACAGCAACGTTGTAGTGGTTGTCAGCCCTGTCCGAACTTATGATCGCCTCTCAGATGCATTTGGCGGAAGTGCTCGACGCCCGGATTTATGGCGGAATGCACTACAGAAACTCGATCCGAGTCGGCGCGCACCTGGGAAAGCAGGTGTCCAGGTTTACGACAAGGCATTTCTTCCGCCCCGCTAAGCATAAGCATCACGGGAACGAAACTACCGAATAGTAGACGAGTTGACGAAGGGTGACCGCTGTTGAAAGTGGTTCTCGTGTCGGGGTGATCCCACATCCATGTCAAAGGGATGTACCAGCCGCGTGCTGCGGAGGCGTTGTTAGGACTTCTTGCAGGAGACTTTGCGTGGACGTTTTGCGTTGAGCGAAAGAGCATCTCGTCAGTGCATGATTTCCTGATGAGATGCCGACTTCCCATTACTGATCCCGATTAGCCGGCACGGATTACGCATTGCCGACGACACACTCGGAATCGTGTTAGTCGCGAATAGAACTTCTGCGCGGGCCTTTTGCGTCCGACTGAGCGGAGGAACGAGCGATGGGCGCATGTTTCCTTCACAGCGATTGCTATGGTCTTGGTGGTGATTGGAAAGCGTCAGGCGGCTCCAAGTAACACTGCCTCCAGAAATTATCTCGAGAGATCGAACCGCTCGCCATTTGATGTATGTTTGCGCGCGTCGCCCCGATGATGCCGCCATCGGCGGAATCAAAAATGACGACGACGCCCTCAACTCCCGACGCAGACGGGGCAGTATCCGCAGAAAATCTCTGGAAGATGGATGCGGCAAAATTGAGCTTCGCGGAGGCCTTGGTTTCCTTTAAGTCTTGTGAGACTGGCTGGACAGTGTAAATCTTCACTGGTTTACCTCGCAACATCTCCCAGTTGCCGGGGAAAGTGGCGGTTTCTTCCCGCTCTATGCGGAAGGCGTCGACTTTCTCATTTTCAGTGCCCCCATTGGGCGATTTTAGCCGCGCGGTTATAAACTCCGGCAGATCCAGGCTGCTTCGGTGGATGTATCCGCGCGACAAACCAGAAATCTGCACATGAATCCATTCACCCTCGGCATCAAGGAATTCGAATTCGTCATTGGCCGCGGCCGTGAAGAGGGGATGAGAACCCGCTGCCGGCCGCGCCAGCACCGGTACGCCATTCTTCTTCACAACTACGAGATTCAAAGGATGAGCTTGGTTGCGCTGAATTTCCTGCAAGTTTTGCAGGTCCGCGTTGAGCTGCTGCACGCGCTTTTCTTCGGCTTCGCGCTTGGTGCGCACTGCGGCCACTTCATCGCTCCCTGATCCACCCGGGGCCGTTCCGAACGATCCTGCCGAGGCTGGGGCAGAGCGTCTGCTTGACGGAAGAGAACTTCCCGGCAAACTAGTTGAGAGATCCAGCTTCGGCCTGGGTGCTTGCACTTCGGATCGAGCAGCGGAAACATTTGCCTTTCCTTCAAACTTCTCTCTAAGCCGATCCAGCAGGTCGAGTTCGAGCCGTCCATTCGACGGCAGGATCTGATAACCCGACTTCCAAGGATCCGGATCGGCATACCATGCCGTGATTTTTGCCATGACGCGAACGGTGGTGGCACCGGATGCGGCGGGCAATAGATCGATGGAAAACTGATAGAACGCGCGCTCGTAGCGGCTAAGGGGTTGATCTCCGGCCACGAAACCGTCCACAACCGGTAGCTTTTGACCTGCGTAGGCTTGCATCTGCTTCAACGCTTTGTCGACTTCCTCCTTCGATTTGGGAAAGGTACCAGCGTAAGGAACAGCCTGGGCGGTAGCTAAATGGGGGACCGAAATGCTCGCGATGAGAAACATCCATGAGATCAGGAAATGCAGCTTTCGGAAGCAGTATCTTGGTCTCTTCACGGAAGAAGTTCCAGTTGGTCCAAAGGGAGCCACCCGCGCAAGCCGCTGGGTATTTCGACACCGTACCAATGGGGCGTTACGATCACGATGACGACTTCAGTGTAGGCAGGCAGATTGGCAATGTTGGCGGCGGAACCAAAAGGCGCCGCCTTTAGGCTGACTCCGGGCGCCTTAACCCGCCTCTCTACCTCGCGCCGCAAGGAATTGACGCGCTGCTCGAGGTCTTGCGCGGAAGACTGCGCGGTAGCCAAGAGAGATGCCTCATCTTCGCGCTCGCGGATGAAGGTCTGTTTGGCAAGGTCCACACTCTCGCGGCGCCGCTGGGTTTCAGCCGCTTCCTGCTCAGCAAATTGAATTGCCTGGAGATGACCCTGAATAGTTTTGTATTCGCTCGATTCGACTGTGCCGTCAGACGTGTGCACCGTGCGATGTGCGGTCTCAACGAAAATCGCATCAATACGCAAGCGGGTGCGCTCGAGACTAACACTCGTGAGCACATAACGAACCGCGATCGTCCCTCGGTCTGCGCTTTCCAGGAAATGCCGGGGAGCAATCGCATCGGTGCGAATCTTATAGAAGACCTTGCCTTCACCTTTCCAGGGCTTGAAAAGTGGAGTCGACTCCGCCACAACGGCTCCGGTAAGAGTCGGTTCTCGATCGAAGATCTGCGTCCCATGGATAATTTGATCCTGCAACACTTCTTGTAGAGCTTGAAGAACGTCTTCGGTTGATGCGGCGAATTCGGTGACAAAACCGGGACTGAGCTCCGCATGACCCTTTGAAGCGCGCAGATGGGGGGTTCCGGAAAGTAGCCAAAGGATTGAGATCGTCAACCCGGCAGCCAATCTCTTGGGGAAGGATGGAAGCGTGATCGGCAAGGTTTCCCGTTTCTTGTTCGGCGACGTATTATCCAATTCCAAGACAAGATAAGCCAGACAAGGAATTTACACAAATTTTACAAAATAGTTGCAATCGGTTTTTTCTGGGAGTAGAGTCCTGTCCGTTGGGAGCTCGAGAGCAGGGCATTCCTTATCGTCGCTACGGTGGAAGCGACTCTTTGCGCGTATTTCCCATGAACTTTTTTGTAAAGCCGCACGGGTTTCGGTTTGCCCTTGTGGGCACGGTGTTTTGATCCTCAGATGTTCTCTATTGATTGATATCAATCGAAACTAGAGGGGGCTATATGTACGAACGGGGGTCACAGTCAAAACAGAAGAAGAGGATAACGTGGGCAGCATCGGCTCTTTGGCTTGCGTTTCTCCTTCTCGCGGTCATTCTTGGAAATACTCGCTCGGTCACCGCGTCGCCGCTTCCCACCGCCAACGTACGTGCGCTTCCGGCTTTTGCTCGAAAATACGGTATGCCCTGCTCTTCCTGCCACCAGGCTTGGCCCATGCTGAGTCCTTTTGGTCAAGCGTTCAAAGACAACGGCTACCAAATGATGAATGACCGGGACGCCCCCATCTACCAGCAGCCTGCGTATTGGCCGGTGACTTTCCGCATCACCCCAACATGGCACCGGGAGAGCCAGAACCGCACGCTGGTCGACGGAACGGCCGGTCCGCTGACGGCGGAGGGGCAGGTCACAACGCACGGGTTCGACTGGAGCGGCCTGGATTTCCATACAGGAGGGACGCTGGCGAAAAACGTCTCGTTCTACGTGCTTCCGTCTTCGGACAGTACCGCTACATTCCACTTCGAGACAGTCATGGCGCGTCTCGACAATTTGCTGGGCAGCACCTGGCTGAACATCAAGCTCGGGAAGTTCGAGCTCGATAACCTGCTCTCTGAGAAGCGCATCCTGACCCTGACCAACATTGCCGGCACCTACGCGAATTATCACTTCCAACCGCTAGTTTCGCCCGGAAGTCCGGCCGCGCCCGGCGCCGTCAGCGAGGGATTTTACAAGTTCGGAATTGGCGATAACCAGGTCGGCATCGAATGGATGGGGCACTCCAAGGACGACCGCACGCGCGTGTCGGCGGCACTGTTGAATTCGAACGACGGACAGCCAAACTTTACTGCGGCTAACGGAGCAACGGGCCGCAACTATAACGGCTATTTCGCCGCGAGCCAGGCTTTCGAACTCGGCAGCCTCGGTTTGCAGCGAGTGGGAGCATTTGCTTACATCGGGCGTGCCCCCACCTTTCCGCAGTTCACGCAAAATGGAGCGCCGGTGGTCGGAACCGGGATAGGTAACAAAAGCTTCTACCGCGATGGCCTGATCGGTATGTGGTACTTCAAGAAACTCGACGTGACCACCATGTTCTTCCATGGCTGGGACAGCGCTTTCCTGGGCTCGAACACTGCTGCAAATACGCCTCTTCCGGCCGGGGCTCAAGCGCCGACTTGGAACGGCGGACTCTTTGAGACCCACTACACCTTGAATCCGCAGCTCATACTGATCAACCGGTACGAGTTGATCCGCATGTCGCGCCAGGTTTTCGCGACCAACCCTGGGAACTTTGGCAACGAAGACGTGCTGACGTTCGGCTGGCGTTATTACCCGTTCATCTCCAGCCGGGCCGGTTTCGCCTTCCACAACGAATACGCCATCATGTGGCAGCGAGGCGCTTCGCCAGTTACCGGACTGGACTTGACCACCAGCAGCTTGTTGGCGGGCTTTGACTTCGCGTTCTGAGGGTGGAAACGATGCGCACAAATAATCTCACAAGACTGTTGATGGTAGTCACGACTCTCTTGGTTGCGCCAGTACTGGCGTCACCCCAACAAATGGAATCTCATATCGGCAAAGTTACCGGACATTCTGAGAGCGGCAAGCAGCTGTTCTACCGCTACTGCTGGGGTTGCCATGGCTTCCGCGGCGACGGTAACGGCGAGAATTGGCTTGCACCGGGCTCCTGGTTGGAGCCGTACCTGAACATTCAGCCGCGCAATTTTGTCGCGGCAACTTTTAAGTGCCGCTCGACACCAACGGGGAATTTGCCGACTGACCAGGACCTATACAACTCGCTGGTGCGTGGGTTCGTCAATTCAGCGATGCCTTCGTGGATCACTTTGACCGAGCAGAATCGCGCCGATTTGGTCGCCTTCATCAAGACGTTCTCTGCTCGGTGGAAGAATGACAAGCCTGGCGATCCGATCAATGTTCCGCCGGAGCCGAAGCTCAGCGCGGACAGCATCAAGCATGGGCAGGAACTCTTCCAGAAACTGGAATGCTGGAAGTGCCACGGCCAGGAAGGCCGCGGCGACGGCCCATCAGCTTCGACCCTCACCGACAGCAACGATCAGCCCATCCGCCCGTACAACTTTGCCGTGGGCTCTCGCTTCAAGTGCGGAGCGACCAATCAAGACCTCTACAAGATTTTTATGACTGGTCTGGACGGTACACCGATGCCTTCCTTTGCCGACGTCATTAAGCCCGAGGATGCTTGGGATCTCGTGCACTTTCTGCGCACGTTGCAGGTGACGCACAAGAGCCCGGAATTGACATTGTGGGGATCCACCAAGGAAGGCGCGGCGCAAATCGCGTCCAGGAAGATCTCCGGCACCCCGACGGGCTCCGGAATTAAACAATAACATTGGCTCTGAAGTGACGTGAAATTCGGTAAGGAGTAAAGAGTATGAGAACGAAACTAGGATATGCCGCAGGGCTGGCCGTGCTCGCTGCTTCGACTATTGGCTTTGCGGGGCCGAGTGGCGGCAGCATCAGCGGTAAAGTGACTTACGAGGGCACCCCGGCGAGACAGAAGCCGATCGATATGTCGAAGGAGCCGGGCTGCGCAAGCCAACATCCAACTCCGATCACGACGGAAACCGTTGTTGTGGGTCCCGGGAACACGCTGGCGAACGTGGTGGTTTATGTTTCGGCCGGCGCGCCGGATGACGCAACGCCTCCGGGCCAGGCGGTCACCATCACTCAGAAAGGGTGCCAGTATTTGCCGCACGTTGTTCCGATGGTCGTCAACCAGGAACTTAAGGTTGTGAACGCCGATTCTAATTCCCACAACATTCATCCCCTCGCTAAAATCAATCACGAATGGAATAAGTCGCAACCGCCTGGGACTCCGCCTTTTTCCGAAAAATTCGACAAGCCAGAGTTCATTCCGGTGAAGTGCAACATCCACCCTTGGATGCACGGCGAGTTCGCAGTTCTGAAAAATTCGCATTACGCCGTTTCCGGTGGGGATGGCGGCTTCACTCTTCCGAACTTGCCACCGGGTAAATACACCTTGACAGCTTGGCATGAAGCGTACGGCGAGCAAACGCAAGAGGTGACCATTTCCGGGAGCGAGACAAAAACCGTTAGCTTCGTCTTCAAAGCAAAACCCTATTAATGTTGCGAGATACGGCAGCCAGAGTTAGGAATTAGCCGCGTTTCTGGCGCAGTTTCATTCACCGGCGTGGCGTACGGAATCAGGCGGAGGCGAGCCATCATGGCGAAATTACTTGCACTGACCATCATAGTGATCGCAATTGCCTCCGCGATCCCCGTTGTGATGCACACCTGGGAGGCACCGGCAGACGTCTCGACTCATGGATATATGATTGATGAGCAGATGTCCGAGACCATGATCGAAGCGGGGGTGTCATTTCTTGCCGCGCAGATCATTTTGGCCATTTTTATCTGGAAGTTCTCCAGTTTTAGCTCTAACGGAAAAAAGAGGACCTTCCCGGGGGGCGCCAAAGGTTTGGTGATCGCTGCCCTGGTGCTCGTTGGCGCGGAAGTTCTGGCCTTGGGAGTCTTTGGAGTGAAGGCGTGGGCGACCGTATATTTCACGCCACCGTCGACCACCGCCCTCCCCATTCAAGTCCAAGCCGGACAGTTCGCTTTCTATTTCCGCTACCCCGGTCCGGACAAGAAGTTCGGCCCGCTTCACCCGGAGCTGATCAATGAGGCCAACCAGAATTTCTTGGGCCTTGATCCGGAGCATGACGCGGATTCCAGAGACGACATCGTAACCGCGGAGATGGCGATTCCCGTAAACAAGGAAATCCATCTGCTCATGCATGCCAAGGATGTCAGTCACTCCTTTTACGTGCCGGCGTTGCGTATTCACCAGGATTTCGTGCCGGGGCTGGATCTTTCGGTCCATTTTACGGCCACGAAAACAGGCAAGTATGAAATCGTCTGCTCACAGTTGTGCGGCCTGGGCCATTACAGCATGAGGGCTTACCTGAACGTTCTGTCCCCGGAAGACTTTGACGACTGGATGAAGAAGGAAGCAGCGTTGCAGTAGCTGTGGGCGTTCGATCAAATTGGTGTACGGAGACTTTCGCAGTTCTGTGAGGTGAGGACATGCAGCAGGCTGTCCCAGCAGTACACGCAGCACCGCACCATGGCCCTCCGACAACTTTTATTCGGAAGCACGTTTTCAGTCTGGACCACAAGGTAATTGGCAAGCAGTATTATGCGCTGGCCCTGGTCGCGGTCCTGACCGGAATGGTGCTTTCCTGGCTGATGCGGATACACCTTGCGTGGACCAATGCCTCGATCCCAGGGTTACAGTTGCTTTCCGCAAACGGCGCCCCCGGTGGGAAAATGACGCCAGAGTACTACCTCCAATTGATGACCATGCACGCGACGATCATGGTCTTTTTTGTGCTCACCACCGCGCCGTTCGCGGCCTTCGGCAATTATTTTCTACCCATCCAGGTTGGCGCCGAAGACATGCCATTTCCCCATTTCAATATGATGTCCTTCTGGACCACATTCGTCGCCTTCTGCGTTCTGATTTCCGCGTTTTTCGTTGGCGATGGTCCACCCCTCGCGGGTTGGACGGCGTACGCCCCGATGAGCGCTATAGGAAAGGCTGCCGGGCCTGGAGAAGGTACGGGACAGGTCCTTTGGGCAACGGCCATCGGCATTTTTTGTATTGGGCAGTTGCTGGGCGCTTTGAACTTCATCTCCACGGTGCTGGATATGCGAACCAAGGGCATGACTCTGGCGCGCCTCCCGGTCACCGTGTGGGCTTGGTTCATCACCTCTTGCATGGGTTTGACGGCCTTTGCCGTATTAATGCCGGCGACCATCTTGCTGATTCTTGATCATGTAGCCGGGACCAGCTTCTTCGTCGCGTCGGGTCTGGTCATCAACGACCAACTGCTGCCGCATTCCGGGGGATCGACTTTGCTCTGGCAGCATCTGTTCTGGTTCTTTGGTCATCCCGAGGTGTACATCGCCATCGTGCCCGGAATGGGAATCGTAACCCATGTTCTGATCACCAATATGCGGCGCCCCATGCTCAGTATTAAGGCGATCCTCTACTCTCTCTGGGCGCTTGCCTTTCTCAGCTATATGGTTTACGGACACCACATGTTTGTCAGCGGGATGAATCCATTCTCCTCGCTGGCATTCTCTTTCCCCACGCTTATGATCACCATTCCGTCTACCATTCTTGTCCTGATCTGGATCGGTAGTCTGTATGGTTCCAAGCTGCGCATCAACTCGGCGTCTCTGTTTGCGCTTGGCTTTATCTCCATGTTTGTGAGCGGCGGCGTGAGCGGCTTTTTCCTGGCTCAGCCTTCCATCGATATCATGCTTCATGCGACGTACTTCGTTGTGGGACATTTTCACATGGTCATGGGCGTCGCGGCTATGTTCGGGATCTTCTCCGGAACTTACTTCTGGTTCCCGAAGATGACCGGAAGGATGATGAATGAGACTTTGGGGAAGGCCCATTTCTGGCTCACATTTGTTGGTACGTATTGCATCTTCATGCCGTTCCACTACTTGGGCTGGGCTGGGAACGTGCGACGCTATGCGTCGTTCACCGACGATTTCCTCAAGCCGCTAGTGCCCTTGCATCAGTTCATCACGGTTGCTGCGCTTTTCACTGGCGCGGTACAGTTAATTTTCTTCTACAACCTAATTCACAGCCGCTTCAAGGGTGCGCCGGCCCCCGACAACCCGTGGGAAGGGACGAGCCTTGAGTGGAGCATGCCGTCGCCTCCACCGTGGAACAATTTTGGCGGGAAAGACCCGGTCGTCTATCACGACGCCTATCAATATGGTGTAAAGAGTTCTACGGGGGCAGACTACGTCATGCAGACCTCGCCGGAGCAAGTTCCAGCGGAGGGAGATTAGAAAACGGCGCTGGAAATGCGGAGATGAAAAGAGGGAGCGTGTAGAGAGTTATGGCAACTACGGTCCAAGAACCGCGAAAAACCGAAGTTCGTCGTCGACCGGCGCGAAATTCTGGCAATGGCGGCTGGCGGAACCTGGTTCCCGCCGACGGGAACTTGCTGGCAGTCGAGGAATACTCTCCGCCGCCGTCCAGCAGCGCGATCTGGGTTGGAATCGCGGCGATTACGATGTCGTTTGCCGCGTTCACCAGCGCCCTGATCGTGCGCCAAGGCTCGTCGACGGATTGGCGGCACATAACGCTACCGTCGATCCTTTACGTCAGCACGCTGGTGCTCCTTGCCAGCAGCGTTACGCTCGAAGTAGCGCGCCGCCGTGTTGCTGCTTTCATGGGCGGCCTGAAAAGCCAGGTTGTGAGCTCGGAACGCTGGTTATACATGACGTTGTCTCTCGGCTTGCTCTTTGTGGTCGCCCAGTATGCGGCCTGGCTGCAGTTGAGGTCTCAGGGGTTGTATTTGGCTACTAATCCAAACAGCTCTTTCTTTTACGTCTTCACTGCCGTGCACGCGGTACATGTGTCGGGCGGCCTCGGCGGGTTGGTCCGGGTCGCACATAAGCTCCATAAATCTGTCCTGCGACGGAGCACCCTGGATGCAACGTCGTACTATTGGCATTTCATGGGCGTTCTTTGGTTGTACTTGTTTTTGCTGCTTTGGCTGAAGCTTTAACGCATTCGACGATAGGAGGCGCCGTGAGCCACGCCGATTTGGCACTGGGAGGACACACCCCCGCAATGGAGCCATCGCCGTTTGCGATTCCCGCAAAGAAGTTGGCGATGTGGCTGTTTATCATCTCCGACGTAATGACTTTCGCGGCATGCCTGACCGCGTACGGGTTTTTGCGCAATGCCACAGCGGACTGGCCCAGGCCTTTTCAATCTTCCACAGTCATCAACGTCATGGTAATGACGTTCATCCTTGTCTCCAGCAGCCTAACCATGCTTCTCGGCGTCCGGGCGGCCAGGGCGGGTGACCGTTCGGCGGCTTTTCGCTGGACACTCATCACACTCGCGGCAGGTGTTATTTTCGTTCTCCTGCACATTCGTGATTGGGCTGTCATGATCGGGGAAGGCGTGACGCTCTTAAAAAACCCGTGGGGTACCGGCCTGTTTGGCGGTGCATATTTCGCCATCACGGGCGTGGAACTTCTGCACGTCATAGGCGCCCTGATAGCCATTCTCATCATGGGGCTCGGCTATCGGAGCGGCCGGTATAGTGCCGGTGACCTCGAGAACTGCGGGCTCTTTTGGCAATTTATCAACGTTGTTTGGATGTTCGTCGTGCCGTTGGTCTATCTGTTGAACGTGGCAAGCTAGCTGGACCGCACGCGGAGAGGAGACGTCATGAATGCAGCGGAAAAACAGAGCGGAACGGGCAGACTCTTCGTAGTGTACTTCTGCATGCTGGTCATCCCAGCTCTAGAGGTCGTCGTTGCCTATCAACATATTGGGGGATCGCAAAAGGTTGCAGCCATGGTGTCGTTGGCCATCATCGAGGCCCTCCTCGGAGTCCTGTTCTTTATGCATTTGGCTGCGGAAAAACCGAAGTTCATTCTTTTTGTCGCGGTCTTTACACTTTTCGTGCTGGCGACGATCAACTATGGATGGACCGACAGCTTCCGGCTCCTGGTGGGTGCACCTTTTGCAAAGTAGCATGGAGACCGGACGCCGCTCATGGGGGATACCATGAAAATTGAGAGGCCGCTTCGTCTAATGGGCATCGCACTAGTGGGTCTGGCTATACTTGCCCTGCCCCTGCCGGCTTTTTCCCAAAACTGTGCGCTCTGCTATACGCAGGCGGCGTCCGCGGGTGCTCGAATGATTCAGGCATTGCGCAGCGGGATACTTGTGCTCATCGTTCCGCCAACGTTAATGTGGGCCGTCGTCACGGTCATTCTTTATCGTAAACGCAATCAGTTCAGACAGGTCGACTACACGCTTGAATCCGATCGCAGTTTGTAACCGGACAGATGACCAACACGAGCTTACTAACGCGACATTGCGCGATGGATGGCTTCACCTCCAAACTTCGGGATTATTACACCCTGACCAAGCCCGAGGTAAACATGCTCATCCTGATGACCACCTCGGCCGGCTATTACCTCGCCTCCCGTGGAAATTTCAGGGTCGTCGGCTTAATTAACACTCTGGTGGGCACCCTATTGGTAGCCAGTGGTACGGCAACCCTTAATCAGTGGATGGAGCGGGTTTGGGATGGCCAGATGCGCCGCACCGCAGCCCGGCCTTTGCCTTCTGGGAGGCTCAAAGCCCGCGAGGCTCTTTTGTTTGGGATTCTTTTGAGCGTCGCCGGGGGGTCGTATCTTGCGCTTGCGGTCAACGCGTTATCCGCCCTTCTCGCGATATCGACGGTGC
>Ga0206991_10085_pt1 | contig 26761 bp, 24 predicted proteins | sample Alteio_BWMinCont_9_FD_153286 | JGI IMG/M metagenome (GOLD analysis project Ga0206991, IMG submission 153286) | Enriched cells from forest soil in Barre Woods Harvard Forest LTER site, Petersham, Massachusetts, United States -... | ecosystem: Environmental > Terrestrial > Soil > Temperate forest >...
CAAATCGGGCAATACAGATATGCGCGCGGCGTCGGTGGCATATATTTGAACAACGCGTGGAATATTTTGGCGTTCACGCACTACATCCACCGCAATGCGGCGATAGGACTGGCCTACTTCTTTCCACGTCATGGAGCGGCAATGTTCATATGCACTCTTTCGGAGCGTTTCAAACTCGGCCGGATTCCGCAAAAGTTCAAGCACTGTCGTTGCCAGCGCTTCAGAGTCGTTGAACGGAAAAAACCGCCCACGTTGCTCGGCAAGCAACTCTTGCGCATGCAAGAATGGTGTTGATATAACGGCTTTACCAGCGCCCATGGCATACGACAGGGTTCCGGATGTAATCTGGTCTTTGTTGGGATACGGCGTGATGTAAATATCCGCCGCCCCCAAATAGCCGCACAGTTCGTCCTTGCTTACGTAGCGATTGTGGAAGACCAGGTGCTCGCGAACGCCGAGTTTCTCCGCCAGCCGTTCCAGGAGAATCAGGTAGCTATTTCCTTCGCGCTTCAAGACGTGGGGATGAATGGCGCCAACGACGACATATACCACGTCCTTTTGCTCGCGAACAATGCGCGGCAACGCGCGGATGACGGTCTCTATCCCCTTACCCGGCGAGAGCAGCCCAAATGTCATCAATACTTTCTTGCCTTCCAATCCAAACCTGGGCTTAAAGCACGAAGAGTCGTTGAACGGAACGTCTGGAATACCGTGAGGAATCACCGATATTTTACTTTTTGGGGCGCTATAAGTGCTGTTGAGGATCTTGACGGCCATTTCACTCATTACCACGAGCCGGTCGCTTTCTTCGACAATCCCGGCCATGACGAGCGCCTGTTCCTTATTCGGTTGACTCAAGACTGTATGAAGCGTTGTAATAACCGGCATCCGCGTATTGCGAACGAGTTTTAACACGTTCTCGCCGGACTGCGCGCCATAGAGACCGTACTCATGCTCGACGATCACCACGTCAATCTGATTGATGTTGAGGAAATCAGTCGCAAGTTGATAGTCTTTGAGAACGTTCGCACGAATCTCAAAGCGAACCTCATCGGGGTACGGGTATCCGCCTTCATTATCGTCGATCGCAAGGACGGGCACGTCGATATCGCCCCCGGCCACAAGAGCGTCGCGAAGATCTTTAGTGAATGTTGCTATGCCGCATTGTCTCGGCACGTAGGAGCCCACCAGGGCCAAAGTCTGGACGCGCTCGTCACGCATTGGGTTCGCTCTCTCCATATTTGATTATCGATTTAATTTTTTGACTTTGGGTCCATCTGGTTGGAATTCCCGCTTCCTATCTGGGATGTACTCGATAAGGTCGCTGAGGCTCTCCACCCCAAAGTAGCGACATAATCTTTCCAACGTCGATAAGCTGACGCGCTCGAAGCTGCCGTTCTTGAGCCGCAAAATCGCGCCTTGCGACAACCCGGTCTCCTCGGAGATTGTGCGAATAGGCAGGTTGCGTCTCTCCTGATATGCCTTATGGCGACGCAAGTCTTCAAAAAATGACCGAATCATTTTTTCCTCTTTTGCTTCTATTATTAGAAGCGTTTGATGTCAAAAATCAATTAAAAAAGTTTTACATTTAAAGTATTTTGCTTCTATTTACAGAAGCAGAGCTGGGAGGCATAGTACACCGTCTCCGAAGACATTCAGTATGCTGGTTTTGTTCTTGCTGACGATGTTGTATTGTTATTCACTTTGCCGGCGATACGAGCTTTCGCCATCGCTCATATTAAGGGGACCATGGGATTTCGATCCGTTTTCATCGCCGTCGTCATCGCTACGGCATTGATTGTCGCGGCCTATCTGGTGAACGGGTACCGGCCGCGAACGGTAACTGAAAAGCCGAGCGCCGCTCTGGTGTTAGCTTCAGGCAAATGCGCGGAGTGCCACCGGAATCTGCAATACACGGTTGTTCACGAGTACGAGATGAGCACCCACGCTCAGAGGCAGATCAACTGCCTGGAATGTCACCAAGTCGTCCAAGGCCAGCAGGGCAAGGACCACAATGGATTCGTAATCAATACGGCGGTCACGGCGGCCAACTGCCGATCCTGCCATGAGCAGATCTACCAGCAGTTCCTCCGCAGCCGGCACGCGGCTCCGGCTTGGGCTGCGATCGTTGGCGAGAAGGCGTTCACTTCGGAACAAGCCGCGTTTAGCGAAGGCTTTCAACCAGGGGGTGTTAAGCGCGCACCCAATCCACTCACGACGCTTGAAGGAAGCTCGGCGGTTCAAAGCGGCTGCGCGAGCTGCCACAGCGTCGGGAAACCTAACGTTGATGGAACAATTGGCACGTGTACGGCTTGCCACACGCGACATATGTCCTCCGTGGAAGTCGCCCGTCTGCCATCCACCTGCGGGCAGTGCCACATGGGGCCGGATCACTCGCAGCTTGAAATTTACACCGAGTCCAAACACGGGGTGCTGTTTGAAGCTCAACGAGACAAATTGAACCTCGCCGCTAAACCAGAACAATTGACCACCCGGGACATGTTCGTGCCGACTTGCGCCACTTGCCACATGAGCGGTCTCAATGGGATGGCCGTCACGCACGATCCCTCGGAACGACTGTCCTATTATCTCTTTGCCGAAACGAGCGCCAAGCGTCCGAATTATGCCAGCGCCCAAGCAGCCATGAAGGGTATTTGCCTAAAGTGCCATGTGGTGCAGGTCGTGGAAAAAGTCTATCAAAACGCTGAAGCGGTAGTTGCTGCGACCAACGAGAAGATATCCACGGTCAAGTCCATCATGGATGGCCTTAGAAAGGACGGAATACTAACTGGAAAGCCGTTCGAGCAACCGATTGAATTCGAATATTTCGACCTTTGGCACTACGACGGGCGAACCGCCAAGCATGGAGCGTTCATGGGTGGCGCGGATTTCGTCCAATGGCACGGAAACTATCCCATTCTCAAACACACCGTCGAAATAAAGAAGACCGCCAAGGAGTTGCGAAAGACTAATGGAAGCAAACCTTAATTGGCGGCGCGACCATCGACTGTGGATCGAGGTCTTCGCGCTGCTGAACCTCGCAGGCCTCGCACCGGACATTTATCTGGCTCACAGTACGAATTCGTTTCGACATCCGACGGAATACGTGCCGCTAATCTTTTCCCTGGCGGCCCCGTTGGCATTGCTGCCAGCGCTGGTATTCCTGCTAGCGTTGGCGCGCCCGACGCCGTGGCGAATCATGGGCTACGCTGTCGGCTGGATTTCGGTCGTGGTTGGCGTCGCGGGCTTGATCTTTCATCTCGAGAGCCAATTTTTCCAGGAACGGACACTGGCCAGCCTCGTCTATTCGGCCCCCTTCGCCGCCCCTCTCGCCTACACTGGCCTCGGCCTGCTCCTAATCATGAATCGCATGGTGCCGCCCGAAACGTTGGAATGGCCGCTCTGGGTACTTCTGCTCGCTGTTGGCGGGTTCGAGGGAAACTTTGTCTTCAGCGTCACGGACCACGCGGAGAACGGATTCTTCCATCGAACCGAGTGGATACCCGTCATCAGCAGCGCTTTCGCCGTGGGTTTTCTGCTGGTGCCATTATTTATGCGAGTTGGGAGATTCTTTCTGCTTTTAAGCACGGGCGTCATGGCAGGACAGGCGGCAGTCGGAATTCTCGGATTTTACTTTCATCTTACGGCCAACATTCATGTCCCCGGAGCCAATCTGTTTGACAAGCTCGTGTACGGAGCCCCTGTCTTGGCCCCACTGTTGTTTCCAGACTTGGTAGTGCTTGCTCTTATCGGCTTATGGGTTCTGCACCGGCAGTCGTCCGTTTTGCGATAATCGAGTTACTTCATGTTTACCGTGTAGTTGTCGTTTCTGTTTTCTGTACGGTGGTGCCGTCATGGCTAACAGATTCGGTCCGTTTGGTTTCCTGGATAGGCTCGACTTTTTCAGTGGTCTTCTCAATGATGATCGGCTGCGTGTTGGTCTTTGACTTGATTTCCAACGTGCCATCGCCACACCCCGCGAATCCCACGCAAAAAAACAAAATTAAAAAAGCAGGAAAAAATTTACGCATTTTGGATGCCCTTTGAAAGAGTGTTACACATTGCAAAGTAAGACACAGACCTTTTAGCACGATGCGGATCGAATTTGCATCTAAACCGATTTTGACTCAGGAATGTGTAGCGGCTTTAGGTCCGATAGCGCGGGGCCGTTGGAAACTTTACCGTGTGCATCGAAGCGAGATCCGTGGCACGGGCAGTCCCAACTCGATTCGGCGCCGTTCCAATGAACAATGCAGCCCATATGAGGGCATACTGCCGAGAACGCGTGCAAGTCCCCGTCTTCGCCTCGGTATGCGGCAATCTTTTTCCCGGCCACAGTAATAACTTTTCCTTCGTTCTTTTGAATTTCGCTTGTGAAACGAGCATCCCCATTGGAGAGCCGGTCCCCAATAAAGTGCGCCGGAATATCGATATTCTCTGAAAGGAAATTGCCGATCGACGCAATGGGATGCAGGCGAGTCGCATCGTAAAGCAATGACCAGGGATTGGATTTACCAAGGACCAAGTCGCTCAGTATCATGCCGCCCAAAGTCCCAAAGGTCATCCCATTTCCGGAATATCCCGTCGAAACATAAACGTGCTTGGACAATGAGTTCAAGCCGATATATGGAAGCCCGTCGAGCGGCTTGATGATCTGCCCGGACCAAAAGTAGGGAATGTCCGCGACGTCAAAATGTTCTCGTGTGAACCGTTCGAGATTCTTGAAACATGATTCCGTATGCACCTTTGCGCCTGTCTTATGATCTTCTCCTCCGACAATCAGGAAATCGCCTTCCGTCTCACTGTGATATGCGCGGATGTAATGGTAGGGATCGACGGTATCCCAGTATAAGCCCGGCTGAATTGGCGAACTCAATTTCGCGCTTAGGGCATAACTGCGATAGGCGGCGATTTTGGTGTTGAGAAACAGCCAATTGGTAACGGGAACGTTTGCGGAAATGATAACGTCCAAGGCTGTGATCGTCCCTCTTTCTGTCTTGACCTGGCATGGCGTGCCGTCGGTCACGTCGATTGCGCGTGTATGCTCGATTATCTTCCCGCCCAAATGCACGAATTGTTCCACAATTGACAGTAGATATTGGCGCGGGTGGAATTGAGCCTGATCGTCAACGCGAATTGCTTTTAGGGTCTTGAACGGAAGTGGGGCGGCCCCGATCAATTCAGCAGGCACGTTGACTTTTCGCAATGCATCGATTTCTTGTGAGAAGTCAAGGGTGTCGAATCCATTTTCCGAATAGAGATAGCCTGGAAGGCGTTTGAAATCGCATGAAATCCGATAGTCTTGAATCAGCTTTTCAATCTGGTTGATTGCGGCGCCGCTGGAGCCGGCCGCGAGTTGCGCCTTCTCTTCCCCGAAATCCGAAATGATCTGCTGGTAACGGACGTCAAGTACCTGCGTGAGGTGGGCGGTTGTGTAGCCGGATTCACCGGTGGCTATTTGAGAATTATCGATAATCGCGACGCGCTTCCCCGCGCGCTGTAGCAGGATGCCCGCGGTTATGCCTGTGATGCCCCCTCCGACAATTGCCACTTCCACATCCAGGTTGCTTTTTAGCGCGGGAAACTCGGCTTGCAGCGCCGTTTCAACCCAAAGCGATTTGGTCTGCATGGTTGTCCCTTTCGATACAAATAGAAAACCGGGCAACTAAAACCCGGTTTGGATTCGGTAGTGTGCGGTTCTACCGATCTAAAACTGCGAACAAAATATGAATATGCAAAACCTACGCCAATTCGTATGCCCGTTTCCCCAGTATAATTTCGTGAAAGCTACGACCGATTTCGAATCTCGATGAATGAAATTCAGACAGTACCGTTTTGTTTTATCCAAGTATCGAATTTCATCGCTCGTGACCCGGCCATGCCATTTGACAAATGTGGCACGCTGATTGCGCAAACATAACCGTACGCTCACGAACTCATTGAGGGAGGAACGTCTCATGACTGAAAAAAATAATGCAGTATTCGGAATGTACTCGACGCGAATTGGCGTAGAGAACGTAATTAAATCTTTGAAAGATAATGGATTTACGAGCGCGGATATATCGGTGATTGTCCCGAACCATCAAACAGCAGCAGATGCGGTGCATGAAAAGAAAGCCATTGACCACGGCACTGGCGTCGATACAGGGGCGATGGCTGGCGGCGTATTAGGCTGGATTGTGGGCATTGGATTGCTCGCAACTCCAGCTTTTGGGCCATTTTTGGTTGCGGGACCGCTGCTGGCAGCTCTGGCAGGCGGCACAATCGGTGGAATTACAGCGGCGCTAACCGCGATGGGTGCTCCAGAAGCCGAAGCCAAATTGTACGAAGGGCGGTTTCGACAAGGTGAAATTCTTGTTTCCGTGCATACAGATACATGGGACGCTGCCTGTCGCGCACGACATATTCTAACACAAACTGGCGCAGCGGATATTGCCACAACGCCCGAAACCGCGGCGGCGGTGGAGACGGGCCCTGTATAAACTCAGTCCCTGCAATGGACGGTCGCTGCGCTCTCTGGCGTACTCGCGGCAGACTGTCTTTGAGTAGCAGAAATGGGTTCGGCGTCTCGTTTAATAAAGGCAGCAATAAGCGACGGAAGATTCGCCAAAAGAGCGCCAGTGAGCGGTTTCCACCACGACTCCTGATGGATTTCATTTTTGGCGGTGCCCCCATTGGAAGAAAAAGATTCTGCGGCAGCCCGTTCCTCGGGTTGAATATTATGCCGCGATCTAATCAACAGCGTCGCGACGATACCGGCCAACACGGCGCCAAGTGTCGTTCCCCAAGGATACTTACGGATTATATTTTCAGGATCGAGACTCGTTTTTAGATCATTGATCTCAGCTCGAACGGCATTTTGGGTTTGTTCAAGCTTATCAATCACGATCGCGGTACTGGCATGCCCACACTGTTTCATGTTTGCCAATGCAATGTCACGTCGTGTGATTTCGCGTAGTAACCGTTGATTGTAACTTTCCATTGTTTCTCTCCAATTACATTGTTAAAGATTCATCGGATACCTCATCTTCACTTGGTCTTGCGCCAAAGCCGATCATAGTGTGCCAGATGTAAAAAAGCCCGGCTCCCGATGCAAGAACGTAGAGGAGGCCTCGGATTAGTGGAGCGAGCCAAACAGGCAAGGGGGGAATGCTCAATGCACGCGCAAGACACCCATCAAGAAGAAAAAAGCCGTAACCAGCAACGATAGCCATAGTGACGATGGCAAGAATGCTAAAGGCGGCTAGAACGGCCACGCGAGCGGTTTTGAGCGTACTGATAGCCAGTTGCGCATCCGCGGCTTCCATTGCATTCGCACATGCATCGGTCAATTGACCGGTTAAATCAGTTTTTGCTGCGCCGTTCGGACGTTCGCAATTTGCATTTGCACTTCTATTTCCGTTCGCTGTCTCTAAATGGATCATAAGTTGCTCCAATCCTCTTATTCTTTGACGCTCACGGCGAAATTGCTTGGTTGACTTTGCCGAACAGCGCTTATTGCGTGGGCTTGTGCCTTCTTCACCTCTTGCTTGCGCAACGAGCAGATGTCAACCAGGCGCAAAATATGTTTAGCCGCTTCGGCGGCGGTCGTGGCGATCGTATCGTCTTCCGAACAACCTATTAATCGCTTTGCCTTATCTAGCGCCAGCTTGCTGCTCCAAAGCGCGACAACAATAGGGATTTTCGAATACCTCGCTCGAATGCGTTTGTATAAATACCGAGCGTGCCGTATTCCAGACGGTGGGACCGCTGAAATGCAAATCACCTCGATTTTTTCCTGCTCGATCATCTCCAGCATCTCTCCGGCAAGACTGGCAACCGATACCGTTTTCATAGCGGCGCCGGCGGCTTGAAGGATTTGCGCGAGCATCGCGCCGGCAATTTCATCTGCTTCATCGCGGGCTGGAAAACACATCACCGGGACGCTCGCAAGCCGAGATGGCTCGGCGTGCACAATCTGAGCCGGGCCGATGGCGGCCAGCCGCGCCCGATCCTCGGATTGCTTCCGTTGATCGCCCAGTTCCTGGACAAGTTCTCTCATATTTTCATGCACCAACTTCCGTCGTGCGTCATCGATATTGCCCAGATGGTAATCGGATTCGGCCAGGCTCAACGCCGGCAAGGCGAATGCGTCGTAGGCTTCCGTCAGCGACTTTTCCTTCGTAAACTCCTCAAATAAATCCTCAGCCTCGTCGTTGTCTGTCGCGAGCATACGCTGATACAGGCGAACATGAGGTCTCAGAACCGGCTCGTCGCCAAGGACCACGTTGAGGAAAGCTAAACTAGGTACGTGCCTGCCCATGACTACAAGCACGACTGTTAACGGCGTAGACAAAAGCAACCCCACTGCGCCCCAAAGCCATGCCCAAAAGAGCGCGGCTCCAAGCACTGCGACCGAAGAGAGCCCCGTGCTCGATCCGTATAGACTCGGCTCTAGATTATTTGCAATCAATTCGAGAATACCGAAAAGCAAAAGAGTTGCCACCGGTTGGAACCACGTCGGCGATGCCAGCGCAAGAAGAAATGGGATTCCGGCTGCCAGCCAGAATCCAAGATAAGGAATAAACCGAAGCATCGTTGCCAGCAGTCCCCACATGAAGGCATTGGGAACGCCAATAAAATAAAGCCCGAAGGCGACTCCGGTGCCGTAGATGGAATTAATGATAAACTGCATTAACAAATACCGGCTCACCCGCTCGCCAGCATCGTCCAGGGCTTGGGTTGTTACATTCATGTGCGTTGTTCCAGCAAGGCGTATCAGCCGGTCGCGGAGTTCCTCGCGCCCGATTAACATGAAGACTACCAGGATCGCGACAATCGCGGCTTTGCCCAGGGGCGTTAGCAAAGGGCTGATTGCGCTTCGCAAGAAGTCCAACGAACTGAGTTCTTTGACGACAATCGTTACGCGAGTTGGAGCGCTCTCAACGTGGACCGATTGCGAGGATTCCGATCCATCGATCAATGGCAATGTTTTGTCGCCTAGCGGTGAAACAATTGCGGCATGTTGACCCAGTTCACGGAGGATTCTTGTCGCATGTGTCAGTGCCTCGCTGGTGCGTCCATTCAATGCCTGAAGTTTTTGTTCCACGTTCTCTTTGTAATTCGGCAGGTGTTCCGCGAGATCGACAAATTGGTTCATCACAATCCAGCCGAGACAGACAGAACAGGCAATGGATAACACGGAGACCAGGAGAACCGCTGGGAGCCGCCTAAATCCCCAATGTTCGAGATGTCTCACTAGTGGTGCAAGCAAGAAGCTTAGAAGTGCGGCAAGAGCAAATGGGATAAATACATCTTGAGCGAAATAAAGCGCGGCTGTAACAAAAGCCGCGATGAAGAGTATTCTAGGTACTTTCCATTCTGAGCCAATGGTTGCCATATATTAGGAGCCTTCACCTGCAGCGCATTCCTCACCAACATGTCCGGTAACCGTTCACCGCGGAGCCGCAGGACGCGCAGAGTCTCCGCGCGACCCCTGCGGATCCGAATTAGGGCTCGGTCACTTACTCCAACGCCGCGATAAGAGCCACCCAATCGCAAAGCCCGCGGCGCCCGCAATCACGAGAGCTTTCAAAGGCTCTTTTTTGATATAGTTTTCAGTCTGCTTCTGAACGTTCCTGGCCTGCGCGCAGCCTTGTTCGTACATGTCCACTGCGCCGTCCTTCATTTGGCCTGCCGTATCCGCAGCGGCATCGACCGCCAGCGAACCCAACTCCGACAGGTTTTGTTTTACGTCGTTGGCCTTATCGATCAGAGGACTGGTCCTGGTATGCATGGCTCTTTCTCCTTTTTAGATTTTGTTTGACCGCCGGTACGATCGCTCTTACGCGGGACTTCGGCCACTGAGTAACCGAAATAGAATCACGATAACCGCTACAACCAAAAGCACATGAAGAAGGCCCCCCATGGTATACGCCGTGACCATCCCCAGCAGCCACATCACTATTAGTATCATTGCCAATGTCATTAACATGATTTCGCTCCTCATTTTGCCAGTTGTGTTTTTGCGCCACTTATTTGTAAGACCTGCAATGAATCTATTTCAACCTGGGTTACCAACGGGGGGCGGCGCTGTTAACTGTCGTCCCCCGTGGTATTTATTCACTTGGCTTCGTCGGGCTTGGCTTTCGGCTCTGTGGATTTAGCTTCGTCGGCCTTTGGCCTTGCTTCGCCGGTCTTATTTTCACCCGCCTTTAACTTCGACTCATCAGGCATAGGTGCTTCATTGGGTTTGGATTTTGGTTCAGCAGACTTCGGTTCAACCAATTTTGCCTTTGTGTCGGCCGGTTTGGATTCACTCGGCTTTGCGACCGGTTCGGATGGCTTCGGTTCAAGCGCCTTTGCCTTTGTCTCATCGGGCTTCGCGTCGCTCGGTTTTGCCTTCGTGTCGGCCGGTCTGGATTCACTCGGTTTTGCGGTCGGTTCGGATGGCTTTGGTTCAATCGCTTTTGCCTTAGTCTCCTCCGGGTTCGCATAGGTTGGTTTCGCCTTTGTGTCGGCCGGTTTGGATTCGCTCGGCTTTGTGGCCGGTTCGGACTGCTTTAGTTCTGCCGCCTTTTCCTTCGTCTCATGGGACGCAGGTACAGTGCCCTTTTTAATGGCCGGCCTGAACGCAGAGATCTTGCCGTCAGCCACACCTTTTTCCCCGGGAGACTTCGCGTCCGCGATCGGCATCGCTTTGATTTCCTGATGCGTTGCCAGACCGACCTGTTTTACAGGTATACCATTGTTAACGACACGATTATCAGTGTAGGCATAACTATTGTTAACGTTTCGCGTCTCTCTGTAAATGTTTTCTGCATCGCGACGCGAGATAGCCACGCTGCCCAGATCGACCGATAAAAAGCTTTGCGCCGGAACGAAATTAAACAAATCCGCCCGAACGTCCACACCGTCAACGAATACACCACCCTCAAAACGTGCGTTGGAACCCAAGGCCGCCCAGCCATAATTGGAATCGGACTGGCGCCAACTTACCCATGCCGGCGCCCACGTTTCACCCGGGGTCCAGACCCAGTTATAGTTTTCAACGTAGTCCCATCGTCCATAGTGGAATGGCGCCCATCCCCACGCATAGAATGAATCCCAATACCAACCGGCGTCCGTCCAACTCCAATGCCCGTTATTTAAGTAGGGCCGCCATTCTGTTTCACTCAAGACCACGGTAGGTTGCCAGACTCGGCCGTGATCAGGCACATCGAGCCATTTTCCATGTGGCGCCAACTGTTCTTCGAAAAAGCCGACATCGTGATCGCCGCCCACATTTACGCTTACACCAGCTTCGACATCGACGCCAGCACCCCACGCTTTGCCATTGGATAGACTTACTGCAACCGCCAGTGCGGTAACAGATATTGCTGCATAACGCATGATTTTACCCCTTTTCTGTTGCCGAAACCCGGCACAATTCCGTTGGCCGAATGGTCAACTTTCAGAGGCTATGCGCTATTTAGATGCCAATTTAAAATATCGCTATCTGGTCGATGTGTGGGGCATGTTTGAGGCATGCTAAGAATACGCCTAAACATATATGGACAAACCAGCTATGTGCACTGAGCACATTGAATTGTACGCGATGACGGATCATGGTTCCAAAAACGCTTTTGGTAATGCCAATGTGAAAATCGGTGTGCTTGATCGAAAACAAGTGAGTCGCAAAAGGACCGGTGCATGCAACCGGTGCAGGGTGTATTGTGCAGAATGGCTTTGCATTGTATGAAACAGGCTATATATGACTGAAAACCGTACGACTTCAATTAATTTCAATCCATCGTTTGCGAAATTGGAAATAACAACGGCCCATCCTGTATGAGATTCTCGATAATACATCTCAGGGCATATGCACTGTTATACAAATCCGCGTGCCGGGGCTGATCGAAGTACGAGGATTGAGCTCCGATGTTGTTAAATCCACGCTGAAGTTTTTCGACCGCCAAAATTCCAAATGTGTCTCTCGTCCAGCATAGGGCTCGCTTATCGATCCATTCATAGAATCTCTGGCGAGCACAAGGCTGATTGATCCCCGCCGTTTCGATCTCCAGTATCGTATCGAATTCGTCATTCAGAAAACGTTTGCATTCATCGGATAGATTGGTTGTCATATTTGTTCCTTCCCATCTTGAGTCCTTCATATTTAAGCAATTGCCGCGCACAAATTATGAATTATTTTCCGGCTCATCCAACTGGTGCGAAAAAAAGAGTCGCTTACAGACCAGAGGTCTGTAAGCGCTAGGCGGGAAAATGACGGGGAATCGGTTTAGACCAAACTGAAGGAATCAGCCAAGCCTTCGCCGGTGGGATGCGATTATCATCAAGCAAGGCTTGCGCCAGATGATGCAGTAAATTTTTGGGGATACTGCACTGCGATACGTCGCTCACCTGGTGGTAAAGAACATCGTTTTTGCTTGCCGATTCTAGGTCGGTGACGTTGAAACTCGTACAGTGAAGCGACAATGATGAATTATGTATGTTGAATTATAAAACAGTTAAAAATTAAAAATTAAACATTCACCCTTCAATGGTGGATTACCGAGGTTCTGTGCGAATTACTATTTTGAAGAACCAGCATTGGCACCTTACGTGTGCATTGCTTTCTCCATGCCGAATAATATCGTCGGCACGGGAGAAAGACATCATGGTCTCTACACAAAGTTTTGTCTGCCGGTACGTCTCATTATTCACTATTGCCGCCGCAATGGCAATAAGCGTGAATGCAATGGGTGCCCAAACGCGTCCTGTGGGTTCATTTAGCACGCCAAGCGGAGGCGAAACGTACATGCCAGGCCAGGAACGGCAGATTTCCATGCTTATGCGCAGGGCATTCAAACTCATCGTCATTGAACTAAGCCGGGATGGCGGCGTAACGTTTGAGCCAGTGGGCACGATCAATAATACCCATAAGGCTCGTTGGGCACGAAACACTCTTCCATGGCTGGTCACCGGACCCGCTTCGGTGAACTGCCTGTTGCGCGCAACAATGGCTCAACGAAAAGGACCAGTGTCGATCTTATCCGCGACGTTCAGTATCGGTACGACTCAAGGCGGCGGTGCATCAGCTCCTGGACCGGCGGGTCCTATAGGGCCACAAGGTGTGGAGGGTGCCGCGGGATCGAAAGGCGACACGGGTGCGCAAGGCGTGGCTGGCCCGCAGGGTACTAACGGTGCACAGGGCTTGGCGGGTCTGAAGGGCGACACGGGCGCACAAGGTTCGGCCGGCCCGCAAGGATCTGGTGGTGGGCAAGGCGCGGCAGGTCAGAAGGGCGACACGGGTGCACAAGGCTTGGTCGGCCCGCAGGGACCTGTTGGCGGGCAAGGCGTGGCAGGTCTGAAGGGTGACACGGGAGATTTTGGTTCAATGGGACCTGCTGGACCACAAGGTGCTCAAGGTATTCAAGGCGGTAAGGGTGATCCCGGCATACAAGGTTCCGTAGGTCCCCAAGGTCTTACGGGCGCGCAAGGAGCGGCTGGCCCGGCTGGTCCCCCAGGATGTGCGGGTCCGCAAGGAGTCGCCGGCCCGGCTGGTCCCCAAGGCAGCAAAGGAGAAACAGGTCCGACCGGCCCGACCGGTCCGCCGGGCCCTACAGCCATCCCATTCTCGTCGCCCGGGCATGCGGTGTTCTGCCACAACCTGACCAATACGGCGCTCGACCATACCGAAACAATCAATGACGGGACCTGCAAACCCAACTCCTGCATTATTGTGACATACATCGGTGGGAACAAGGATGCCCATATCACGATCAAGTCGGAGAGTTCTGGAGTCTTCGTAGTCGCGCTATACGCCACGAGTGGAACGTTCTCAACTGCGGAAGGACTGAACTACATCATCGTGAATCCGTTATAAGTATCTCAAAATCATATAGTCCTGTATGAAATTGAACCAACCTGCTTTAGGTTTGTGTCCGGTTAAGGCGCTTTACTTAATAGTTACATAATAGAAACACGGAATCCATTGTTGGGCGCCAATTGGCCCTAATGTTGCGTATACTTTGCTATGTCGTATCGATATTCAAACGAAGGGCGAGCAGGCGTCGATACAACGATCTATCCATCAATCCAATCAAACCACGAAAATACAGAGACTTTTACTTCCGAGGACCACCATGTCTGATTCGCCTGAATTCTATTCGGAGACACTCACTCGCCAATCGGATCGAAAAACCGAAGCGCTGGAACAAAAAGCCCGCGAATTAGCGCGTACGGTTGAAACTGAGCGTCGGCAGGCCATTACGCAATCGAACGAGAAAATTGAGGCATTGGAGCAAAAAGCTCGGGATATGGCCTGGTTTGTCGAGACAACACGGCAGCAGACCCTGTTGCAATCGGATAAAAAAATTGAAGCCTTGGAACAGAAAGCTCGCGATCTGGCCGATTTCGTAGAGACTTTGCGAAACCAAACACGCTTACAATCTGAGACAGAAATCGAAGCGTTGGGGCAAAAAGCCCGCGATTTGGCTCTTTTCGTTGAGACAGTACGCAAAGAAACACGTTTGCGGTCTGAGGCCGAAATCGCAATGTTGGGACAAAGAGCTCGGGACTTGGCTGTTTCGATGGAGACCGTACGTGAAAACACGCTCCTGAAATCGGACACCGAAATCGCGGCGATGGGGCAACAAGCGCGGGACTTGGCTGTCAACGTGAAAACCGTGCGTGAAGAGACTCTCTTGCAATCGGAAACGGAAATTAAAGCACTCAAACTGCAAGCACGTAACCTGGCCGTTTCCCTGGAGAAGTCGCGAATAGAGACCCTCATTGAATCGGACAGGGTGACCCGCAAACTCAACGAAGAGCTGGAGCAGCGTGTCCTGGAACGCACCGGGCAACTGGAGGCAGCGAACACGGAACTCGAGTCTTTTTCATATTCCGTCTCACATGATTTGCGCGCGCCGCTCCGGGCGATCGACGGCTTTTCCCGCATTGTGCTTGAAGAACATGCCGCCGCCTTACCGGATGAGGCTAAAGCCTATTTGAAATTAGTGCGCGACAATACGCGCCAAATGGGACAGTTGGTGGACGACCTGCTCGCTTTTTCACGCCTGGGCCGCTTGGCACTCACCAAGCATACCGTTGATCCGGGCAAGATTGTGCGTCTGTGTCTGCAAGCCTTGCAGACAGAACAGCAAGGCCGGCAATTGGAAATCGTCATCGGCGACTTGCCGTCCTGTCAGGCCGATCCGATTTTGCTCAAGCAAGTCTGGGTGAATTTGCTTTCCAACGCCTTGAAATACACGCGTAAGCGCAAGGACGCCCGTATTGAGATTGGCTGGAAATACGGGGACAGACAGGACGTCTTGTCTGTCCCCGTATTTCCCGTTCCCGTATTTTCCGCCACGAAAACGGTTTATTTCGTCAAGGACAACGGCGCTGGCTTCGACATGAAGTATGCCCACAAACTCTTCGGCGTCTTTCAGCGGCTGCACCGCGCGGCCGATTACGACGGCACGGGCGTAGGCTTGGCCATCGTGCAGCGGATCGTTAACCGCCATGGCGGGCGGGTCTGGGGTGAGGCTCAACTCAACCAGGGCGCGACTTTTTCTTTCACTCTTGAATGAGGATTGATCGATGAACGAGAATGGCGTTGAAATTCTGCTGGTCGAGGACAATCTCAACGATGAAATGCTGGCGCTGCATGCGTTCAAAAAGCATAACCTCGCCAACAAGGTCCAGGTGGTGCGAGACGGGGCGGAGGCGCTGGAGTTCATCTTTTGCACCGGCGCCTATGCCGAGCGCCATTTTTCGAACCCGCGGTTGATCCTGCTCGACAAAAAATTGCCTCTGGTGGACGGCATGGAGGTGCTGCGTCAGATTCGAGCCGACCCGCGTACACACACGGTTCCCGTGGTCATGCTCACGTCATCGGCGGAAGAGCGCGACATCATCGAAAGCTACAAGTTGGGCGTCAACAGTTACATCGTCAAGCCGGTGAACTTCGAGCAGTTCAGCGAAACCGCCCGGCAATTGGGCTACTACTGGCTGCTTATCAACCGGCAAGCGGCCCATTGAGCCGATCGTTACTACGAAACGAGCTCATGAATGAGGAGTCATCGATGAATATGAAAACGACTGAAATTCTGCTGATAGAGGACAATCCTAACGAAGAAATGCTGGCGATGCATGCGTTTAAAAAACATAACCTGGCCAATAAAATCCACGTGGTTCGCGACGGGGCGGAGGCGTTGGAGTTCATCTTTTGTACCGGCTCCTATGCCTTGCGCGATTTTGAGAATCCCTGGGTGATCCTGCTCGACAAAAAATTGCCTCTGTTGGACGGCATAGATGTGCTGCGCCAGATTCGAGCCGATCCGCGCACCCGCTTAATTCCAGTGGTTATGCTAACGTCGGCGGCGGAAGACCGCGATATCATCGAAAGTTTCGATTTGGGCGTCAACAGTTACGTCGTCAAGCCGGTCGACTCCGAGCTGTTCTGCGAAATCGTCCGGCAAGTGGCCTACTACTGGATTCACATCAACCAGCAACCGGAGCTGCTCCCCGGAATCAGGATCAGGTGAATTCAGTGCCAAAGGCGCGCCGTATATTATTTCGAGTTGGCTATTTCGAGGTCAACGGCCGGATAGCTCTTGAGCTTCAATACTAATGTGCTGCGTGCCAAGCCCAGGACCTCGGCCGCTTCGCTTTTGTTTCCATCGCAATTCTTCAATACTTCGAAGATGTGGCGGCGTTCCACGTCCGCCAACGATTGAGATCCCACATCGTCCCGTCTGGCCGCGCCAGGAATGTTTATTTCAGCAGGCTGGATTTCGTTTCCTACGGCGAAAATGACCGACTGCTCCATGAGGGATCGCAGTTCGCGCACATTGCCGGGCCAGGCATAAGCAAGCAACCGATCTTCAACGTCGGGCGCCAGCGTACGCGCTCCTTTACTTGCCAAGGCAACAAAGTGGCGGGCCAATGGAAAAATATCTTCACGGCGTTCGCGTAAGGGCGGAACGGTGAGCACCACGGTCGCTAGGCGGTAATACAGATCCTCGCGGAACTCTTTCGTCTTGCAGCATTCGCGCAAGTCTTTGTTCGTGGCGCATATAATGCGCGCGTTCACGGCCACATCCTTGTCGCTGCCAACGGGGCGAATGACTTTTTCCTGAATGGCGCGAAGAAGTTTAGTCTGGAGGCTGTATTCCAAATCGCCGATTTCATCCAGGAACAGCGTTCCTCCGTCCGCTTCCAGGAACGCGCCCTTACGTTCCCGGTCGGCGCCAGTAAACGAACCTTTTACGTGTCCGAACATCTCCGATTCAAATATCTCCGCCGGAATAGCGGCACAATTTCGAGCCACAAAGGGTTTGGATGCGCGCCGCGACTGGAGATGCAACAAGTGTGCGATGCATTCTTTTCCACTTCCGGTCTCGCCTTGAATGGCAATGGACGCATCGCTGATCGAGGCTTTCTTTACGCGCTCGAGGAGCGCAAGCATGGGGGGAGATTCGACTACGATATGCGCCATGGCACTGCCGGCCAGAACGCTCTGCAGCTTTCGTTCGGTCTCCTTTAAGGCGCTTAGGGTGCGATTGCGCTCGGTAACGTCACGCAGCACGCCTGCGGCGAATCGCTTCCATTTCCCGGTGAATTCCGCAAGACTCACTTCGAGCTCGACGGTTTCGCCGTTTTTGCGTGCACCCGGCATCTCCGTGCGTTTCGATGGATCCAACTTTGTATCTTTTTCCAGCGCGGCCTTCCGATTGAGAAATTCGGGTATAAGCAGCGTCAGCTTTTTTCCCACCAGCTCGGCCTGTGTATAACCAAATATGTGTTCGGCTGCCTTATTCACGAACATCAGATTAGAATCCTCGTCAATTGTAACGAGCACATCTGAAGCGGTATCTGCCAGGCAGCGGTAACGTGCGTCGCATTCCCGCATCGCTTCCTCGGCGCGCATGCGTTCGATAAAAAGTCCGATCTGATTGCCAATGACCGCCGTCATCTCAAGAACGTGCGCGTCTGGCTGGCACAAACTCTGGCCGACGAATTCCATTGCACCCAGAATGTTTCCTTTTGATTTGATCGGAAAACATCCGGCGCCGCGAACATCTGCTTTAATCGAGATCGGTGGGAGTGGGTAAACCTTATCGTCGATCGTGGCGCTCCAAACCGGATCTCCAGAAGTCCAGACACGCTCAAGCAAACCGCTTTTCGGCACCGTGATGGGCTTGTCCTTCAGTGTGGACAGTGTGGAATCCGCCGGATTGGGTGTGGCGGAGCTCCAGACTCCTTCGCGGATCATCACTTGAGCTTCATTGTCGAAACTCCATAAAATTCCCAATTCCCAATGGAGCGTCTCGATTATTTCGCGCAGAATTGCCGGAGCAATATCGCTGAGTGTATGCGCGTCGGCGAGCAGCCGAGTGACCGAATAATGTGCGGCCATGCGCCTGGCGAATTTGGCCGTATTGCCAGAAGCGGTATCGTCCGCGGAGTTGGAGCGGGAATCTTGTTTATTTGGCATACGCCCCCAATGTGGCACGACAAACATTCTGGTATTTCACCATTCTTTAAGTTTGGCACCGATGAGAGGTATGTCAAGATGGATAAATTTAATTTCAAAAAACGGGGTGCGTAGTCTTATTGTGGCAAATGAAGGATGAACCCGGAGGCAACCATAGAATATGAATAATGGGAGGTATAAATCCCATAATTCCCATGACCTACGGCTGCTGCTGCCGCCCGGACTTTGTCCGGGCCCTCTATCCTCATTATACAAGGATTTTCCAATCGACCGATTGTCGCGGGGAACTAGTGTATTTCCGCATAGCGCGCCACTAATCCCAAAAACCGGCGTTGATACAACGTGCAACGTACGCACATCTTTCCGTATTTATAACCAACGGCCTTGCAATTGCGCAACAAGTCCACGTTCCCAACAGAATAGCTTCGACTGGGATGGACTTTTGTGTGAGATTCATGGCTTGTGACGACCCTAATACCGGGCGTCGCGTTTTGAAGGAGGGTGTTAAGATGCAAGGCGATAAAATGGTTTGTTTGCTGCTGTGTACATTGGCGTTGATTGGCGGCGCGAGCGCAGGCGCCACGGATGTCGCGTATACCGGCGGGGCTTATCCAGAGCACGCCAAACCGGGTGAAGTCTGGTGTCTGATTACAACGCCGCCGGAATTTAAAACCGTCAGCGAACAGGTTCAGTGCCAGCCGGCGAGTTGTAGATTTGAAACGATTCCAGCCGTGTACGAGACGCGCACGGAGCAGGTGTGCTGCAAGAAAGAAAGCAAGCGCTGTATCGAAATCCCAGCCGAATACGAGACGCGCACGGAGCAGGTGTGCTGCAAGAAAGAAAGCAAGCGCTGTATCGAAATCCCAGCCGAATACGAAACTCGCACGGAACAGGTTTGCTGCAAACCGGAGAGCACGCGCTGTATTCCCATTCCGGCCGTATACAAGACCGAGACGTATCAAGTGGAGAAGTGCGCCAGCCGGACAGAATGGCAAAATGTGGACTGCGACAGCGTGAATGTTTCGGCCGAAGGGAAGGAGACAAAAGGCAAATGCGTGGCGCTTGTCACGATTCCCGCCACATTCGAGACGCGTTGCAAGCAAGTATGCGTGTCACCGTGCAGCTCACGAACCGAAGTTATTCCCGCTGAATTCAAAACGATTGAAAAGCGTGTCTGTGTCAAGCCCTGCAGCAAAACCTACGAAGTCATTCCTGCCGAATTCAAGACCGTTGAAAAACGGGTCTGTGTGAAACCGTGCGGCAAAACGTATGAAGTCATTCCCGCCGAGTTCAAGACAGTCGAAAAACGCATCTGCACGTGCGACGAATCGAAGCGCCGGATTGAAATTCCCGCCGTCTTTGAGACGCGCACGAAAGAGGTGTGTGTCGGAAACGAACGCAAATTCTGGCGCTTGTCGTCCTGTCCCGCTCCAATCGGAGTTGCCTCGTGCAACACATGTGAAGCGAAAGGAAAGAAATGCGACACTTGCAACACGTGCGACGCTGAGGTAGTCGACGTTATGTACGATTCTAATTATAACGACGGCGCGACGGGACACATTCACGGTCACCGTTAACATCACGATAAGAAAGTTCCGCACCCGGTCCAACCAGAGGTTGGACCGGGTGCTATGACGGAAAGTATATATTTGCCCGGTAGTGACCGATTTTCTAATTCACCTCTACGGTAATCATACATTACAAGCAACCCGCCCCATCACGATGGCGGCGTTCGTTCCGCCGAAACCGTAAGAGGTTTTTAAAATATTCTTAAAAGTTCCGTTAAGTGGCGCACCGATCGGCGCGTTGAGATCGCATAGAGGATCCTTTTCATTCGGATCCAGTCCAAGTACCGGGGGAATTTTTCCATCGCGCAGAGTCATTATGGCGGCGATGGACTCCAGCACTCCTGCCGCGCCCATGGTGTGTCCGATCGAGCTCTTGATGCTGCAGACAGGAATCGTGCGGCCGCGCGGACCGAAAACAGCGTGTACAGCTTTGGTCTCAAGCGCATCGTTTAATGGTGTGCCAGTGGCGTGCAGGTTGAGGTGATCGATGTCGCCGGGAGAAATACCCGCATCGTCGAGCGCCGCGCGCATCACCGCTTGAAAGCCATACGCCTCTGGTTCGGGCGCGGTCATGTGATAGGCGTCGTTATTCATGGCGCGCCCGAGCACGTGCGCATAAATGTTCGGTGCCTTGCGCCCAGCGGCATGCTCAGGACTTTCGAGCACAACTGCCCCGGCGCCTTCCGAAAACAACGTTCCTTTACGGCGCTTATCGAACGGTCGGATGGTATCAGGAGTAATCGCGCGCAGGGCCGACAGCCCGGCGTAGGCATAGAGGGAAAGCTCGTCGTAACCGCAGGCAATTGCCACATCGGCGCGTCCATGGCGAATCAAATCCAGCGCCAGTCCGATAGCCGCCGTCCCGGAAGCGCACGAGAGTGACAAATTGAAATGCGATCCGTCAAGACTATAACGACCGGCAATTCGGTTGGCCGCCGAACCGAGCAGATAGCCATCAAGACTCGCCTGAGAAATTGTTGACGTTCCATCGATCAGCGCCCGCTCCGTTACGGACATCCCGCCGAAGTTACTTCCGGTGACGATGCTGGAATGGCGCAAGCCGCTCTTTCCGATGCCCTCAATCAAATGTGTATCTGGTGCGTCCGGCGTCAAGCCCAGCGCGTCGCGAAGTGATTCGCCGATAGCATCTTCGAGCATGCGAACAGCTCTGGCCGGTTGGTCCACTTCGGTGGTGTTTGGATATCCGTCGACGACGCCGGCCAACGGATTACGGAACATGGATGCGTCGAAGAGCGTCAATGGTCTGAACGAGGATTGGCCCTGTAGGAGCTTGGACCAGAGCGTGGCGACCGTGTGCCCGTGCGGCGAGACGGCGCCCATTCCAGTGATAACGGCGTATTCGGCATCGCGGGACACAGGCGGAGCTCCTGGCTCTTAGGACTATTCAACGTCTTGCACGCAACGAAAACCAAGATACGGTTCGTTGCACTCTGGACGAATATATTGAACGCTGGTGCAGCGCGCCAATTCCGGAGATCCATCAACGTAGCAGGCGCCTTTCACTGCGCGGAAGAGCCGCTCGCCGGCACGGCGGGCGGTGCTCGTCCATTCAAGTACATTGCCAGCCATATCCATGACGCCGAAAGGACTGGCGCCTTCTGGAAAACTGCCTACGGCGGAGGTGCGACGTTCTGCTTCGGATCCGGCTTCATTGCCGGCGCGCAATCGGCCGCAGCCGGCTTTGAACGTATTGCCGTACGGAAAGCGGCGCCCGTCGGCGCCACGCGCGGCTTTTTCCCATTCGTAGACCGTGGGCAGACGCTTTCCGTAATGCTCGGCAAACTCGTTGCCTTCGTACCAGGTCACCAGTGTAACGGGATGGCGATCGAAGCGCGCGGGCCGCGAGCCGGGGCCGTTAACCCTTGGCGCCGCACCGATCTCGGCCAGAAACTTTTTGTAAGCGCCTTCTGTAACCGGTGTGGTATCGATGGCGAAAGGCCGCAGTGTTCTGGGAACTTTGCGTTCGCCGGACAGAAAACTTCCGCCGGCGATGAGAATCATACCTGCCGGAGCGGCTACGGCCGACAACGCCGCCGACGTCGATCCGGTGCGTTGTTTGTAAATCGCTGCGGTTCCGCGCCGCGTCGGCTGAACGCTGGATGCTGTTGTACCGTAGGCCTCCTTTCCGGCCGTTCTCGCGGTCTGAAAACCCGCGGCGTCTCCTCCCGGCAAAGGCAGGTCGCGGCCGCACGCTGGGCAGTTCAACGATTCGCGATCCATTTGGACCGGCGTGAGATTTCGGCCGCATACCGGACATCTATACGTGATACGAGCCCATTCGCGCTCAGTGAGACGTTTGACGGCCGAGAGCAATTTGCCGGGGTTGGCTGGCCTGAGATTAGGCCGGCGAGACAGGCAACGCGCAAGCAAATCGAACAAATCTGGTGGCACGTCGGAGTCTTTAGCTTCGTGTAGAAATTCTTTAGCCGGATCTCTCTTGCCAGAGGCCCAGGCAGCCAGCGCCGCCCACGCAGTCGCGTCGCGCGGGAAACTTCGGTCGATTGCCGTCGCCGCTCCGGCTCCGGTGTCAAAGTCCAGCGCATCGCCTCGGCATCCCAGAAGGAATGCGGCGATGCGTGCGGCGGAGAAGACCCAGGCCGCGGGCGTCGGTCCGGATTCGGAGAATAGCTCAGGAGCGATGCAATCAGTCCATTCCGGCCAATGCGGCGGCGAGACTTTCGCCAGGCCAACTTTCAAAGCGAGATGGCCGTCGCCTTGGCGCAGTCCAAGACAATCTGGATTAAGTACGTGGGTCGCCGCGATCAACAATTCGTCCTGAATCGCCGGCCGGCTGACACCGGTGCCGACGGTTGTCAAGAGTGCGTCCAGAGAACGTGCCAGATCGAGAAAAATCGGCAGCACCTGCGCCGGAGACAATGGTCCATGCCGAACCAGTTCCGCTAGCGAGTTCACTGGCGGCGCGGCCACTATGGCCACACCACCGTGCCCTGCTTCGCCAATCCATTCGATGGCGCCCAGCAATGGAAATGTCTCGAAAGCCGAATCGCCCGTATCGCGTATAGCCGCACGCCGTCTGTTTGACTGGGAGAGGCGGGGCATGTCTGAAATGTTTCTTTCTTGCGGCGGTGCAGGAGCTTTGATCCGTGCCGACGAACAGACGGCGGCAAGCAATGGAGCCAGCGGATGAACCGAACGGTTATGGAGTGGAACGAGAAGAAAACGCGTCGGTGTTGCCGCCGAACGTTCCAAGGGCGAAAGCCAGGCAGCCTCCAAGCTTCCAGCGTCAATCTGCTCGACGTGGTAGCGATTCCACAATTGATCGCCAGGCAGAATATGCGCGCTCACGGGGCCAGAACCAGGCTGGCATACTTGGCCGCCATAATATCTCGTGCGACAGTAAGACTGTCAGCCAGATGGCGGTAGAACTCCGCATCCATTTCCGCTTTCAATGCAATGTCGACGAACGCCATCGACAATACCTTGCGCTCCTCAGCGTCGAGAATTCCGTCATCGTTCGCGTCGTAGGGCTTGAGTCTCGCGCCGGGCAGCCGCGAAGCGGGTCGCCCTTTCTGCAACGATTCGAAACTGTCCTTTGGAATCTGTCTGGCTGCTTCGATCTCGGCTTCAGAGAGCAATCCATCTTCGTTGGCGTCGATCTTTTGAAACAATTTGGCGGCGCCGATCAAAATGGCCAGAGCATCCTGATATTCATCGGCGGTCAGTTTGCCGTCATTGTTGCGATCCAGGCGTGAAAGCGTTTCCACGATGTCGTCGGCAAGGGCTTTGCGCTGCCGGCAGACGTCCACTGCGTGCCGGCAGGTCTCGATCTCGGGCACCTGGAAATCGAGCTTGATTCTTACGGTTGAATGTTTGTTCGCAGCTTCGGCACGGATTGGAACAAGGTCGCTGTAATCGCCTAGTTTAGCGAGGCGGCGCTGGCGCTCCTTTTCCTTATCGGTGCGCGCCTGTTCCTCTTCCTGATACGTTCTCTTTATTTCGTCGATTTCCTTCTGAGCTTTCACCTTTTTATCGTCGATAAACATTTGGACCCATGCATTTATCTTTGTCAATTCGCTTTCCGTATTCTTGGCGTCTTTAAATATTTCGTCGCGCGTTGGAATCCGTGGAAGCGTTATTAGGATCGCCAGTTCGGCCGCCTTCTTGTCCTGGATCGCTTCAGCCGCTTCACGGTCGGTCTCTGCCAGAACCTGGCTGGATGCGAGGATCGACGGAAGACACAGTATGAAAATACGAGTCCGAAGATGAGGCATGCGGTTAGCCTCCGAGAGTTAGGACAGAAGAAACCCAAGCGTTAGTTTCATCTGTTTTGCCGCTATGTCAAGAGACAAGGTTAAACGCGAGAAATAGAAAAGCCTCGGTTTTATCGATCCATTCGTCTTGTCCCTTTACCCTTTCCTCCTTTTCGTTTCACCCGGCCCCGTTTTTGTTCCGCAACCAATTCAATCAGCACGCCACCGGTGGTTTTTGGATCGAGGAACGCGATTCGCGAATCGGCCAGTCCATCAGCGGGGTAGCCGGGAAGGGGATCGATCCCTTTGGCGGCAAGCAATTTTAAATCCGATTCCAGGTCGATGCTGCGTAACGCAATGTGGTGCAGACCGGGACCACGCTTCTCAATAAACTTTGCGATCGAGCCTTTTCCAGGCGGATGATCTTCGAGCAGTTCGATGCGCAAACCCTCTTTGCATGCGACCTGTGCGCGGACGTGTTGTGAGGCGATGATCTCGGGTTCATCCAGCGTGAAACCGAGCGCGGCATACAATTCACTCGCGTCGCCTAGGCTCTCGACTGCGATGGCTAGGTGGGCAAGGGAAAGACCGAGATCGAATTGCATGATTAAATTATAATGGAAAGGAACATTCCGGCCATTGCTCAAAGCAGTTTTATTAATTCAAAATTAAAAACCATTAAAAACGGTGTGAAGAGTACAGGGCGGATGATCAGCACACTGTTCTAAGAACTTGTGCAGACAGACCTTAGAATAAACACGTGCATCGGATTTTTTGAGATAATTACAGGATTTTTATTGAATTGATTCCGCATATCAACAATAATAACTCACTTAACTTTCGACAGCATATTATTAAGGGTGCGATCATGATAATAACGTATTGTGAAAACTGCGGAACGGTTTTAATTCCAGTTAGCGGAGAACCGCACCGCTGCCCCGACTGCGTATCGGGGCAAAATCAACGCCGGGATTATCCGCGCCCCGATTATGTATCATCGCGCAAGAAACTTCAGCTTTTTACGCGCGCGCAACTGCATCAGCCGAATAATTCGTTGCCGGTCGGATGCGTTTCTGAACCGCCTCCCGAAACGATGGCACTGCCGACTGACAACTGAAGAAGTTCAAAACGATCACCCGCCGGATACCGCAACGACGTTATCGTCCGGATTGCGGTCGATGAGCTTATTGATCGGGTCGATACCCGCTTTTGACGGAAGGCTGTCGACGGTAATAGTGAATTCGCATTTTGTCTGGCGGATCCATTCCTTTTTAAGATAAATCGGTTTGCCAGCCGAATCCAGAACGCCGATATCGATTAGATCGTTGATGGGAATCTCTTTTTCCGCTCCCTTTTCGTCTTCATCGATGCGAAACTTCTTGGCCTCAACCGTTAGATGAACTTCGTATCTTCCGTCGTTGGTCTTCGTATAAGTCGCGGAGACGGCGCGATTCTCATATAGCGTGATAGTTTCGAACATATCCTTGATGATGTATTGCATATCCGGCGGTGTCACTTTACGAAACTGGTCGAGCAATTCGTATGAATTTGTATAGGGAGGCTCCTGGAAAGCCACCGCTTTGACGAAACTGGATAGCGCGCGATTCACCGCCTCTTCGCCGATGTAGTCCTGTAGCGCGTACATGACCAGGCTGCCCTTATTGTAGCAAATATAATTCTGATTTGCGTTCTGGCATAAGGACATTTCGTGCCAGTGCTCGCCCCCCCGTCCATTCAGATACCCATTTAATTCGTAGTTAAGAAAGCGTTTCATCTGTTCCGGGCCGAATTCCTTTTTCATCACCATCAGCGCGGTGTATTGCGCGAGGGTTTCGGAGAGCATCGTCGATCCAACGACATTTCCACCGATTACCTGATGCGCCCACCATTGATGTGAAACTTCGTGCGCGGTGACGTACATCGGATAATCAATATCCTCATCGCTATTGGGGTCGACTTTGGCAATAAAGCCGATGCTTTCAGAATAAGGAATGGTATTTGGAAACGATTGCGCAAATTCGCCATAGATTCGCGGGAATTCGATAATTCGCATCTGTTTGTGCTGGTATGGGCTGTAATTTGCCGAGCAGTAATCGAGGGACAGTTTCATGCCTCTCATCATGCGATCGAGGTTATATTCGTGGCCTTTATGATAATAGATCTCAAGTGGAATAGCATTCCACGTGTCGCGTTTAATTTCGTATCGCGCGGACAGGACAGAAAATAAATTCAGGATTCGATTGGTTGTCTTGTATTGGAAATAATGCCGGCCGTTCTCCTCCCAATCGCGCTGAAGGTATCCTGGTGCGATCGCAATCTGATCTTTGCTCGTTCCGACCGTCGTTTCCAAATCGATCCAGTCGCCGTCCGTCGAAATGTAGTTGTTCATTCGCGCTTGCAGATCGTTTGCATAGGCCATAGGCGTCCGAGGACCGAGGTTGTGCTTGCCGCGGGTTGCATCGTCGGATAATTCCCCGTTGGCGTTGTACCCAATATGCGGG
>Ga0206991_10086_pt1 | contig 26710 bp, 19 predicted proteins | sample Alteio_BWMinCont_9_FD_153286 | JGI IMG/M metagenome (GOLD analysis project Ga0206991, IMG submission 153286) | Enriched cells from forest soil in Barre Woods Harvard Forest LTER site, Petersham, Massachusetts, United States -... | ecosystem: Environmental > Terrestrial > Soil > Temperate forest >...
ATCAAGATGATCGGTATTTGTCATGGCGAGACCTCTACCGGTGTGATCACCCAACTCGACGAGTTCCGCAAGGTCGCGGATGAAATCGGCGCGCTACTGGTCGTGGACGCGGTGGCCACGCTCGTGGGAGTGCCGCTCGACGTAGACCGCCAGAGGATCGATCTGTGCTTCAGCGGATCGCAAAAAGCGATCAGCGCCCCTCCAGGCATGTCGCCGATCACGGTGGGACCGCGCATGGAAGAGGTGCTGCGCACACGCAAGACTCCCGTGCAAAGCTGGTATTTTGATCTCACCACCACGATGAATTTCTGGGGTAAAGACCGCACCTATCACCACACTCCGCCGATCTCGATCGTTTTCGCGCTGCGCGAAGCCTTGCGCATCGTCTTCGAGGAAGGCCTGGAGGCAAGCTGGCAGCGCCATCGCAGCAGCCAGATCGCGCTGATCGCGGGACTTCAGGCGCTCGGAATCGAGCTTTTTGTCCCCAATGAAAAGGATCGGCTGGCGACCGTTACCAGTGTCTTTGTGCCCAAGGGCGTCGAGGACCTGCGCGTACGCGGGCAGCTGCTCAACGAATTCGGCATCGAAATTGCCGGCGGGATCGGTCCGCTGAAAGGCAAGATCTGGCGCATTGGCTTGATGGGCTATGTGAGCCAGGCCAAGCACATCCTGTTTTTCCTCGCGGCGCTGGAAAAGGTTCTGCTGGACCAGGGTCTCAGCGTTTCGCCGGGAGCGGGTGTGGGGGCGGCCATACGACACTACTCCCAATCCCACGTCGAACCCGCTACCGTTGGACATCGAAGCTAGCCCATGGCCGCGAAGGCCACGATTGCTAACGACGGGCCGATGAGCAGTTTCGTCGACCCGTTTGACGTGGCGTCTCGATTGACAGGCCAGGCGTATCAGGTGCGCTTCTCGCATCTCTGGAACGGTATTGCCACTCGCCACAGCGATAGCGTGGACACCAAATTTTTCGTGGATGGACACGCGGCGATTGTGGGCCTGGCGCATACCGGGTTCGTGCAGTTCCGGGCCCGGGCGGGGCGCGACCTTACGGATCGTGAGGCCAGCTATATCGCCGCCACCTACCTTCGAGAGCGGCTCGAACAGGAAGACGAGCGACCCCTTTACGACGTTTCAGAAACCGACCTGCTGCGCTTGATTGAAAAAATCGGTATCCGGTAAAAGTCTAGGCCAGGCGCTAAGCGTCGGAAAGAGATTCGTCGAACGGGGTCGGCTTGGCGGGCTCCGCATTCGCGGCTTCGGTTAGCTCGCGCGCTTCCAGGATCGCCCCGCAATCCACGCACTCGATGTACTCCGCATCATCATCCTTGGCAATGAGCCGAGTCTGTTTATGCTTACATGTGGGAATCTCTGTCATAAAGCCAGCGCAGCGGACCAAAAAATCATATCATGTCTCGACCGGTCGGAGCGCTCCTGTGGATGACTCTCGCCGCGGGAGCGACCTTCCGGCGCTTGTGCTAGAGTAGCGCGTTTGAAAGCAGCCCATGGCGACAAAATCTGCCATTCGAACTACCGAGTTGCCTCCCGAAAAACTGCGCTGGCGGTGTGATCCGGAACGCATTCCTTTCGACACCACGGCTCAGGCCGAGTCCATCGAGGGCCCCGTCGGCCAGGATCGCGCTCTGCGTGCGTTGCGGATGGGCGTGGAGCTTGCGGCGCCTGGATACAACGTCTTCGTCTGCGGCTTATCGGGCACCAGCCGAGGCGGCATGATCCAGAAAATGATTGAGGAATTGCAGCCGCCAACCGAGCCCGGACCGGACCGATGCTACGTCAATAATTTCAAAAATCCGGATCGCCCGCGCTTGCTCACCTTGCCTCGCGGCCAGGCCAACAGTTTCAAAAAGGATATGCAGTCCGGCATCGACTTCCTGCGCCGGCGCATTCCCCAGGTTTTCGAGGGCGAACCCTTCCAGCGGCAGAAGGGCCGCATCGTGGACCGTTACACGCTTCGAGAAAAAGAACTGATGGACGACTTTACTCGCCGCATTGCGCGGGAGCAGTTTGCCCTGGGACACATGCAGGTGGGCGCCGTGGCCCTGCCGGAGATTTTTCCCGTTCTCGATGGGCAGATGGTACCCATCGAAGACATTCCCAAGCTGGTGCAGGAAGGAAAACTCGAAAGCCTTGTCGCCGAGGAGCTCGAGCGGAAATACGAACAGTTTCGGCAGGAGTTCACCGTCGTTTATCGCAAGACGCTGACGCTTTCCCGCGAACTCGCGAGCGAACTCAGCTACCTCGAGCAAGAAGCCGCTTCCGTGCTGGTGGACGGCTTCATCGAGGAACTCAAGGAAAAATACACGGCGACCCATGTCGCGGAATATCTCGAGGAGGTCCGTCACAACATCCTCGATAACCTGGACCCTTTCAAGGAACGCGAAGGCGAAGAGGAGCCCGGCCCCGCTTCGCCGGGCGACGCGCTGCCAAAAATCTCGACATCGGAGCGCGATCCTTTCCGCGTTTATGGCGTCAACGTACTGCTGGGTCACAATGAACAGGACGGCTCTCCGGTCATATTCGAAACCACTCCCACGCATACCAATCTTTTCGGCACCATCCAGCGCAGCTACGATTCGCGCGGCGTGTGGTCCTCCGATTTTATGGATCTGCGCGGCGGCTCCATGCTTCGCGCCGATGGCGGCTTTCTGATCATGTATGCGCTCGACGCGCTCACCGAAGTGGGCGTCTGGCGCACACTGAAACGCACTCTGAATCATGCCAAGCTCGAAATCCAGCCCATGGAGCTTCTCTTCCCCTTCGGCGCCTCGGCGCTGAAGCCCGAACCGATCGATCTCACGGTGAAGGTCATTCTCATCGGCGATCGCAATCTCTACGAACTGCTCTACCTCTACGAAGAGGAGTTCAAAAAGATTTTCAAGATACGCGTGGAATTCGACGAAGAGATGGAGATGAACGACGACGTCATCCGCCAGTACAGTGGCAGGCTGCACAAGCTCTGCGAAGACGAGGGCCTCTGCTCTTTCGATCGCACCGCCGTCGCTGCCATGATCGAGTTTGGCGTCCGCCTGGCTGGCCGCCGCAACAAGGTCACCTCGCGTTTCGTGGACTTGGCCGATCTCGCGCGCGAAGCCTGCTACGTTGCTCGACAGGCCGGCGAGGCGCCCGTTACCGCCGCGCACTTGCGCATGGCCCGCGAAGCTCGTATCGAACGCCATAATCTGATCGAAACCAAAATCCGCGAAATGATCGCCGAGGGCACTTTGCTGATTGATACGGAGGGCGCGCAGGCGGGCCAGGTGAACGGATTGAGCCTGATGGAAATCGGCGGATATCTGTTCGGCAAACCCGTCCGCATTACCGCCTCAACGGCGCTTGGCAAGTCCGGGCTCATCAATATCGAGCGCGAAGCCAATATGAGCGGGCACCTGCACGATAAGGGTATGCAGATTATTGCCGGATATCTTCGCTCTCAATTTGCCCAGGATAAGCCGCTTTCGCTCGCCGCCAGCATCTGCTTCGAGCAATCTTATTCCGGCGTGGATGGCGATAGCGCCAGCTCCACGGAAATCTACGCCTTGCTCTCTGCGCTTTCCGGCCTGCCTATCCGGCAGGACCTCGCCGTGACCGGCTCAGTCAATCAGCAAGGAGTCATTCAGCCGATCGGCGGCGTTAACGAAAAGGTGGAGGGTTTTTACGATGTCTGCCGGGTTCGCGGCTTGACCGGGACTCAAGGCGTATTGATCCCCGTCGAAAACATAGAAGATTTGATGTTGCGGGAAGACCTGATTGCAGCCGTGGCCAAAGGAATGTTTCACGTTCACCCGATTGCCCATATCGAAGAAGGTATCGAGCTCCTCACCGGCGTCGAAGCGGGTTCCCGCGACGCCCACGGCCAGTTTCCCCGCGGCCGCGACACCGTCTTTGGGCGCGTGGACGAGCGCCTTCTCAAAATGGCCGAGACCCTCACCCAGTTCGAATAGCTATTTTCACGGCGACATGGCTCGAAACCCGCGGCGTGAATTCCACCGATAGGCCGGCTTCTTCTGATCTTTGTTGAGAGATTCTCCGCGGCTATCCATCACTTCGACCTCAATGGTGTGATAAGCGCCGTCCCGCATGCCGGCGTTGAAACCCAGATCATATTCGTGGCGCAAAAGAGCGGCGATCTGGCGATACGCACTCTCAAATTCCGCGTCGGACTTGGGGACGAAAGCGTGGCCGCCGGTCTCATCGGCAATCGCGGTGAGCGCGCCATCGAATTGCGCGAAACCCGCGGCGATATCTTTGGCGGACTGCCTGCCCTTCTGTTGCTCCCTTGTCTTCGCTTTGCGCGGCTGCGCAGGCCCGCGAAGTTCGCGTCCCAGCGCTACCGGCAGCACCATCACATTGCTGCGCTGCAGCTTTTCTGCGAGCGCCTGCAAGCGGTCTGGTCCAGAGCCGTCGATGCCGGTCGTCAGCGCCACGATGGCGCGCTTTCCGGGGAAAATAGAGAGCCAATCGACGCATGTCGCCAAGCTATCGTAGAAATTTAGCTGCGCAGTGCCCAGACTGAAAACCAGCGTATGGAGCGCGGCCGCCGCGGTTTGCTTATCGGCGCTGAAGTCCGCGAGAAGTCGCGGCGCTTGCTCATAGCTGGCGACCGCCACGCGGTCGTCTGGTGCAAGCCCGCTGAGCAAAACTGCTGCCGCTGAGGTGTGCTCGTCGCGCAACAGGTAGACAGCGGGCCCGGTCTCCACCAGCAACAGCACCTGGGCGGGCTCGTCCTCTGCCGCGAAGTACGCGATCGGCTGATCTTTACCGTCGACGCGCAAACGGAAGTTCTCCCGGCGCAGCCCGCCAACAAACTCGCCGCGTGCATTGTTGATGGTTACCGGAACGCTGACGACATTGACATCGACGCGGATCGGCGGAATCTCATTTTGCGCGGAGCTCGTGGAGATGTTGCCGGCCACGAGCAGCAAGCTCACCGCCAGCGGAAAATGGATCCTGAAGTTTGGAGGCTTTGCTTTCGGCGGTGTTTTCCTCAAGGGGACGCGCACACCGCCCTCCCGGCAAGGGAAATAGCTACTGAGATCGAGCCGGAGCCGCGGCCGGAGCGCCGCTCGGAGCCGCTGCTGGAGTGGCCGATGCAATCTCCTTTGGCGTCGAGAGATAACCCGTCGCACCGTCCTTAGTCACTTCAAAAATCACCATTTCGTAAGGCGCGCGAACGCCGCGAATATAAAACTGCATGGGCTCGTCCACATTGCGATCTTTTTTCTCGATGGCCTTATCGTCCGCGATTACGGTCATGGTGAATTTGTATTTCTTGGGGTCGGTATTCCGAAGGAGAATCTGAATCGGCCCCACATGCTGGGCGTTCTTCGATTTGGTCAACTTGAAGTCATAGATGTTGCGTTCGTTCAGCCGTCTGAGCGCATCGAGCTCCTCATGATTGCGCGCGATCAACACTCCCTGTCCGTTCAAGTCCCCTACAGCGCTGGTGAGGTTTTTCTTGGTTTCGTCCAAATCTTTTTTGGTCGCCGCGATATCGGTTTTGGCCCCGGTCAAATCGGTCGACACTTGCCCGATCTTCTTTTCGTTTTCCTGCTGCACCTGGCCAATTTGGGCGATCAGTTTGGCGTCGCTGTCCTGTTGCTCCTGCTGTATCTGTTGGGCCATGCCGCGGGCCCGCGCCAGCTCGGCCTGCGTAAGCCCCAGCTTCTGCGATGTCACGTCGAGTTGCGCCCGCAACAGCGCCACGCGCGAATTGGTCTGCTCCAGCTCTTTGCTCAGTACGTCGGCCTGCGAATTGCTTTGGACCAGGGCATTCTGCAGCTGGGTCCGCGAGGTATAGCCAAAATAAACCACGGCTCCGATGCCCAGGAATAGAACGATAATCAGCAGCGGAATCCAGCGCGGGGTAGGCGATGGCTCGTAGGCATATCCCTCATTCGAAGGGGGAACATTCGGAGTGATACTCATGGCCTTCTTTCCTCCCAGACCCGCCTGGCGTACGGCCGGCGCTCGATATGTCCACGACTCAATACATCCGCGAAGATGACTGATCGTTCCAACTTATATTGATTATGGCCGAGACTCCCAGGGTTGTCTACGTTCCAGCCGCTGGGGCGTATGCCATTTTGCTCTGCCGGCATCGTCATCCGTACTACTTGCGGCGGCGAGGCCAGCGCGCTTCCACGGTCGTCGTCAGCCCGCCCCGAGGCGTGAATTCACCCCTTACCGTACACCATACCGGCTTCGTAGCAGCCACGATGTCGCGTAGCATCCGGTTGACAGCATTCTCATAGAAAATCCCCAGATTCCGATACGCCAAAAGGTAGTGTTTCAAAGCTTTCAGCTCCAGACATTCACGACGAGGCTCGTATTCGATCGTAATGGTCCCGTAGTCCGGCAAGCCGGTTTTGGGACAAATCGAGGTGTATTCCGGGAATGATGTGCGGATCGCGTAGCCCGGAAACTGGTTGGCCCACGTCTCCAACTCCGGGAGCCGGACACTGATTCCAGCTTTAGCATGCTCCTTCGTGTAACCCGGCATAAGCTCTCCTTCGATCGACTGGACTCAAGCCCATTGGAATGAACCTGGTATGTTACAATAGTCTCCTCGTTGTGTGCTGCCGCAGACATCTTCAGGTCACTCTTGGGTGCGAAAATCTGGATATAACCGTGTTCGAACTCAATACGTCTAAGCAACCGGGGAATAACTGTGTCCCATCGAGATGGGGAGTTATGTCCAGATGGCGAGCTCGGTTCTAACGAAACAAACATATGTGGATTGTCAGGGTTGCACTTAATCGGCCATATACATTCATTGTAGTGTCCGTTTTGATTTTAATCCTCAGTGGGGTCGCCATCATCCAGACCCCCGTGGACATTTTTCCCGCCATCGATATTCCCGTGATTGGCGTCGTCTTGGGCTACACAGGACTTTCTCCCCAAGACATGCAAGACCGCCTCGCCAGCGTGATGCAGCGCAACATGAGCAACACGGTCACCGATGTTGAACATTTCGAGTCCCAGTCCTACCACGGTATCTCGGTGGTCAAAGTTTTCCTTCAACCAAAAGCCAACCTGTATGGCGATATCGCCGAGGTCAGCTCGGTGGCAAGTTCGGCGGTCCGAGGTATGCCTCCAGGCACGACCCCGCCCTTCATACTTCCGTACGACGCCGCGGACGTTCCCATTTTACAGATAGGGCTGAGCAGCAAGACGCTCTCTGAGCAGCAGTTGACCGACCTCGGCGTGAACTTCTTGCGCGTCCGGTTGACAACCATCCCGGGTATTGAGTTGCCGGCGCCATACGGTGGCAGGAATCGTATGGTGAGCGTGGACCTCGACCCGCAGAAGCTGTTGCAACGCAACATTTCCGGGTCCGAAGTGGTCAACGCAGTAAATGCCCAAAACCTTGTTCAACCGCAGGGCACCGCCAAGATCGGAGATCGCGAATACGATATCGAGTTGAATAGCAGCGCCAAGACCGTCGAAGAGCTCAATGACATCCCCATCAAGGTCGTGAATGGTGCGATGGTCTTTTTGCGGGACGTCGCTTACGTTCACGACGGCGCCGCATTCCAAATCAATATCTCCCGGCGTGACGGTCATCGGGGAGTCTTGATGGTTGTCCTGAAGCATGGCGCGGCTTCAACTCTGGACGTCGTGCGCAGAGTTCGTGCCGCTCTCCCCACGATCGCCGCCACGCTGCCGGCCGACATGGATATCACGTTAACCGGAGATCAATCCATCTTCGTCCGCGCCGCCATCAGCGGCGTACTGCGTGAAGCGGTGATCGCCGCGTTACTGACGGCAGCCTTGATTCTGTTGTTTCTCGGCAGTTGGCGCAGCACCCTGGTGGTCGCGATCTCGATTCCCCTCTCGATTCTGACCTCGCTCATCGTGCTGAGCTTGCTTGGGGAAACCATCAACATCATGACCCTGGGGGGACTAGCGCTGGCTGTCGGCATCCTGGTGGATGATGCCACGGTAGAAATCGAAAACATCAACCGTTTGATGCCGGAGGGCATGCCGCTGCGCGATACCATTCTCACCGGCGCTCAACAGATTGCCGTGCCTGCCTTTGTCGCCACGCTCAGTATTTGCATCGTTTTCGTTCCCATTTTCTTCCTGAAGGGCGTACCCGGCTTTCTCTTCCGCCCGCTCGCTGAGGCTGTGGTCTTCGCCATGCTCGCCTCCTATTTCCTTTCGCGCACGCTCGTACCCACCCTGGTTATGTATTCGTTCCGTTCGGAAAGGCGCAAGCGGGATGCCGCCCCCGCTCTAGGTGAAATTCATGTCGGCTTTTTTCGCCGATTTCACCTCGCCTTCGAGGAACGCTTTGAAGCCATGCGCGAGCGCTACGTTCATGCGCTCGAATGGTGCCTGGCGCACCGGCTGGCGTTTTGTCTCGGCTTTCTCGGTCTGTGCGCGGCCACCATGCTGCTTGTTCCTTTCCTCGGCTCCGACCTCTTCCCCTCTGTCGATGCAGGTCAAATTCGTCTGCACGTGCGCACTCCCATCGGTATGCGCATCGAAGAAACCGCCGCTCTCTGCGACCGCATCGAGACGTCGATTCGCGGGCAAATCCTCAAAGAGGACCTGGATGGCATCGTCGACAACATCGGCTTTCCGCCCAGCGGCATCAATCTCACGCTCAGCAATAGCGGCGTGATCGGCACGTCGGATGGTGAGATTCTCATCGCTCTCGCGCCCGAACATCGCACCAAGCCCGCGGAGTATATCCGCGCACTACGCCGCTCTTTGCCCAGGGAGTTTCCGGGCACCGAGTTCTTTTTTCAGCCCGCCGATATTGTCAGCCAGGTCCTCAATTTCGGCTTGCCGGCTCCCATTGATGTCCAGCTCTCCGGCCCTGACGTGCGGCAGAATTTTGAACTGGCTCGCGAGTTTCTGCCCCGCCTGAAGGCCATTCCGGGAGCCGCTGACGTCCACATCCAGCAGGCCTATAACCAACCGCAACTCGACATCAACGTGGACCGCATCAAAGCCCAGCAAGTGGGTATGACCGAGTCAACGATCTCCAGCAACGCCCTCGTTTCGCTGACCAATAGCTTTCAAACGGCGCCCAATTTCTGGGTCAGCCCGCAAGGTGTGACCTATACCATCGCCACGCAGACTCCGCAGTACCGCATGGATTCTTTGCCGGATCTTCGGGATATGCCGGTCATCAATGGAAGCGGCACAAACGCTCAGGAGCAACTGATCGACAACCTGGCGAGCATCTCGCGGGAATCCGGGCTGGCAGTGGCTTCGCAGTACGACATTGTCCCGGTCGTGGACACTTATGTCAGCGTGCAGGATCGCGATCTCGGCGGCGTTTCGGCGGATGTGGTCAAAGTCGTGGGCCAATACGAGAAAAAGCTTCCGCGAGGCACCTCGGTGGTCATTCGCGGGCAAAGCGATACGATGCAATCGTCCTTCTCCGGACTGGCCATCGGCCTGGTCTTTTCCGTGGTCCTCGTCTATTTGCTCATGGTTGTGAATTTTCAATCGTGGGTCGACCCCTTCATCATCATCACGGCCCTTCCCGGGGCTCTCAGCGGCATCGTGTGGATGCTATTTTTTACCGGGACCACCTTAAACGTTCCCTCGCTCATGGGCACGATCATGTGTATCGGCGTGGCCACGTCCAACAGCATCCTTCTGGTCACTTTCGCCGCGGCTCAAATGCAGGAAGGAAAAAGCTCTTTTCAAGCCGCAATGGGCGCCGGATTTACTCGCCTTCGTCCTGTCCTGATGACGGCGCTGGCTATGATCGTGGGCATGATTCCCATGTCGCTCGGGATCGGCGAAGGCGCCGAACAAAACGCCCCCCTGGGGCGCGCCGTGATTGGCGGCCTGGTGGTCGCAACAGTGTCGACGCTCTTCTTTGTGCCCGTCGTTTATAGCTTCCTGCGGCGCAAAGGATACAAGGAACTTTTCGCGGAATAGCGGAAGAGAAGCCGAAATTGAGATTCGAAACACCGTTAAAATTGAACAACTCTCTACCGAGAGAGAGCGAGGAAACCAACTTTTCATGAACCCGCGGGTCACGGAAACCGAGCGAATCACCGAGCCAGTCCGGGGCACTCAGAGGATCCTCGCGCAGCGCCGGGGGTCGCGAGTCTGGCTATACACCATTCCTGCAGTGGCCTTAGCTCTCTTTGCCAGCCTGGGCTACTGGAGACTGCAGGAGCGCAATCGCGTGCGCGCCGAGCTTATCCCCACGGCGGCGCAGGCCGAGGAAATCACCGTAGCGGTCACGCACCCGACGCCCTCCAGTGCCAACCGGGAGTTGACCATACCAGGCAACGTGCAAGCCTACGTTGAGACGCCCATTTACGCCCGTACGGATGGATATCTCAAGCGCTGGTACGTGGATATCGGCGGCCGCGTGAAGGAAGGCCAACTCCTTGCCACCATCGATACTCCCGAAGTAGACGATCAGCTTCGCCAAGCCGAGGCGGCCCAGTTGCAAGCCCAGGCGAATCTCGATTTGGCCAGGACCACTGCGGACCGCTGGCACAACCTCCTGAAATCCGATGGCGTCTCCCAACAGGAAGTGGACACCAATGACGCCGCCTACAAGGCTCGCCAGGCCGACTTCGCGGCTGCGGCGGCGAATGTGCAACGTCTCAAGTCAATGCAATCGTATCAGCAGGTGGTTGCGCCCTTTGCCGGCGTTATCACGGCTCGAGACGTGGATATCGGCGCGCTGATCGCCAATGGCAACGCCAAGGAGCTATTTCGGCTGGCTCAGATCGATGTCCTTCGCGTCTACGTCAACGTCCCCGAAGGTTACAGCAGCGAAATGCGCGTCGGCCAGGCTGCCGAATTGCACATCGCCGAATTTCCCAATCGTGTTTTTACCGGAAAAGTTGCGCACACCGCCGGTGCCATCGATCCGGCCTCCCGCACGCTGCTGACGGAGGTTCAGGTTCCCAACCCCAAACAGAATCTAATGCCCGGATCCTACGCCGAAGTCACCTTCCACATCGCCGGCGGCGAACCGCCGCTGGTTGTGCCGGCGAATACTCTGATATTCCGCTCCTCTGGTCCCCAGGTTGCCGTGGTGGATTCGTCGCACGCAGCGCGCTTGCGCGACGTCAAGGTTGGCCGCGATTTTGGAACCAGCCTGGAAATTATCTCCGGATTGAAGGCCGCTGATACGATCATCGTCAATCCGCCCGACTCCCTTTCTGACGGTACGCGCGTCTCGTTGCAACAAACGAGCGGCGCAGCGGCGCCTCCGGCCCTGGCGCCAAATACAGCCGGGAAACCAAACTAATGTCCGCACCTGAAATGACCGGGCGGCCCGGTCCTCAGATCGCAGTGCGGCTCTCCGGTCTAGCCGCCACCTGTGTGCTTGCGCTCGCACTTGGCGGCTGCCTGGTTGGCCCTAACTACAATCGCCCTAGCGTGCAAGCACCGTCCGCGTGGAAAGAGCAGCCCCCGGAGGGATGGAAGACGGCCACGCCCCACGATGAAATCTCCAAGGGCAACTGGTGGGTTGTCTTTGGCGATCCGGAACTAGACGGCCTCGAAACGCAGGCTCTCGCGGCCAACCAGAACCTGCAGGCTGCGGCTCAACGTGTAATCGAGGCGCGTGCGACGGCGCTCACGACCCGTTCCAACCTATTCCCTTTTGTGCAAGGAGGATTTTCGGCGGGCCGCGCGCGAACTTCCGGCAATCGGCCCTTGGCACCCGGCTCCACCGACATTGCGTTTTCCGCCAATACCTTCAGCTTGCCCGTACAAGCAAGTTATGAAGTCGATCTGTGGGGACAGGTGCGACGCTCCATCGAATCGGCGAACGCCTTGACTCAAGTAAGCGTCGCGCAGTACGAAAACGTTTTGCTGCAGCTCAAAAGTGACGTCGCGTCCTTCTACATCATGGTGCACTACATCGATCAGGATCTGGGGATCCTGCGCGATAACCTTGATTTGCAGCAGCGCGCCCTGGATCTGGCGCGCGTTCGCCACGATGGCGGCGTCGCCAGCGGGCTCGATGTTTCCGCCGCCGAAACACTGGTCGACACGACGCGAGCCACTTACGTCGGCCTCGGAGTTCAGCGCGCGCAATTCGAGCACGCCCTGGCAGTCTTGCTGGGCAAGGCTCCCGCCGAATTCACCTTGGCCGCAAAACCGCTGCAGATCAATCCTCCGGCGCTGCCTTCGGGCTTACCTTCAGATCTTCTCGAACGCCGGCCCGATGTTTCCGCAGCCGAAAGGTTGATGGCTTCCAATAACGCGCAGATCGGTGTCGCTCGTGCTGCCTACTTCCCCAGTGTCAGCTTGAGCCTGACGGGCGGAGGGCTGAGTTCGGCCCTGTCCGAACTGCTGAGTGCGCCTAGTCTGGTCTGGTCGGCTACAGCCGCTGCAACACAGCCGATCTATACGGGAGGACGCCTCTCCGCGAACCTCTTGCGCGCTCGCGCCACCTACGATGAGTCCGTAGCCAGCTATCGCCAGACGGTGCTCACTGCGTTCCAGGAAGTCGAAGACGGCCTATCCAGCCTCCGGGTCCTCGAACAGCAGTCCGCCGCGTACGCGCAAGCTGTCCGCTCCGCTCAGGAGACCGTGGATATCTCCACGTCCCGTTATCGGGAAGGTTTGGCCAATTATCTGGAAGTGATCGATGCGGAAGACATTTTGCTGAATAACCAACGCGTCGCCGATCAGGTTCTCGAGCAACGCCTGCTCACCACGGTCCAGCTGATTGAAGCGCTGGGTGGAGGCTGGCAGGACTCGACGATCTACACGCCCGGCGCTCCCTTACCGGGTCCCACATCGCCAGCACAGGGGCAAACACCAAAGGGATCCCAGCAGTAAGAAGCGCCTGCTCAAGCGGCAGTTGTCTCGCTAAAGCAGCGACGACAAGCAATTTTCTTTTGGGGACTTGCAGGTCTGCTGCAGAACTACCGCTGCGCGCTATTATTCGTGCCGCCAGGCTGCTTGAACGCCGGATTTCGCGGCAAGCTCAATAAATTGGCAAACAGCCGGTACGCGCCCGGTACGCCGTCCGGCAGCTGCCGGTAAAGCGCAAAGGCCACATAAACATACACTCCGCGCCCGTACCGCGCGTATACCAGGCCTCCCTTTTGCGGGTCCTGCTCCGCATCGTGCGTTTCGAGCGGCGCAGCGTAATGCGAGTCCCACGACTTCATAAAGCTGTGGCCGCGTTCCTCCACCCATCCCGCGAAATCGGACTGATTAATCGTGTTGGGCCAGGTGAGTAACGGGCTTTTAGGGTCGGCAAAAGTCACGGGCGAGTGCTCGTCCACGACTCGTTCGGCATCGTTGGGCAAGCTGTAGGGATACGGCCCGAAATTGTGATCGTACTGCACCGACTGATACTGCACGACGACCACGCCGCCGTTCTGAACGTATTCGAGCAGTCTGTTGTTGTTTGTGACGAGTTCCGGGCGCGACGTATAGGCGCGCACGCCTACCAGAATCACATCGTACTTTTGCAGGTCGCCGCTGGCCACGTCCTGCGGGTTGAGAAATTGCACGTGCACGCCCAGATTCTCAAGTGACTGCGGCACTGTATCGCCTGTGCCCATCACGTATCCCACGCGCAATGCCGAGGAGATCTTCACATCCACGCCGGAGGTTCGATAGGTTGCCGGCATATACAGATTATAGGGACGCAGGCCCGCGTACCCCGCCGTGATGAAGCCTTCGCGATATTGCCGCCCGCCCGATTCCGCCACCGCCGTCACCGTGTAGGGCTTCGTCACCAACCGGTCGGCGATGACCTCGAACCGCACGCTTTGCTCCTGCCCAGCGCGCTCCAGCGAGAACGGAGCCGACGCCGGCTGGGAATGCCAGCCCTCCGGCAGATCCAGCCGCACCGTACCTTTGGCTCCAGCCGTTGCTTCGGTATGCACTTGCGCCGAGAGAGTGAACGACTTCGAGCCCAGCGGCGTAATGCCGGCCTCGGGAAAGATTCTTACCGAAACCGCCGGCGTCACCACGAGCGGATTGAGTACCGCGCCTTGGCCGGTCTGCTGCTGCACCGTCTGCACCACTTGGCCGACGCGCACGGGAACGCCCATATAGGTGAATTCAAGCCAGGCCGACAGCGGATAAGGAGCAAAAGAGAAATTGCGGTATTTTTCGTCGACTTTATCGTAGTAAGGCAGCTCTTCGCTGGGCCGCGAAAAGTAAGGACGCGTCGGCGCGGCATCTTGCGGAGGGCGTACGTTGAAGCGCTGATCGAGCGCCTGGCGGGCGCCCACGCTCGCCGGAACCGCAGGATCCGCCGTGGCGCTCCACGATTCGCCGGCGGGAGTCGCCAGCCATACGCGATTGAGCGTCAGCGCCGCGGCGCCCGGATTGTTCAGGTGCACGCGTACCGGGAACTGTTCCCCCGGGACGACAGAAGTCAATGTTTCCGCGGGCAGCGCAAAAATATTTCCGCGGCCCCCCTCGCGGGCGGGAGCCACCATCGCTTCCAGCGAAAGGTTCAGCGCCAGCACGATCGCCCTTTGAAACTGTTCCTGCTTGGCCCGAAGTTCGTGCGTCACATCGTACTTCGCCTGCTCGGAAAGCTTGCTGCCACCGACTTCCGCGATCAGCGCGTTTGTGTCCTTCAAGCCTTCGGCCAAAAGCGGTGCGATCTTTTCAGGATCGTTGATGGAAAATCCCGCCATGGCGCGCTCCACGGAGGAGTTGATGCGCCCCAGCCCTTCTTTCAAAAATGCATTCTCTTGTCCCTTGGCGAGCTCGGCGATCCCCGCAAGCGAAATGTCGATGCCGTCAAAATACGATTGCTCCTTATCGCCGCTGGGAATAGTAGATCCGAAGCGATGGTAAGCCGTCGCGCCGGGCGCAGCCAATGGGATTCCCCCGCCGCCATTCTGAGATTTCTGCAGCGACCAACCCTGCCGCGCGATTTGCGAAAAGGTTGCACCCAGCACGGGATCGTCGTTTCCCTGCGGAATTTCCAGGTTCGTCCCGAGCGGTCCCTCCGACCATGTCCCATGGATGAAATCGTAGAAGCGCACGGGATGCCATTTTCCCGTCGCCGAATCGAACATGCCCTTGTCGGTAATCGGGAAGTTAGGCACCCGCGCGTACATCTTCACAGGCGACCACGGTTGCAGTCCCGCGCGAATCTGCTCCGGAAACATCTTCGGGTCGCCGGCCGCTTGAAACACTTCCTGGGCAATCTGGCCTGCCACGGCATGATGCCCGTGCCCGTCCGTGGGTCCGCCCACGAAAACCGAGGTAATCACCAGCGGCCGGATCATGCGCACAACGCGCACCGCATCCTCGAGCAGCCGGTCGTGCCCCCACAGATCGAGCGCTTCTTCGCGCGTCTTCGAAAATCCGAAATCGGCCACGGTACCCCAAAACTGCTGCACGTCATAATGGCGATCGGCCGCCAGCAACTCTTCGGTCCGCACCAGCCCCAGTGCGTCCCAGAAATCGTCGGACATTACGTTCTGTCCGCCCTCGCCCCGGTTCAGCGTGAAGAGCGCCGCACGCGCTCCCTGCCCGCGCGATTCGTAAGCGAGCATCCCGCCGTCTTCGTCGTCGGGATGCGCCGTCACCATCAAAAGGCTCGCCCGCGTGTGCAGCTTCAGCAGCGTCTGCCACAGGCCGGCAGAGCCGCGGTCGATCTCGAGCGGCCGTGCGTCTGGCGTCGGCCATTCCGAGGCGGACGCAGTGGCCCCTGCCGAAGCTGCCCCAGCAGCAGCCGGCGCTTGTCCTCTCAGAGATACGCAGAGCCCAATCCCCAGAAACACAAACGCACTCACACCAGCCGCCAAGAACCGGTAAATAGCCTGTTGCGATCGCATATGCTCAGTTTGCATGCCGCTCTCTTGCCACGCTCTTTTAACGCTGCGCAGGCTGTCCTGGACCGCCCCCAGAATGACTCTCGGGATCACTAGATATACCACATCGGCCTTATCCGGCACGAATCGCCCTGCTGGCAAGGCGACCCCTCCGGCTGGGCGCTGTAGACCAGATGATCCGGCCGGCAGTCTGCGCCTTGACGGCCCGATGGTGTAACATGGGCGCCGTTTAAATCGCGCTGCAGGTAAGCGGCCCGACCACAACTGCATGAAAATTGGAATCACATGCTATCCCACTTACGGTGGCTCCGGCGTCGTGGCCACTGAATTAGGCATGGAGCTCGCGGCCCGCGGCCATGACGTACATTTCATCAGCTACGCACCGCCCGTCCGGCTCACGGCCAGTGAACACATCACTTTTCACGAAGTGGAAGTTTCCAATTATCCCCTTTTCGATCACGCGCCCTACACCTTGACGCTTTCGGTGAAGATGCTGGAAGTGGCCGAATCCGCGCAGCTCGACTTGCTGCACGTGCACTACGCCATCCCGCATTCCGTCAGCGCGATTCTCGCGCGCTCCATGGCCGCGCCACGCCGGCTGCCGTTTATTACCACGCTTCACGGGACCGACATCACCCTGGTGGGAAACGACCGCAGCTTTCTGCCCATCACGCGCTTTTCCATCGAGCAGTCCGATGGAGTGACCTGCATCTCGAACTATCTAAAAAAGAAAACCATCGAAGAGTTCGATATCAAACGGTCCATCGAGGTCATTCCTAATTTCGTTAATTGCGATCTCTATCGCCGCACGGAGAATCCCGCACTGCGCGCCGAATGGGCGCCGAATGGCGAACCCATTCTCATGCACCTCTCGAATTTTCGCCCGGTCAAGCGCGTTATTGATGTCGTGGAAATTTTCGATCTCGTACGCCAAAAGATGCGCGCCAAGCTCGTGCTGATCGGCGACGGGCCGGACCGCGGCGCCGTGGAGTGGGCCATCCGCCGCAAGGGGCTCACCAAAGACGTCTTCCTGCCGGGCAAGCAGGATCGCGTCTACGAAAAGCTCAGCGTCGCCGACCTTTTTCTCCTTCCTTCCGACCTCGAGGCCTTCGGCCTGGCCGCTCTGGAAGCCATGGCTTGTGAAGTGCCCGTGATCGGCACGAACTCCGGCGGCATGCCCGACGTCGTGCAGCATGGCGAGGACGGATATCTCGTGGAGCCGCGCGACGTCGGCTCCGCGGCCCGCTTCGCGATGGAGATCCTCTCGCGCGCCGATCGCGGCAGGGAGATGGGCCGCCGCGCCCGCGAGGACGCTCGCCGCAGATTCTGCGCCGAAGATGTAATTCCCCACTACGAGGCTTACTACCGCCGTGTGCTCGAATCCGCGGCCGTGGCCGGCGCCTGAGCGGCGCTGGAACTGATGCCGTGACCTCCAGCGCCCAGGGCGATCCGGCTCACCAGGCGTCGCCCAATCCGCAGCATCCCTCGTCCGGCGAGCCACAAAAATTAATCCGCGGCATGGGCTTGGGCAGCGCCGTCGCGCTCAACATGCTGGACATGATCGGCGTCGGCCCATTCATCACTTTGCCGCTCGTCGTTGTCGCCATGCACGGCCCGCAGGCGCTGCTCGGATGGATTCTTGGCGCGGCGCTGGCCGTCTGCGATGGTTTGGTCTGCGCGGAGCTGGGCGCGTCGATGCCGCGCGCCGGCGGACCCTACGAATATCTGAAGCAGATTTACGGCCCCAACGGTGCGGGCCGCATGGTCTCCTTTCTGTTTATCTGGCAATTGACCTTCAGCGCGCCGCTATCGATCGCCTCGGGCTGCATCGGCCTCGCGGCCTATGCGGGTTATCTCTGGCCGAACCTGCGGGGTGTCTTGCTGCGGCGCAACCTGCATCTCGCCATTCCGTTGCTGGGACGCCTGGAAGCAAACATCGTTATTACGCATGGCACCTGGCTGGCCATGGGAACGTGCGTGTTTGCCGTCGTGCTGCTCTACCGCCGCATCACCAGCATCGGGCGCCTGTCGAAATGGCTGTGGGGAGGCGTGCTCGTAACGGTCGCGTGGGTGATCTCCGCCGGCCTCACTCACTTCCACGCCGCGCAGGCTTTCGATTTCCCCCCCGGCGCGTTCACTCCGTCGACGGACTTCTTCACCGGCCTGGGCGCGGCGCTGCTCGTGACCGCGTACGATTACTGGGGCTACTACAACATCTGCTATCTGGCGGGCGAAGTGGAAAAGCCGGAACGCAATGTCCCGCGCGCCGTGATGATTTCTGTCGGGCTGGTCGCCGCAATCTATCTACTGATGAACGTTAGCGTGCTGGGCGTGATCCCCTGGCAGCAATTGCAGGGGCAAACCAGCGAAAACGCGCGCTCCTCCGTGATTGCCGTCTTCATGCAGCAGATCTATGGCGGCTGGGCCGGCAAGCTGGCCACGCTGCTGATTATCTGGACGGCTTTCGGATCTATTTTTTCGCTGCTGCTGGGATATTCGCGTGTGCCTTACGCCGCCGCTCTCGATGGAAACTATTTCGCGGTCTTTGGCCGCCTGCATCCCCGGCACAAATTCCCCTACGTTTCGTTGCTCGTGATGGGCATCGTCGCCGCGGCCTTCTGCGTTTTGCAGCTGGCCGACGTAATCGCGGCGCTTGTGGTCATCCGCATCCTGCTGCAATTTCTTTTGCAGCAGGTGGGCTTGCTGATCTTGCGCCGGCGGCATCCGGAAATGCCGCGGCCGTTTCGGATGTGGTTTTATCCCCTGCCGGCGCTCTTTGCCATCGCCGGCTTCGTCTATATCCTGATTTCGCGGCCGAATTTCCTGCGCGAAATCCGCTACGCTATCGTCCTGTTGGTTGCCGGGCTGGCGCTCTATTTCGTACGCGCCTACCGGCGTGGCGAATGGCCCTGGGGCGGCGCGTCAAGCGCTCCGGCCGGCGGCGCGTTGGCTCCCGCAGAACCCGACTGAATCTTTTTTTGGAGAGCGGAGCTTGAGGCCAGCCCGTTCAATAGGGCATTCGACGGCAGCTATTTCGAAACCGTGGCCGTCAATATCCCGCCTGTCGTAGATAGGTAGAGGTCCGAGCCGTCATCAAACTTCATGTGAAAGCGCTCGCCTGGGCCCTCTAACGCCTTTTCTACCCGCGTGCTGAGGTCCTCAGGACGAACAATGCGTTCGGCGACGCGGATTTGCTGGGCGGCCTTGGCTGCTGCGGCAATTGCTTCGCTCTCCGTTTCGTCCTCGACTGCGCTCATAATTGCCTCTTTGTGGTTTTCGGCTTTTGATTTGGGCATCGCTGGCCTCATGATTGCCGTCATTCTCCGCCGCGGCTGCGTCTCAGCTCAGCGCATCTCTTCACGATTCCTGACGCATGATACTTCGAGCCGTTCGCAACTGTGTAGCTGATATTGGTCTGAACTTTGGTCTGAACTAGGGTGTATGATTTCCCATCTCTACGTGAGGTGTGGGGAATGAAACGACACCATCCAAGCCTCGCCAAAATAGTCGCCGTCGCCATCTCCCTGGGACTGCCTGCCTTGATATGGCTCTTCGCCGCTGCCTGCCCCGCTGCCGCTCAGAAGCAGGCGATCGCGTGGAGCCGCCAGGAAGCGCCCATAGCAAAGGATATAGACGGTCTTCGTGAGATGTCCGATGACGCCAGGGCCGTCAAGACGAAAAATCTGGCGCTCGCAATTCGGCAGCTGCCTGCGGCGCCTAATAAGCTGCGTCTGGCCCTTCAGCTTGCAAACCTTTCAACGGAAGGGGACTTCGGCCACGACACGCTGCAAGAGGTAGCCACGACGCTGGCCGATTCGCTCCGCGAGCAGCCGATTGAGGCAAAATCGGGACAGCCCGCGGCCCCATATGTGGAACTCGCTCAGCTGGTCCGATACGAACACGTTCAAACATCCCTCGATGATTCGCGGTTTACCGCGGCAATGTCGAAGATCGAAGCAGACGACACGCGGCGCCAGGGCGCGAATTTCACTTTGACGGACCTACAAGGTCAAACTTGGGCGCTGAGGGACCTGAAAGGCAAAGTCGTCTTGGTGAACTTCTGGGCCACCTGGTGCCCGCCCTGCCAGAAGGAGCTGCCCGACCTGGAGAGCCTGTACGAACGGTTCAAAGGCCAGGGGTTCGTGATTTTAGCCATCTCGGATGAGGATGAGGCGAAAGTAAAACCGTTCATCGCGAAAAAAAAGCTCACCTATCCGGTTCTTCTCGATCGCGGGCGAAAGGTGAACGAGCTATTCCAGGTCGGGGGCATTCCGAGGAGTTTTGTTTATGACCGCGGCGGGAAGCTGGTCGCGGAGTCGATTGACATGCGAACTCAGAGACAATTCCTGGAGCTGCTGGGACAGGCCGGCCTGCACTAGGATCGTTTCTGTCACGCATCATTCCAGCCCAGGCGATATCTTCTATCGTGAATAACAGAGCCTCCCGAATGTGGCTGGTGCCCCTCGGTATCGTCATCTTGGGTCTAGCTGGATGCCAGGGAAAATCTCTTCAGACTCGCCTTGAGAGTCTGGGAACTCATAAGGCAACTCTGACTTGGCGCGCCAGCACCTCTCCCGTAATTGGCTATCGAGTGTATCGCGCAGATCGTCCAAACGATCCCCCCGGCCTTATCGGTGTTACACCCGCTGATACGACTCGGTTTACGGATAACACTGTTGAGGCTGGTCGCACATACTTCTATGTCGTTAAGGCGTTCGACTCGGCCAACAAAGAGAGTGCTCCCTCAACCAAAGTCACCGCCACAATCCCAACGCCGTAGTTCGTGTTACCTTCGCGCCACGTTGATTAAGCTTGGCCACTATGCGAGCATGAAGGTTTGCAAGTGCCTTGGTCATTGTGGCGATATGGTGTAAGGGTTAGCACGCGGCCCTCTCAAGGCCGAAATCCGGGTTCGAATCCCGGTATCGCTACCAAATCTCTGCTATTTTCCCCAAACTCTCTAGGCGGGACGCCGCATGATCAGAAACGAGCAACTACGATAGTCACGTCATCGGACTGCTCGGCTCGGCCGGTCCAGTGGTCCGCACTACCGAGAAGCGCTTTAACCACCGCGCCGGCCGACGATTGGCGGCAACGCAAAGCAACATCCAGAACGCGCTGATCGCCGAACTCCTCCCCACCTGAATTTTCCGCTTCGGTTAGACCGTCGCTGTAGGCTACGAGAAGGCTGCCCGGCGCCACGTCGATGATTTGCGACTCGTAGTGGCAATCGTCGAAAAGCCCGAGTACCGTGCCGCCCGCGCTCAAGTGTTGTACCTGCTGTCCGTTGATGCACAGCGGCGCGGGATGGCCGGCATTGGTGTATTCAAGGCGGTGAGTCCGAGTGTCGTAGACACCGTAGAAAAATGTGGCGAAGCGGTCGGGAGCGGTGCTGCGATAGAGATGCTGATTGAGCCGCGCGACGATTTCCGCGGTGCCGCCCGATCCACTGCCATTGAATAAGGCCTGGCTTCGCAGCGCGGCCTGCAGGCTGGCCATGATGAGCGCGGCCGATATGCCCTTGCCGCTGATGTCCGCAAGGGCGATGCCCAGTCGCCCCGGCCCGAGCGGCAAGAAATCGTAATAATCGCCGCTGACCACGCGTGCTGGACGGCAGACGGCGTCGATCTCCACTCCTGGAACAACTGGTTTTTCCCTGGGGAAAAGTTGCGCCTGGACTTCGCGCGCGATGGCCAGCTCATGCTCGAGCCGCTGGCGCTGGCGCTGCTCCGTGATCAACGTGCCCACCGACGCGGTCATGGCGTTGAACGACTGGCCGAGAGCGCCGAGCTGATCCCGCTGCCGGATTTGAATGCGATGGCCGAAGTCGCCGGATTCGACAAAACGCGTAGCCCGGTAAAGATCGTCGACGGCCCGCGTGATGGAGCGCGTGAGCGAGATGCTGCCTGCGAATGCGGCGAGCTCGATGAGCACAAAAATGACTCCGGCGACGAGCAACGCGGTCACGGCAACGCCGCCCCATTCACCGACAAGCGCGAGCAGGCGTTCGTTGAGCTGTGAAGCTCTTGCCGTGTATCGCAGGATGACCGGGACGTCGGCGCGCGCATTCGAGACGTCGGCCATGTTGACGGCGTCGAGCCGGACAAAGCCGGTTACGCTGTAGTCGAACCAATGGGCTCCGGGAGGCAACGTGCGGTCCGGAGCCTCGACCTGCGTAACAGGAATCAGCGCACGCCCGCGGCTTAAAAAAGTGAGGCCAGGAGGTCGTGCCTGTTGTGCCGGTCGAGCGATGTCGATCTGGATGGGGCCCAGCCCCGGCTCCATCGTGGCCATGAATTCAGGAGTCACCGGCACCGAGGTCGAGACGACGAGCCGCTGGCCATTGACACGCCGCTCGACTACAGCGCGCAATTCCAGCGCGTCGTGGTCCTCGACTAAGCCCGCGAATCGCGTGCGGCGCGGGTCGCTGGCGCGCTCGAGCAACTCCTGGCCTGCGCCAACTTCGATCTTCAGCCCGGGCAAGCTCTCCTGCGCCGCGGCCAGGAAATTGGCGGTATGCGGCGGCGGTTCGGAGAGCGTTCTCGCTGGCGCGCCCGTCGAGGCGATCTCCAGAGCATAAGCGGTGGTCAGAGTTTCGCCCGTGGATGCGACTTGCTCGATGCGCTCCTCCAGATCGGAGTAGACGAGGTAGGCGCCGAAATGCCAATCGAGCAAATAAAACGAAAGCGCGCTCATGGACAAAAGCAGCAGCAGGGGAACAACTGCCAGAAAAACGTAAACAGCGATCAACTGGTTACGAAGGCTCCACAGCAAATGAGTGCGCGCCCAAAGCAGTCCGCGGATCACTAGATACACGAGCGCCAAGAAAGCGAGCAGGCGGAAGAGCAAAAAGCCGGGAATGAGCATTTCGGCTGGGCGGAAAAGCTCCAGCCCCAGATAGAGGAGCACAACCGCACTCGCGGCGCGATCCGCAAAATTCAGGCGTTGCCAGGAGTCGCGAATGCGTGACAAAGGCGAACCCACGGGGCGGCTTATCGCTTATCTAATCGAGCGAGCCTGGCCCATCAGGCTTTTCTGCTGAGAAGATAGAGGGGATTCCGGCACCCAACGGCAGCCAGGAAAGATCCGGCGCTCATGCTGTGAATTTTTCCGCGCATGCCCTACGTACCATCTTACCGTGGGGCCGCCAGATCGTCACTTCCAGGCGGCGTATACCGGCTTGCTCACCAGGTATGCGGGATTTGCGCCCGCGCGCGGCCGGAACTTCTGCACGCGCCCCCCGGCAACCTCGGCAACATAAAGATTGCCTTCCTGGTCCACGCTGGCTCCGTGCATGTTGAATAGGGCTCCGGGGTAATCGCCTAAAGCGCCCCACGCGTACAGGAGGTGGCCCTCGGAGTCATACTGCACGACATGCGAAGTCGTGTCGTCAAATGCCCAGATCTTGCGGTCGGCCCCGATGTAGAGCGCGTTCACCGATGACGGATTCTCGAAGGGCCACTGCGTGATGAATTTTCCGTTCTCGTCGAACACCTGCATGCGCCGGTTGCCCCGGTCGCTTACATAAATGTGTTTGGAGACGGGATCGGCGGCGATGCCGTGTACGACGTTGAAGTAGCCTGGTCGGGTCTCGTTCGGAGGAGTCCCCTTCTCGCCCCAAGCCATCAGGTACTTGCCGTTCTTGTCGAACTTCACGACCCGGTGGCCGTTGTATCCGTCCGCCACAAACATCGTGCCGTCCGGCAGCCAGGCAAGGTAGGTTGGCCGATTGAAATGCTTGTCATCCTCTCCAGCCTCGCCTTTTGTGCCGATCGTTTGCACGAGCTGCTTGCCGTCATGCGTGAACTTGAATAGCGCCTCATTATGGTCATCGACCACCCATACGTATTTGTCAGGATCGTAGGGATTGATGTAAACGGCGTGGGGCCGCCTCAACAGCGAATCCCACTGCGTCCATTGCTCGGTAATGTTGCCGTTGGCGTCCAGCACGACGAAACAATGCTCCCAGCGAGCGTCGATGCCCATTCTTCCCTTCCAGGCCTGGGCAGGATCGTTGGGATCTGCGCCCGGACCACCGGCCCCGGGCGGGCTGGAGACGGGACCTTGAGAGGCGTTACGGAAGGGGACTTGTCCCACGGGAAAGGAAAGACTCGGACCGAAGTCCGGAACAGGCTTGCCCTGCGGCCGGGGCAGCAACGGCAACTCGCCTCGCTGGAGGATGTATACCCGATTCGGGCTCTCGGCGAAGACGCCCTCCATCGAGCCCCACGTCCATTTCTCGTGGCCCGGCAACTGGCTCAGCGGCTTTGGCCAATCCTTCACGACTTCATACGGCCCGGTAAGGTCCCAGCCCCCCTTTTCGCCGGGCACAGCCGCGAATCCGGCGCCAGCGCGCCCCTGTCCTTGAACGGACCACCGATTCGCGAAGAGAAAACCGATCGAGATACCGAAAGCGATCGTCAGAAGAGTTAGGCCAACCCTACGCATGGACATCCTCCGCAGCGATTTGTTTCCAGGGCGAGAAACGCACCGATGACTTCCGTAAATCGCGAGCGCAGTTTACTCCTTATGTTGTGCGTGTCAATCGAAGTTCTCTGCGGGCGGGCGTGAGGCGATCGATTGAAACTGATATAGTTTGAGGGAATTCAGGGGAGTAAAGATTGCGTTCGACGCGGATCTTTCAGGCGATTTCTCTTATCGTGGCGCTTTTTGCCATCACCGTTGTTTTTGTCCGCGCCATGCGCTCGATTGATTTTATTGTCTATTACTATGCCTCGCGCGTGCTGATCGAAGGCCACGGGCATTTGTACGGCCCGCTGAGTGGAATTGGATTCCCGCAGTACTTTCGCTATTCGCCTCTGTTTCTGCTGGTTTTTCTGCCCTTCGCCTTATTGCCCTTCAACGTATCCGTTGCCGTTTGGGCTGCGGTGAAATGCACCGTACTGTATGCGCTGATTCGCGCGCTTGCCGGACGCCTGGATTTTGGGCAAGGCCGCCTCTGGTGGCTCGTCTCTCTGCTATTTTGCGGTGGTTTTTTGGTGCAGGAGCTGGGTGGCGGAAACGTGCAGTTCCTGATTTTTGGGCTGGTCGCGGCCAGCCTGCTGCTCCTGGATGACCACCGGTGGCTTGCCGCTTTTCTGCTGGCGCTGGCCATCAGCCTGAAGGTGTGGCCGCTATTTTTTGTGCCCTATATTGCGATGAGGCGGCGGATGCGCATGGCCATGCTTACGCTTGCCTTGGCGGCTGGGTTCACGCTCCTGCCGGCGGCATATTTTGGATGGTCTGGAAATCTCAGTCTGCTTCGAGAGTGGATTTCACAGGAGTGGGGCCCAGGTAGCCTGGCGGTGGGCATGTGGTTTCCCAGCCAGTCTCTGAGCGGCGTGCTGCAAAGGTATCTGACCCTGGTGGATTACTCCACATGGCCGGACTCAAACTATGTTCAGCTTCATTTGCTGCGTGTGGACCCGCGTCTGGTGCGATGGCTGAGCGTGGGGCTGGCGGGAATCGGGTACCTCGGGCTCCTATGGATTGCTCGTAAAGCCTCCGAAAGTGTCGAAAAAGGGCCGCCGATTGTGTTGACGGACGCGCTGGCTCTATGTGCGCTGCCACTGCTGCAGCCCTTCTCGCACCGGATCGAGTTTGTTGTCTTGCTGTGGCCCGCGATGGTTGCCGGCGCCCTCGTGGCGCAGCGCGGATTCCCTTCCACACGGTCCAAGGCGCTTATCTATACCGCGGTGGCCATGGAAGCGATTGAGCCGCTCATTTCCGGCGCGAAAATGCAGCGACTCTTTCAAGTACTGGGCGTCGATTTCTGGGCTACCTGCCTCTTGACCGCCGGCCTGTTGGCGGCCTGGATCGAGTTGCAGCAAACGGGAAGACTGCAACGGTGGAAGGAAGCGGCGCGAGCAGGCGCGCCCTTGCCTGATGCTTGCGAATTCACCAGTGGATAGTCGTTTCATGCCGCAGCCATTGCCACACGCGCGCCCCATGAGGTCGCCGTCGATTCGAGAAATCCATGGGTAAGCTGTATGCGGGCACATCGGGATGGGCGTATCCGCAGTGGAAGCCGGATTTTTATCCGGCGAAGCTCGCTGCGGCTAAATTCCTCGGCTATTACGGCAGCCGCCTGAACTCGGTCGAGCTGAACTACACCTTCCGCCGCTTTCCCACCGAAAAATTGCTTACGGGCTGGATTGCGTCCACGCCCGCGGATTTCAAGTTTGCGGTCAAAGCGCACCAGACGATCACGCACATCAAGCGGCTCAAGGAGTGCGAGGAACCGGCCTCTCGCTTTCTCGCTTCTCTCGGCAGTCTCCGGGAGGCCGGCAAACTGGGCCCGGTGCTGTTTCAATTGCCGCCATTTTTGCGTTGCGATTTGCCCCGGCTAAAGGATTTTCTGGCGGCATTGCCGCGTGACGTGCGCGTAGCGTTTGAATTCCGGCACGACTCCTGGTTCAGTGACGAGGTCTTTGGGGTTTTGCGCGACGCCAATGCCTCCCTATGCGAAGCAGAAAGCGAAAAACTGCAAACGCCAAATGTGCAGACCGCCGACTTTGCCTATCTCCGGCTTCGCAAACAAAGCTATTCCGCACAAGAGCGCGCCGAACTCGCGCAGAAGATTGCGGAGCTTACTAAAAAAGGCGACGTTTTCACTTATTTCAAACACGAAGATACCCCGGAAGGGGCTCTCTACGCCGAAGGACTATTGGCGGCGATAAAAGGTTCCTGAAATCCGCAACCCTCCCTGCGACTCCTGTGAATCACTTCTTTTTGGTCTTGGTTTTGCCGCGCGAGGGCTTTCCCTGTCCTGCTTTGGCCTTCAGCGAGTTTCCATAGGCCTGAGCTTTTGCCACCCACGAAGATAACTTCTGCCGGTCGCGAATCAATGACTCCGGAAGCGCCACATATTCTTTCATGATTCGCCCGGGCATTGGAGCAAAGGGCTTCGCTCCCTCAGTCCTGACCAG
>Ga0206991_10087_pt1 | contig 26467 bp, 18 predicted proteins | sample Alteio_BWMinCont_9_FD_153286 | JGI IMG/M metagenome (GOLD analysis project Ga0206991, IMG submission 153286) | Enriched cells from forest soil in Barre Woods Harvard Forest LTER site, Petersham, Massachusetts, United States -... | ecosystem: Environmental > Terrestrial > Soil > Temperate forest >...
CAGCATGACCGGCGACAAGCTGAATTTGGTGGTGCTCGACGACTCCTTCAGCATGCGCGCCGGGACGCGCCTGGCCGATGCCAAGCGTGACGCCCTGGCTTTCCTCGATTCGCGCAGGCCCGCCGAGCGTGTACAGGTCATGGCCCTCGCTTCCCAGCTTCATGTTCTGACCGAACCGACGCAGGACACCGGCGTGCTTCGCTCCGCGGTCAATAGCGTGCAGCCCGGCGATACGCGTTCGAGCTTTGGCGAGCTCGCGCGCACCGTGCGCTCCATGGCCGAAACGGTGCATACGCCGATCGAATTGGATTTGTTCAGCGACATGCAAAAAAGCGCCATGCCCGCCAGCTTTGCGGAGATGGCCCTCCCCGCGAATGTTTCCGTGGTGCTGCATCCCGAAGCCAAGGCCCCGGAGCGCAACTGGACCGTGGAAAGCGTAAGTGCGCCGGGTGAGGTGTTTGATCCGAAAAAATCGCGCGTGCAGGCGGTCATCTCCGGCTATCACACCCCGGCTGCGAAAAGGACCGTCTCCTTGATCGTCAACGGGAAAACCGTCGCCACGCAGACCGTCGACGTCCCCGCCGAGGGACGGGCCAGCGTGGAGTTCCCTTCTCTCGACGTTCCCTATGGCCTTGCTCGGTGCGAGGTGCGCATCGACTCCGCGGACTCACTGCCTGCCGATGATTCCAGCCTCTTCGCGGTGAAGCGCTCGGACCCTCGCAAGGTGCTGTTCGTGCACGAACCCGACGATACGCGCTCTCCGCTTTACTTCCGTGCGGCTCTGACCTCCGCGGCGGAATCCGCCTTTAACCTGGAGACGGTAACCGTGGATCGCGCGGCCAGCGCGCAGCCCGCCGGTCATGACTTCGTCGTGCTTTCCGACCTGGCCTCGCTGCCCTCGTCGTTTGAAACTGCCTTGACGAACTACGTCAAGGGTGGCGGCAGCGTCCTGGTCGCTGCGGGAACTTCCGCGGCTCGCCACCCCAAGATTCCCATTTTTGGCGACACGATCCTCGAATCTCGCTACTACGCTCGCGCTGGTGCGCGCTTCCTGGCCGTGGGTGAGACCGATCCTTCCTATCCATCCGTTGAAAAAGCCAACCGCTGGGCCGGCGTGAAATTTTATTTTGCCGTGCGCGTCGCGGGCACGGATTCGCGCGTGGCCGTCCGGCTCACCGATCAAACCCCGTTGCTGCTGGAAAAAAAGGTGGGCGAGGGCCGCGTCCTGCTCTTCGCATCCGGCTTCGATAATCTGACCAACGATTTCCCGCTGCACCCGGTCTTTATTCCCTTCATCGACCAGACGGCCCGTTACCTGTCGGGCATGGAAACGCGCGCCGGCTCGCGAATCGTGGACTCTTTCCTGGAGCTGCGTACCGCAAGGGAACAGTCGGTCGGAGTAGAGGTCGTCGATCCCGACGGTAAGCGCCCTCTTTCCCTCAAGGAAGCCGCCGCCGCGCAGTCTTTTCAGCTCACCCGGGCGGGTTTCTATCAGCTCCGCCTGGCCAATGGCCGCGAGGATCTGGTCGGTGTCAATGCCGACCGGCGTGAATCCGACCTGGACGTCGTTCCCAAGGATATGCTGGCGCTTTGGACGGGAAGTGCCGGAAACCCGGCTCAGCAGGCCTCTAGCAATAATATTGATGCCAAGGATGAGAAAAAACCGTACAGCCTGTGGTGGTATGCCATACTACTATTGCTGATGGCGGCTGTTGCCGAATCCCTGCTGTCGAGTCAATATCTGACCATGTCGAGGGAGGAGCCATGACCACTCGGAACCACCTGGACTCCTATATCAAGCAACTGCAGACGCGCCTGCGTATCGGCGCATTATTGCGCGGCGGCGCCATCTTCACCTCGGTAGCCCTCGCGGTCACGGTCGTCCTCGTCCTGCTCGCCAATCACTTCGCCTTCGCGTCCTGGACGTTGACCAGTGCCAGGGTGGTGCTGCTCCTGTCGCTCGCTTTAGCGATTGGCTTTGGCTTGGCCCTTCCCTTGTACGGGCTCAACCTGAGGCGCTCCGCCACCAAGGCGGAGAGCACATTTCCGCAATTTCAACAGCGCCTGGTTACCTATGCGGAGCGTGATCCGGCCAAGCGCGAGCCCTTTGTCGAACTGCTCGCTGCCGACACACTGGAAATCGCGCGCAACGCTGAGCCCAGACAACTCGTCCCCGACGTGCGGCTGATGGGATCGGTGGGCCTCGGTTTGGCTTCGCTGGCAGTATTGATCTGGCTGGTGCTTGCGGGTCCCGGTTATCTGGGCCACGGCGCGTCTCTGATATGGACCGGTGCTGGGCATGTCGCCGGCCCCATGTATGACTTGCGCGTTCTGCCGGGCGATGCGGCGGTGCGGCGCAATTCCGATCAGTTGGTTACAGCGCAATTGAGCGGTCTGCAGACCGCGAACGCTCGCCTGTATGCGCGTTTTCAGAGCGCCACGAAATGGGAACAGGTGCCCATGCAGCCCCAGCCCGGAGGTTCCGGTTTTCAATTCCTTTTTGCGGGACTCCCGGAAGGCGTCGAATACTATGTGGAAGCTGGCCCCCTGCACTCGAAGCACTTCAATCTCCGCGTCGTGGATATGGCCACGGTCAAACAGATTCGCGTGACGTATCATTTTCCGGCTTGGACCGGATTGAAAAATCAGGTGGAAGAGCACGGCGGCGACCTGCGCGCCGTGGAAGGCACCCAGGCCGACCTGGAAGTCTTGATGGATCGGCCGATGCATGACGGCAGCTTGGTCCTTGACGATAAGCAAATCAAGCTCTCGGGCGGCGACGGTAACGTATACAAGGGCACCGTACAGATCGATAAGGACGGGCAGTATCACGTCGCTGCGCTCGAGCAGGGCGAGTCTTTGCGCGTCTCCGATGACTTCTTTATCGAGGCCCGCAAAGCGAATCCGCCGGAAGTGCGCCTCACGCGGCCGACCGGCGACTATCGCGCCAGTCCCATCGAGGAGATCACGGTCGGCGTGAACGCCGATGGCGAGTTCGGTCTCAACGATGTCGCGCTGCACTACTCCGTAAACGGCGGGGATGAGAAGGTCGTCAGCATGCTGAAGGAGAAGGGCGAAAAGCAGGCAGCTGACTCCACGACCATCTCCCTTGAGGATTTCAAGCTTGTCCCCGGCGATATCGTCAGCATCTACGCCACCGCCAAGGATGCGCGCTCCGAGTCGCGCACGGATATGTTTTTCATTCAGGCCGATCCCTTCGAGCGGCAGTTTTCGCAATCCCAGCAGGCGGGCGGCGGAGGCGGTGGTGGCGGCGGCAGCTTCGGCCAGGGCGATCAGACCGAGATCTCGCAGCGCGAAAAAGAGATCATCGCCGCAACCTGGAAGCAGCAGGGTGACAAAGATAAGAAACCTTCCAAGGACGAAGCCGCGGAAAATGCCAAATTCCTCGCGGGTGTCCAGGCCAAACTGCGCGACCAGGCGCTCTCTCTGGCGGGACGTCTGCAACGCCGCGAGCTGAGCGATCAAAATCAGGAATTCAGCGACTTTGAAAAGGACATGGGTTCGGCGGCCGCGGCCATGGCTCCCGCCACCGATAAACTGCAGCACCAGAAATGGGGCGATGCCCTGCCCGATGAGCAGAAAGCGCTGCAGCACCTTCTGCGCGCCGAGGCCACCTTCCGCGAAATCCAGGTGGCGTTTGGAGCCAGAGGCGCCGGAGGCGGTGGAGCGGGAGGCGCAGGCCGGGACCTCTCCAGCCTGTTCGATCTCGAACTGGATACCGAGAAAAATCAGTACGAGACCGGTCAGACGGCATCTTCGGGAAGCCAGCGCGCCCAGGAAATCGATGAGGCCCTGCAAAAGCTCGAGCAGTTGGCGAAGCGTCAGGAGGAATTGGCGCAACAACAGCGTGGAGCCACCCAAACCGAACAGCAACGCTGGCAGGAGGAGATGCTCCGGCGCGAGGCCGAGGAACTCCAGCGCCAGATGGAGCAAATGCAACGAAACCAGCAAGGCGATCAGCAGGGAAAGCAACAGGCCGGACAGCAAGGGAGCGGGCAGCAAGGAAGTTCGTCGCAAAGCGGAAGCTCCGGCGCGAATGGGCAGCAGGGTGCGAATGGTTCGCCCAGCGGCTCATCCTCAGCCGACAACCGCATGCAACAAGCGCTCGATCGTCTGCGCCAGGCTAAAGAAGATATGGCCCGCGCGGCTTCGCAAAATCAAAACGACGCCGCGGCTCGCCGCGCCGCCGAACGCTTGCAGGAAGCTTCCAACCTGCTTGGCGGAATGCAGCAGCAGGAGGCCGGACAGCAGATGGACACCATGGCTCGCGAGGCCGACCGGCTCCAGAAGGAAGAGCAGGATCAGGAATCGCGCATGAAGCAGGTGTTCGCTCACGGCAACAACGACGCGTCGGGCCAAAACGAGGAGCAATCCAAGCTCGCCGACGACCGTCAAGGGACCGCCGACGCGCTCGCCAAGCTCGAGAAGCAGATGCAGGAAGCGGCGCGCGGGCTGGGCGCCACTCAGCCGAATTCCACTTCTAAATTGCGCGATGCGCTCAGCGGCATGGAGCAACAGGATCTGCAAAATCGCATCCGCAAGAGCGCGGAGTGGGTTCGCCGCGGAATTGATCCCAGTGTGAGCGACGCCGGCGAAAAACTGAAGTCACTCAACGACAGCAGTATCGCCAATGGCATGCAGCGCTTGAGCGATCAGTTGCACCAGGCCCAGCAGGCCTTCAATCGCCAGCAACAGAATCCGCAGGAAGCACTCAATCAGGTGGAGCGCCTCCGCAACCAGATGGAGGCCTTGGCGCGCGGCATGAATAATGCCGCGAACCGCAACGGCCAGCCGGGACAACAGGGCCAACCCGGTCAACAAGGACAACAGGGCCAGCAAGGCCAGTTGAGCCGGAATGGCCAGCCCGGTCAACCCGGTCAGCAGGGCGGTCAGCCCGGCCAGGGGAACCAGGGCGGCCAAAATGCGCAGGGCGGCGGCGCCCCCAACGGCGGACCGAATGGCGGGCCGCGAGGCGGCGCCTGGGCCGGCGGCTACGGCCCCCAAAACAGCGGCCAATGGTATGGCGGCGACACCGGAGGCTACTGGCCTCAGGGTCGCGAGACGCAACAGATTCCCTCCTCGCCGGAGGAGATCCAGCGCGCCTACCAGGAAGCCATGCGGCAGCTGAATGCGCTGCGCCAAAACTTCCAGGGACAGCCGGAACCGCTGGCGGACCTGCAGGAAGTGATCCGCGAAATGCAGCGCTTGGATCCCAGCAGATTTCCGGGAAATCCAGCGATGCTCGAACAGCTTCACGATCAGGTGCTCACGAGCGTGGATAAGCTGGAGCTTCGGCTGCGGCGCCAGGCGGACGATAAGGATGCCGGACAGATTCGCAGCGGCGATTCGCAGCCGGTACCTTCGGGATACCAGGAGTCCGTGGCGGATTATTTCCGGCGGCTGAGCAAGAACAAGAACGACTAAGCACGCAGAACTCAGTTTGCAAACAGGTCGTCGCGCGAAAGCGCGGCGACCTGTCTCTCTTTAGCGCCGCTTTCACGCTTTCACGCTTTCACGCTTTCACGCTTTGACCTGAGAGGCGATGGCCTCGCCCACTTCCTGCGTGCGCGCTTTGCCGCCAATATCGGCGGTGCGCGGGCCGGAATCTCCCAAAACTTTTTCGATGGCTCGCTCGATGGCGTCGGCGGCGTCTGGCTCTCCCAGATGACGCAGCATCATGGCGCCGGACCAGATTTGTCCGATGGGATTGGCGATGCCCTTTCCGGCAATGTCCGGCGCGGAGCCATGCACCGGCTCGAACATGGAGGGAAATTCCTTCTCCGGATTCAGATTTCCCGAGGGGGCGATTCCGATGGAGCCGACCACGGCCGGACCCAGGTCGGAGAGAATATCGCCAAACAGATTGGAACCCACCACCACGTCGAACCAATCGGGGTGGCGCACGAAATGCGCGCTCAGAATATCGATATGAAACTGGTCGGTGCGAATCCCCGGATATTCGCTGGAAATTGCGGCGAAGCGTTCATCCCAAAACGGCATGGTGTAGATGATCCCGTTGGATTTCGTCGCCGAGGTCACGTGCTTCCGGCGCGTCCTGGCCAGCTCAAAGGCATAGCGCATGATGCGGTCGCAGCCGCGCCGCGTGAAGACGGACTGCTGCAGCGCAAATTCGTCTTCCGTGCCGCTGTAAAGCCTGCCTCCGATGTTGGAGTACTCGCCTTCGTTATTCTCGCGCACCACGCAGATGTCGATCTGCCCGGGGCCAAAATTCCGCACGGCAGGTTCAATGCCGCGCAGCAGACGCACCGGCCGGATGTTGGCGTACTGCTCGAAGCCGCGACGTATGGGAATGAGCAGGCCCCAGAGCGAAACATGGTCGGCCACCTTGGGATGGCCCACGGCTCCCAGGAAAATTGCGTCGAAGGGGCGAAGCTGTGCGAGACCGTCTTCCGGCATCATGCGACCGGTCTGGAGATAGACTTCGCAACTCCAGTCGAACTCTTTCCAGGTGAGCGAAAACCCGAAGCGGCGCGCCGCCGCCTCGGCCACGCGAATTCCTTCGGGGACGACTTCCCTGCCGATGCCGTCACCGGGAATGGTGGCGACCTTGTAGGTTCTCGCCGCGGGTGAACTCATAGGAAAAAGCAGATTCCTCGGCCCCCGCTCGCTTTTGTCGCGCGAGCGCAGAACTTGCGCTCGAATGCGCGGGCTCCTCGGAATGACAGTGGCTTCATTGTGTGCATAAATTCAGGCAGTGAGGAGAGTCGTCAGCTTGCTCCTTATCGGCGTACGGATGGAAACTTTATCATTCTCGCCGCGTGCTGGGCGGGCAAGTTGGGGCTCCGGCTGGCGTGACTCGAGAGGTCTTGAGATGGGCCGAACGTAACAATAAGACCCCCACCCCCCGGTATTTTTGCGTAAGTGTTCATTCTACAAGACCTTAAGTCGAATAAGCGTATGTGTTCATTCCAGGGAAGTTGCGGACGTCGTTTTGCGTAAGTGTTCATTTGTGTGCCTTAGCTTGGTGGGCATTCTCCCTGCGAGTGACTTACGCCGAAGTCACCTATTACGCCGATTGCCCCCTTTTGCCTATGCCTATTGATGCCGCCCAAGCAGCAAGGTCGTTTCCGAGGGTAATCATGTTGTCCATATCTTTGAGATTCTCGGGCGTGTAAATACCTATTTTCCCGTCCGGCTTTCCAAGGAATTGCTGCATCGGCCAACGCAACTGGGATACAGATTCTAGTTTTTCTGGATAGAAATCTCTCGCGGCACGATTTAGTTCCCAAGCGAGCCAGTCCGCAGCTTGCAAGGGTACGAATCCGTACTCGATACTTCCATCACCCCGAACAGTGTCTTTCTTCGGGCGGAAATTAGGCGGGATGTGGCCCCATTCTTTCCTTAATCGTTCTTGAAGTTTCGATTGACCTTCATCGCCAGCTTCAAAAACGAATGCCATCCCAATCTCGGGGCATGACTTCCACTCACTCATTGCCCAAAGCCGTGCGTACTTTTCGCAGGTTCTTGCGGCCACAATGTAAGCGGATTCGGCAAACCTTTGGCGAGCGTCATTGTTAGTGCCCTGAAAGTCCTTATTGACTATAGTGCACGCGAATTTTCGGTAAGTGTTTCTTACGATCAGATCCATTAAGTCCGCGAACAAGGCCTGCCGTAACTCTATTTTATTTGGCAAATCACGCCAATGCTGAAAGGGACCGCGGAAGCTATTTGCATCAACCGTGCGGAAATACTCGATCCCATCTCTTTGCAGACGAGCCTTCCAGTCTCGGCTAAATTCGTCCCAGTGGTTTGTGCTGGATGCGAAGCCAGCTACGGTCATATAGTCGGTGCCGTCATCTCCGCCAGCATCGAACGCGAAAATAAGGCTCATAAAAATCCCCTTTTGTCTCGATCTAGCCAAGGTGGCCACATACGATCACGGAACTGATTGCCTCCCCGGACCGCGAATACAAAAGTTTGACGGCGAGAGCCCACCGCGTGTCGCGATTTTCAGCGAAATATATCATATTATCATCTGGTTATCAATAGATTTTAGGTGTTACCGTTGTAGTATTCGAATAAGCAGGGGCGAATTCGAACGATAAACGTGTTCGAAAGCGTTTCACGTGAACATCAAAGGCCAAAGAATGAGAGATTCTTCGCTGCGCTCAGAATGAACAGCCACTTCCCTCTCCGACCAGATGGCGGACCACGGTGTACAATTCCGGGCGAATCTTCGAGTGGGGGAAAGGTGGCGCGCGGCGGCACTGGCCAAAGCCAAAGAATGAGAGATTCTTCGCTGCGCTCAGAATGACATGCGGGTTGGGCTCCAGACCCACACGCAGAATCGGCGTGTGGGGCACCCGGCACCCGGCGCATGGGGCACCCGAGCAGCCTACGACCTGAAACGGAGGACACAGTGTCCAACAGCATATCGGCCTTGCTGCTTCGTAATCTGAGCGACGTATTTGGCGAAAATGACCCCGTGCGGCGGCGCGCTGCAATTGATGAACTCTTTCACGAAGACGCAGTATTCTATGACCCCAACGGCGGTATATTTCGTGGCCGCGACGAGATTGACCGTATTGCCGGGGTGATAAGAGCAACACATCCAGATTTCGAATATCAGCCCCTCTTCCCTCCCGAGGAATTAGGCGATGCCGGACGGGTTCGATGGGTATCCGGCGCTCCCGGAAAACCACCCGCTTACGCGGGAACCGATTTTATCGTCGCCCGGAACGGCTGCATTGCTTCGGTCTATCTCTTTTTCGACAATCTTCCTTAGCTGAATTTGCTACCGAAGTCAGTTTCCACTCGATTTCAAAGGGAAATCGAGTTGCCTATAGGACAGGTGTACAATTCCGGACAAATCTTTGAGTGGGGGGAAAGGTAGCGCGCGGCGGCACCCGGCCAAAGCCAAAGAATGAGGGATTCTTCGCTGCGCTCAGAATGACATGCGGGTTGGGCTCCGGACCCACACGCAGAACCGGCGTGTGGGGCACCCAGCGCGGCGGCTACAAGCTAAGAGCAGATCCCTCGCTAAGGCTCGGGATGACAACATTAAAAGCTAAAAGAATGAGGGATTCTTCGCTGCGCTCAGAATGACATGCGGGCTGGGCTCCAGAACCACACGCAGAACCGGCGTGTGGGGCACCCAGCGCGGCGGCTACAAGCTAAGAGCAGATCCCTCGCTAAGGCTCGGGATGACAACATTAAAAGCTAAAAGAATGAGGGATTCTTCGCTACGCTCAGAATGACATGCGGGCTGGGCTCCAGAACCACACGCAGAATCGGCGTGTGGGCACCCAGCGCGCGGCGGCTACAAGCTAAGAGCAGATCCCTCGCTAAGGCTCGGGATGACAACGGTGATAGAGCTAAGCCTCGGCCCGTGGGTGCATGAGGAGGGATTCTTCGCTGCGCTCAGAATGACATGCGGGTTGGGCTCCGGACCCACACGCAGAACCGGCGTGTGGGGCACCCAGCAAGGAGTCAGCATGGTTAACAAAGACAACAGCGCGAACCAGGTCGACGACGCTAACAAAAACAAAGACAACCTCACTAAAAACGTCAACAGCGCTGGCAAATTCGACATTGTGGTTGCGGGAGCGGGGCACAACAGCCTGGTTGCGGCCGCCTATTTGTCCCGAGCGGGATACCGCTGCCTGGTGTTGGAAGGCCACGGGGTGATTGGCGGAGGCAGCCGCTGCGAGGAGCTGACCCTGCCGGGATACCGGCATGACTCCTTTGCCACGGCGCATGTGATCACCCAGAACAGCCCGACCCTGGCCAACGACGAACTGGGGCTCGGCGCATACGGCCTGGAATACATCTTTCCCGATCCGGTGGCGCATATCGCCTTTGACGACGGCACCTGGATGACGCAGTGGCGGGATTTCGAACGCACCTGCGGGGAGTTTGCCAAGTTTTCCCGCCGGGACGCGGAGGCCTACCGCCGCATGATGGCGGAATTCGACGCGGTGAAATCGATCTTCAACGAAACGCGGTACACGCCGGTGGGTTTTGGCAAGCCGCTCAACGACCTGCTGGCCGCGCATCCCGACGGCAAGCTGTGGCAGAGGCGGCAGGCGATGTCGGCGTGGGAGATCATTCGCGACAACTTCGAGGACGAGCACACGCGGTGCTTCATGCTGTGGTTTGCCATGCTGAACGTGACTCCCGCGGACCAGCCCATGACGGGACGGCTGGCCTACGCGCTGATCAATGAGAGACAACGGTGGAGCTGGTGCATTCCCAAGGGCGGAGCGCAAGCACTGCCGGACGCGCTGGGGCGCGTGGTGACGTCACACGGCGGGGTCATCCTGACGAACAAACGCGTGGCGCAACTGATTGTGGAGAGCGGCCGGTGCACCGGCGTGGGATGCGCCGACGGCGCGGAGTATCGCGCCGAAAAGGCCGTGCTTTCCACGATTCACGTGAAGCACCTGGTGGATATGGCGCCCGCAGGAGCCTGGGGCAAGGAGTTCCTGCAAGGGGTGGAGACGTATCAGGGCGGATCGAGTTTATTTGTGTCGCACTACGCCACCTCCGAGCCGCCGCAATTCCCGGTGAGCGGCGGGCACATCGCTCCGGTGGCGGCGGGCACCATGGCTTCGGTGAAGCGCGCGCTGAAGGTGGGATACAACTACAGCATCGGAGCGGTGGACCTGGAAGATCCGCCGCTGCTGATCATGTGCCCCACGGTCGCCGACTCTTCGCGCACTCCGGCGGGCAAGCACACCGTGAAAGTGATCGATTTTCAGCCCTACGATCTGGCGGAAGGCCCCCAGCACTGGGATGAGATCAAGGATGAGGTGGCCGCAGCTAATTTGAAATACCTGCAGCGCTTTGCGCCGAACCTTACCGACGACAAGATCCTGGCGAGAAAGATCGAAAGCCCGCTCGACCTGGAGCGCGCGAACCTGATGGCGTGGCACGGATCGTGCCACGGCGGGGCGCAAACTCCTTCGCAAACGGCCGCGATGCGGCCGGTTCCCGGCTGGGCGCAGCATCGCATGCCCATTCCCGGCCTATACCAGACGGGCGCGACCACGCACCCCGGCGGATCGGTCTCTTGTGGGCCGGGACGAAACGCGGCGATGGTGATGCTCAAGGATTTCGGGACGAGCCTGGAGGCCGTGTTGGCGAAGGCTCGCGGGGCGTCCTAGCGAATCGCTAGGATCGTCGAATCGGGCGCGAAGGACTTGAGAAGAGACCGCTAAAATAGATACGATTACGAAAGAGATCGAACCGGGCAAAGAGTACGAGAAAACCGAGGGAGGGTGGAGGTTCCATGAGTCGTCGCGCTGAATTACTTGCCGCTCGCATCGAGGAGGGCGCCGCCGGTCTGGCCGCGTTCGCCGAAGGGCTCTCCGAAGCAGAATGGCGCACAGCCATGTCGGCCGGCGGGAAAGACCGCCGCCCGGTGGGCGTGATCGTACACCACGTGGCCATGGTCTATCCGATCGAGGTCGATCTGGCGCGAGCCATCGCCAGCGGCAAGGCCGTCACGGAGGTCACGTGGGACGTCGTCGCGGAGTTGAATGGCAAGCATGCCAAGGAACAGGCGGGAGTCACCAAGACGGCCGCGCTCGAGCTTCTGCGCAAGAACAGCCATGAAGCGGCCGCGGCCGTGCGCAAATTCACGGATGACGAACTGGATCGGGCGGCGCCGTTCTCACTGAGCTTCGGCGCGCCTGTGACCGCGCAGTTCGTGATCGAGGATCACGCCGTACGGCACAGCTGGCACCATTTGGCGCGCATCCGCACGACGCTGCACAAGTGAACTCTTAATTACAGCCGGCAGAGGCTAGGGTTTGGGCGAAAATGGCCGGGGCGTCCCCGGCTTCCACGGTGGAATCGCAAAGCCGTCACGGTTGGGCATCTTGACCTGAGGCAGGCTCTGAGCATCGAGTACCTGGTCCTCCGGGATGACACCGTTCTTAAAGAGGATGAAAGCGGTGATGGCGTAGACCTCGTCGGGCTTGAGCGAGCCCTCCTGCTTGAAGGGCATGCCGCGGTTGATGTAATCCCAGATGGTGGTCGCGAACGGCGAGTGCATCGCCATTACGTTGTTGTCCCGAATACAAGGCGCGAGGCAAGGGCCAGGGTTGGCGGGAGGATTTTCGCGCTTGATCAACATGGGAGCCGGACCCTCCGATCCCGTGACGCCGTGGCATATCGAGCACTTTTGCGCGTAGAGCGGCGCGCCTGCTTTGGCGGTGCCGCTGCCAGGCGGCAGTTCCTTTCCCTCAGGACCGATGGCGATATCCCAGGCGCGAATCTCTTCCGGGGTCGGCGTGCGTCCCAAACCGTAGGTGGGCGACTGCGCCCATCCGGCGGCGCAGGCCCCCAGGATCATCGCGGGCAGGAGAAATCTAAGCGATCGCATTGTGGACGCTCCCATCGCTGGCGACTCGCCACGGCTGGATCATGTTGTCGGTGCCGACCACACCGTGTGTCTTGTAGTAATCGGGCGGCTCCTTGTAATGTTGCGCGAGCTGGGCGCGCGTCGGTTGAACCTGGCCCAGTTCATCGATGCAGCGCGACTGGAGCACGCACTCTTTGCCGTCCCACTTCCAGTTCATGCCAAAGCGGGTGTGGGCCTTGGGATGTACCGCTCCGCGAATCTCGGCCTCTTTCCAGGTCTGGCCGCCGTCGGCGGATACCTCCACCTTTTTTATGACGCCCCCGCCGGACCAGGCGAGGCCGGTGAGCTGGTAGGTGCCCGGGCCGGGCAGTTGCTGTCCGCCGGAAGGAAACGTGATGACCGATTTCGGCCCCCACTGGAAGCCCATCGCGGCCATTTCCTCGTCCTTCTGAATGTGGCCGTAATCGTTATAGGTCATGTAATAGCGGTCGACCACCTTGATTCGCCGCAGCCACTTGGTGTTGTAGATTCCCTCGAAGCCGGGAACCAGGAGCCGCAACGGGAAGCCCTGCTGCGGACGCAGCGCTTCGCCATTCTGGCCGTAGGCGACCATACAGTCGTCCATGGCTTTCGCGAGGCGGAAGCTGCCCGCGCCTTTTACTTCTTCCGATCCCTCCGAAACCACCCAAGAGGCGCCCTTCTGCACGCCGACCTCTTTCAGCAAGACGGATAGAGGCACGCCGGTCCATTCGCTGCAGCTGGTCAATCCGTGCGTATCCTGCACGGTCTTGTCGTCGGGCTTCGCGCGGTTTCCGAGGCACTCGATGAAATGAACCTGGGAGACGGAAGGAAAGCGCTTCAATTCGTCCAAGGTGAACTCCAGCGGCCGGTCCACCATGCCGTGGATCATCAGGCGATACTCCTTGGGATCGATCTCCGGAACAATCGCGCCGCGGTGAGTGCCGACAAAATGCAGCGAGGATGGCGTGATGATACCCACCGAATCCTGAAGCGGACTCAACACGTGAAAGATAAGGCCAAATTGATCGGGCGACGGCCTTTCGACCACGGGTATGCGCACGGAGGTCACGAAATGGGAGCGCTCGCCATAGGCGACCAGCTCCTTGAGAGTTTTCTGAGGCTGCGCTGCAGGCGCCTGCGCCTGACCGCCTGCCGTTTGCATCGCGCCGACCGCGGCCGCAGCGGCACCCGCTTTTAGAAATTTCCTTCGGCTAGGCTTCTTCGCGTCTGGCTTTTTCGCATCCATAGGTCTCTCCCTTGCAGCGTTTTTCCGGTTCCTGCCGAGTGCACACAGTTTCCGGATTTGCCGATGCTCACTTCCCTGCCGCGAAATGTACGCCCGTCTGCCCGATCAAATCAAGCGAAGCTTTGGGCAAAACGCGCGCGGGTTACGGCGCGAGCGGCTCGACGTGGATCAGGGTGGCGCCGTGCTGGTCTCCGAGCCATAAGCTGGAAAGAGCGCCGGATTTCTGCACCTCGACGTGGCGAACGTTGGTCTCATGCGGGAGCAGATACTCGGTGAATTCTCCGGTCTGGCTATTCAGGCGGAGCGCAAAATCATTGTCCATTCCAGCGCCCCAGGCATACGTTTTGTCATCGAACTCCGCATCATAGGGGCGCGTCCACGGCGTGGGCGCATCCCACTCCTTGATCTTCTGCGTCTTCGGATCGAACACCACCATGTCGTTGCCGTTGAACCCGCCGCACCAGGTGCGGTCCTGGGAGTCGATATGCCCGCGCCGGCAACCCGCGTCTTTGGCCGGCATGTCATACCAAACGGTCTTCAGGGTCTTGCCGTCGGTCATCCAAAGCTTGTCGTTGGTAAAGCTCATGCCATACATGTTGTTTTTCGAATCAGCGATCACATCGTAGGCGCGAGCGGAGGGGCTGCCCGGCGGATACGTCACGTGGGTCCAGGTGTTGGTGGCCAAGTCAACGTGCCAGGTGCCGCCGGCTTCGTCGGTGCCGTCGGCGACGTTGATCCAGATCTTGCCATCCAGATGCTGGAACGAGGCGTCAATCATCGTCAGGTGACCATCTCCAAAACCCGCCTCCGGCATGGGCGCCTTGAAGGTCTCCATTTTTTCGGTCCTGGGGTCGAGCCTGACGATCTGCATCTGCGACATATTGCCGAAGTAGACGCGGCCTTCCCGATCGAAGGCGATCTGGAGACCGCCCTGAGCGACGGTGCCGAGGCGGTTCAGGGGAACCGGATACTCGACCACTTTGCCGGTCTTAGGATCGAGCTTGCCGATGAACTGGGACGTAAAATCCGAATACCAAATGTTCCCTTGCGCGTCGACCGCGGCGTCATGCGGCGCCGCATCGGGACGCGGCAGGTCGTACGTGGTGTAAATCACCTGAGTGGCCTTGCCCTTGGGACGCGGCAACGTCTTCAATGGGAATGCAAAGGTATCCGCGGAACTCAAATTAATCGTGCTGAAATATTTGGCAGCGGCGATCTGCCTTGCCGTCGGCGCGCGTGGCGCTCCGGCCGAGGGACGGCTCCAAGGGTGCATGGGCGAAGAGTTGTTGGTGTGCATGGCCATCCGCAAAACCACGGGCACCATCTCTTCGGCGTTGTAACGAGAGAACAGCACTTTTTGCAGGGTGTGGCAATTCACGCAATTGCCGAGGGCCGCCTTGTCTTCCTGGGTTCCCGGCAGACTCATGAGCAACTCGCCGTTGGAGAGCTGCATGGCGAGCTTCGAGGCGCTGGTTACCTTGTTGAGTTGCAAATCCAGATGGGCCGGTTGCGCCGGCAGATCGACGGAAGTAACCGGCAGCTCATATCCCGCCGCCCGGATGCTGACCGTGTATTTGCCGGGTTCCATTCTGTCGCGGGGGAAGCTGTACTGACCCTGGGCGTCGCTGACGACCCACGTGGTCATCGTCGATCCGACCTTTTTTGCGCCGACGATGACGCCCTCCATGGAGCCCTCAGCCTGCGACGTTACCTTGCCCGTCAACGCCGGATGAGACGGGGTCTCCGCAACGAGAAAAGCGACAAAGACAATACCGAGGACGGCTGCTCCCACGAGGGTCCCTGCAAGAAGCTTCGTCTTACTCATGACAAATCTCCTTTGGCTTCGACCGGGATCTGCTTAGGGGTTCCAAAAACTGGCCCATTGTACACCTCTCTTCGATGCCGATTTGCGCGCATTTAACCGCGTGGCCGTTCTGCGCGCTCCAGCCCGGCGGTATCCTTAGAAGCGCGAGGCAGCGTCGCCTTCAGGGGCGCGGGTGCATCGAATAGCAAGAGATCGATGGACCTTAAACAAATACAATCGAGCGAGGGGAAACTGATATGGCTGAAGGAAAAACGAACAAATGCGCGCATCCATCCTGCTCCTGCATGACCACGGAAGGCAGCAGCTATTGCAGCGCGCAGTGCGAAGCCGTGAAACACACGCCGGATATCGACTGCCGTTGCGGTCACCCGGGATGCAAAGGCCGGGCTCATTAGTGAAAAGAGACACGCGCAGTCCCACAAAACGCAAAACAACGAGACGCGGGCTGCAGAAGAGAACGACGCCTGCGTTCGATCCGGTCGCCGGAGCGGGCGCTGAATCGTTTCCCGCGAGCGATGCTCCGGACCGGACCGGCGGCGAAGCCGTTCGCCAACGCCCTAAGAAAAAGAGACCGGGCCGCTAAGTCTAAAAAGGTTTTCCCACGACGATGCGCCGATGGTGGCGGGCCTTCGTCGTGCGTCTCATCGCGGAAGTTCATGATGCGCCGATTTCTATGAGCGGAGATACAGCCACACAGGCGCAACCACGGTTTGCAGCCGAGCCGTACCGCACAAACATCCCTGCCCGCCTGGATCGGCTCCCGTGGAGCCGATTTCACTGGCTGGTGGTGTGGGCGCTGGGAATCACCTGGGTGCTGGACGGCCTGGAGGTTACGCTCATCGGCGCGGTGAGCGGTGTTTTGCAGGAGCCGGACGTGATGAACTTCACGCCGGCGGAGATCGGTTTCATCGCCTCGACATACCTACTGGGCGCGGTCTGCGGCTCGCTCGTCTTTGGCTATCTGACCGATCGCTGGGGACGCAAGCGGCTGTTCTTTATCACGCTGGCGGTTTACCTCATCGGGGTCCTGCTGACGGCGCTCTCGTGGGACCGGTGGAGCTTCTCGTTTTTTCGATTCATGACCGGCGCGGGCATTGGCGGAGAGTACGCCGCCATTAATTCAGCCATCGACGAACTGATCCCCGCCACTTATCGAGGGCGCGTCGACATCATCATCAATGGAAGCTACTGGATCGGGGCCGCGCTGGGCTCGGCGTCTACCATCATTCTGCTGAATCCTCATCTACTGCCTCCCAACCTGGGCTGGCGAATCGGCTTTGCCATCGGCGCGCTGCTGGGCCTCTTCATACTTACCCTGCGAAAATACCTTCCGGAGAGCCCGCGATGGCTGATGACGCATGGATTCACGAAAGAGGCCGAGGAGACCACCACACGGATTGAATGCGAAGTGGCCGTGGAAACGGGCAGGCGGCTTGAGCCGGTCAGCGGGCGCCCGCTCGAAATCTATCCGCGAAAATCGTTTGGCTTCGGCGTGATCGCCCGAACGATGTTTTCGACTTACCGAAGCCGCGCCATTTTAGGCCTGGTGCTGATGATTTCGCAGGCCTTCCTGTATAACGCGGTCTTTTTCACCTACGCGCTGATCCTGACGAGATTCTATGGCGTTTCGGCGGGCCGCACGGGCATCTACCTTTTGCCGTTCGCCCTGGGGAATTTTCTGGGCCCTTTGGTGCTCGGCCGCTTCTTCGACGTGATCGGCCGGCGCCAGATGATCTCGGGCACGTATGCGATCTCGGCCTTGCTGCTTACGATTACAGGATGGGCTTTCAACAGAGGATACCTTTCCGCGAATAGCCAGACGGCACTGTGGACGGTGATTTTCTTCTTCGCTTCGGCCGCGGCCAGCTCCGCTTATCTGACCATCAGCGAAATCTTCCCGCTGGAGATCCGCGCGCTGGCCATCGCTTTCTTCTTTTCCGTGGGTACCGCCGCCGGAGGAGTTGCCGCGCCCTGGCTATTTGGCTACCTGATCGGCTCCGGATCGCGGCAAAATATCTTTTACGGGTACTTGGTGGCAGCGATTCTGATGTCGGTGGCGGCCGTGGTGGAGGCGCTCTATGGCGTCAAGGCGGAGCGCGTTTCACTGGAGGATTTGGCTGGACCGTTGTCGCTCAGTCACGAGTAGCCGGGTTTCCAGACGCTCGTCCGGCTCGCTGTTTTTTAACCGCTCGTCTGGTTCGCTCGTTCAACCGCGGGGCTGGCCTCTTGTTCTTTTTGGATTCCGTGCGGCGCTCGCCTGATGAACGGCGGCGCCGAAAGCCTGCCACACGCGCCAATTCCCTGCGTATTCCTCGAGCATGCGCTCGGGATGAAATTGAAGTCCGACCACAAATCGATACCGCGGATCGTAAAACGCCTCGATCAGGCCATCGCCGGCATGGGCCATGGCCTGGAGGTGACGGCCCAGCCGGCGCACGCCTTGATGGTGATAGCTATTCACCAGCAAGGTGGGACGCCGATACCATTTCGCGAGCGGGGTAGCGGGAACAACGCTGACCGGGTGGCGATAGTCATCGTAATGCTCGCCGTAATTGATGTGCTTCAGCGCGGATTGTTTTTCCCGTTGCACGTCGCCATATAACGTGCCGCCGCGAATGACGTTGAGCAACTGCGATCCCCGGCAGATGCCCAGAATCGGAAGGTTGTGCCGCAGAGCGTGGCGGGCCAGGCGGATTTCGATCTCATCTTTCAGCGCGTGTGTTTTCTCGAGGTGGCGAATATTGGCTTGTTCGTGCTGGTAACGCTTCGGCTCGATGTCTTCGCCCTCCACCAGCAGAAGGCCGCGCATATCCGCCATGTATTGGGATAAGCAGGCGCGCGCGCCCTCCGCCACCGGAACCATGATCGGAAGCGTACGCAAGCGGATCAGAAGGTGAAGGTGAAATTCGCCGACGTAGTCGATGAACTTGTGCTTGCGAGAGGTGCGGCGAGTGACAACCAGAACGACGGGGCGTTTCATGAGGTCTTCATTAAGGCTTCCGCTGCACCTTTATTCGCGGGTTCATGGCACGAGGGCGCGGAGCGCCTCCACGAGCCGGGCGTCCTTTTCGCGTCCCTGGGAGGCGACGCGAATATGGCGGTTATCCATGCCCACTTTATTCGAACAGTCCCGCACGTACATCCGATGATCCGAAAGGAGGTGTAACTGCAAATCGCCCGCCGTCATTCCGCTCTTAACCTTGAATAAGACAAAATTCGCGCCCGTGGGATACACATTAATGCCGGGAATCGATTGGAGAGCCGCATAGAGCCAGGCGACATCGGCAATCAGGCGCCTGCGGCCCTCATGATAGGCGGCATCGGTTTTCGGCAGAAGCGAGAGAAAGTATTCGGCGAGCGTATTCAGATTCCAGGTGGGAATGAATCGGCGCAGGCGGTTCAGGAGATAGAGATTGCCGCTGTAGCAATAGCCGAGGCGCAATCCCGGCACGCCGCAATGTTTGCTCATGCTCCGGACGATCAGAAGATTCGAGAATCGCTCCGCCAGGGGCAGGAGGCTGGGAATGGGGTCGCCGGAGAAATCGATAAAGGATTCGTCCACGATCACCAGTTCGAGGTCGGACGCCGCGTTCATAAAATCAACCATTTCGTCGAGCGGGATAAACTGGCCAGTCGGATTGCCTGGATTGATGATCAGCAGCGACTTCAGATTCCGGCGGTGCACCCAGTCGAGGTAGTCCGGCAAGCGCAGCCGGTAACCTCGATCGGGATCGAGGGGATAGAGCTCGGCGTCGCGCTGGTCGCGCAGCTTCTCGATATATTCGCCAAAGGTCGGTATGGGCACGGCAATGCGATCGATGAGCGTGGTATTGATCAGGACGATCAGCTCGGTGGCGCCATTGCCGATAATCAGCTTCTCCGGGCTGACGTGCAGGACGGCGGCAAGATTTTTCTGGCTCATCAACGGACTGCTGGAGGGATAGGATTTGATGAGATTTGCCAGGTTGTGCTGAAGATCGCCGAGCATCTCCGGGGTGGGATAGTAAGGATTAGCGATGAAGCAGAAGTCGATGATGTCTTTGGCTTTTTCGTAGCCGACCAGGTCCGCGAGGGCCGGCGAATGCGAAGTCTCGTAGAAAAGATGGCGTTTCAATTCCGCGGCGGAGGCGATTGTGCTATTAGCCATTGACGGTTACCCGTAGAAAGTATACTTCCGAACGTCTTGGTTTGGATTCACCGCTCGAACCGCTCGGCTCCAGGTAGATCTGTATCGCGGCCACTGCGCGCGATTCAACGAGCAGGCTCGAGCCCATCTTTCTTGTAGGAGGCCTCGACCTCGGGCGACGAGAGGTAGTCGACGAGGGCCCTGGCGGCTTTCATGTCCTTGACGTGGGTAGAGATGAACGCCACCACCTTCACCGGTGGCGCAAACTGCTTCGGCAGGAGCCCTACGACGTCGAGACCGCGATTCTCCATTTCGTTGACGTAGAAAATGCAGAGGTCGGCCTCGCCCTTGGCCACAAAACCCGCCGCGACGTTGGAGGTTGGGCCGAGCGTGATCTTCGAGTCGATCAGGTCGATGACGCCCAGCTTCTGGAGCGCCTCCCGAGTTGCATATCCGTCGCTTCCCGCGGTCGGGTCCACAAAAGCGATGGTCTTGGCCGCAAGAAGAGTTTGCCTGAGCGCTTTGGGTGTGGAGATGTCGGGCTTCGGCATACCGGCTTTCACGGCGAGCGCCAGCGTAAGGCTCGCGAGCGTTGTGGCACTCTTAGGGTCGATGTTGCCCGAAGCGAGCGCCTCCGGAAAGGGCGGCAGCAAAATGGACACGTCAAAGATCTCGCCGCGCGCCACCTGCCGCCTGGTCCCCAGACCCTTGCCATAGGTCAACTTGAGTTTGTAGCCGGTCTTGCTTTGGAATCCCGGGGCCACCTGGTCTAACGATCCTCGGAAGGGGTTCGGCGCCAGAAGAGTGACTTCGGTTTGGGCATACACGCTTGACGAGACGCCGAGCAAAAGGGCACAGGCGGCCACTAATGAAAACAGGGATTTCACGGATGACTCCTCTAATCTGCCCAACATTTCTGCCGAAAATTCGGCTTCGGCGCTCCCGTCCGACTTCGCGCCGTCGCCGGACGACGGCGTCACGCCACGACCGAGCGGTTCTCAATCTACCTAATTCAGCAAAACACGGCAAACTCCTCGCGTGGGCTGGAGTCTCGTTGCCGCTCCAAGTTCCTGCTTTACGCTGTCTTTACGCTATGATGATCGACGATGCGAAACAAGCGCGTGGTCCTCACCGCTCTCGGTGGGCCTGAAGTCCTCAAGGTAATCGAAGACGACATCCGCGATCCGGGTGCGAATGAGCTGCGCATCCTGATTCTCGCATGCGGGGTTGCATTCGCCGACGTGTTGATGCGCCGCGGGCTGTATTCCGGCGTCCCTCCGCTGCCCTATTCACCTGGCTACGCCATCGTCGGCATCGTCGACGCCTGTGGGGCCGGTGTTACTCAGTGGCAATCCGGTGATTTGGCCGCCGCGATCATTAAGACGGGCGGGTACTCGCGCTATATCGTATTGCCCGAGTCCGAACTGGTGCGAGTTCCCGCCGAGCTCGACCCCGCCGAAGCGGTGAGTCTGGTTTTGAACTACACCACAGCGTATCAGTTGATCCATCGCATCGCGAAGCTGCGCCGGGGCGAGAGCGTGCTCATTCACGGAGCCGCCGGCGGAGTAGGAACGGCCGCGCTGCAACTCGGTTCGCTCGCCGGCTTGAAGATGTTTGGCACCGCCTCCAAGCCCAAGCACGATCTGGTGACGGCGCTTGGCGGCATACCCATCGATTATCGGACGGAGGATTTTGGCCGGCGCGCCGCCGGCGTGGATGCCGTATTCGATCCGATTGGCGGCCGCAACTGGCTGCGCTCGTATCGCGCGCTTGGCAAGGGCGGACGGTTTATCGGGTATGGAATGTCGGCCGCAATCGAAGGCGGGCGCCGAAACATGGCGCTCGCCGCCGCGAGCTTCGCATGGCTCGGCGTCGTGAGTCTCCTTCCCGGAAAATCCGCGCGCTGGTACAACATCATGACGGAGAGGAAAAAACATCCCGAATGGTTCCGCGAGGACCTCTCCCGATTGCTGGCCATGCTTCAGGAGAAATCGATCAGGCCGGTGGTCGCCGGGCGGCTGCCGTTAGCGGAAGCGGGCCGCGCGCACGAACTTTTGGAGCACGCTTCGGTCAGCGGAGTGATCGTGCTGATGTGTCAGGAATGATTGTTCCCTGACGTAACGAGATAAAATGAGCAGTGCCCACGGATTGGAAAGCTCCACGGAGGAGTGAACATGGAAAAAGTAAAAAAGACGGACGCTGAATGGCGGAAGCAGCTTAATGACCAACAGTTTCGCGTGGCCCGCAAAAAGGGCACCGAGCCGGCGTTCACAGGCGAATACTGGGACACGAAGAAACACGGTGTCTTCCAGTGCGTCTGCTGCGGCGAGCCGCTCTTCGATTCAAAGACGAAGTTCGATTCGGGCACGGGTTGGCCAAGCTTCACGGCGCCTGTGGACGAGTCCAAGGTGGCGCTCGAGACCGATGAATCCTTTGGCATGGCGCGCACGGAAGTCATGTGCAGCCGCTGCGAGGCGCATCTGGGGCACGTGTTCCCGGACGGGCCAGCGCCCACCGGATTGCGTTACTGCATCAATTCGGCATCCCTGCGGCTGAAGGAAAACGAGAAGCCCTAGTTGCCTCCCTTCGGCTGCATCCGGCAAAGCGCTTTACTTTCGAGGCTTTGGGGGGGTACGCTTCCTCGCGTCTCGCTGCGTCCGGCGCAGTACGGAAGCTGTTCGCGGCTGACTCTGGCGCTACATGGGCGCAGCATGAACAGTGAGACGAGCCGCAAGGACACACGCCAGTGATGCCGGACCGATGGCAGGAAGTGAAGAAGGTTTTCGCCGGCGCGCTCGAACACCCGCCTTCGGAAGTAGCCGCCTACCTGAATAAACTGCGCCTGGACCCGGCGTTGCGCGACGAAGTGGAGGCGCTGCTCGCTGCAAGCCAATCGAAGGCCAGTTCCCTGCCCGAGTCAGCCCAGCAGACTCTGACCGACAATGGCGGCGTGAAAAGCGGCACCGTGCTGGGCGCCTATACGCTATTCGAACTTCTGGGCACGGGTGGAATGGGCGAAGTCTATCGCGCTCATGACACCAACCTCGCCCGCGACGTGGCGATCAAGGTGCTGCCCGCAATATTCGTGGATCATCCGGGCCGATTGTCGCGCTTCCGGCGCGAAGCGAGGCTGCTGGCCGCCCTCAACCATCCCAACATCGCTACGATTTATGGGCTCGAGCAGTGGAACGGCGTGCATTACCTGGTCATGGAACTGGTTCCCGGCCGCACGCTGGATGAAGTATTGAGCGCGGGGCCGGTGCCCATCGATCGGGCGCTGATTCTGGCGCGCCAGATCGTGGCCGCCCTGGAGGAGGCGCACCAAAAAGGAGTGGTGCATCGCGACCTGAAGCCGGCCAACGTCAAACTGACGCCGGAAGGAAGAATCAAGGTACTGGATTTTGGATTGGCGAAGGCCGTTAACGACAGCAACCCGATGGATGTTTCAAACACGCTGACGCTCAGCGATGAACGATCCATTCTGGGTACGCCCTCTTACATGAGCCCGGAGCAGGCACGCGGCAAGACCGTGGACAAGCAGACGGATATCTGGGCGTTTGGCTGCCTGCTGTATGAGTTATTGACGGCGCGTCCCGCGTTTCCAGGAGAGACTCCCGCAGACACAATTGCGGCCATTCTGGAAAAAGAGCCCGACTGGACGGCGCTGCCTGGGTCGACGCCTGCAGAGATTACGGGGCTCCTGCGGGATTGCCTGCAAAAGAGCCAGCAAGCGCGTCTCGGCAATATTTCCGCCGCTCGACTTCGGATGGAGCAGGTGCAGGCCACCGACCCATCCGCGGAGAAAGCGGCGGATTCAGAGACGACGAAACGCGGGCTGAGCGGGCTGCTCCCTCCCACGGCCTCGCTGCAGATTCGCAGGCGCATGCGACCTCTGGCCATTGCGCTCGCCGGAGTCAGTCTGCTGGCCGGCGGCCTGGCGATGATTCCCCGATTGCGCGGGCGCAATTCTCCAGCCAGCGCCAGCGCGCCGATCCCCCAGGAGATGCAATTGGCGGTGCTGCCCTTCAAGGTGCTGGGCGGCGACGCGGGCGTCACCGCGTTCAGCGACGGACTCACGGAGATGGTCACCGCAAAGCTAACGCAACTGACCGCGCAGCACGCGTTGCAGGTCGTGCCGGCGAGCGAGGTGCGCGATCGCAGCGTGGCGTCGAGCGAAAGCGCGCGGCAGGAGTTCGGCGTGAATCTGGTGCTGACCGGCAGCCTGCAACAGTCCAAGGGAATGACGCGAGTCACCTGCGAACTGGTCGACACCAGAAGCCATCGGCAACTGCGCGCAGACACGCTCACCATCGCGGCCACCGATCCATTCGCGGGCGAAGACCAAGTGGTGGAGAGCGTGCTTCGAATGCTGCAGCTCGAACTGCAACCGGCGGAACGGCAAACTCTGGGCGCACGCGGCACGCAAGTGGCCGACGCGTACGATCTTTACCTGCAGGGCCGCGGGTATCTGCAAAATTACGACAAAGTAGAAAACCTGCAGAATGCGATCACCGCTTTCCAGCGGGCCCTGGCTACCGATCCGAATTACGCGCTGGCGTACACGGGGCTGGGCCAGGCCTACTGGCTCAGCTATCGCGAAAACAATCAGCTGCAATGGCTGTCGCCGGCGCGGGATGCGTGCGAACACGCGCTGAGCCTGGACCGGCGATTGGGCCCCGCTCACGCGTGCCTGGGAACGCTCGACTCCTCGAGCGGACAGTACGAAAAAGCCGTCACCGAATTTGGCCGCGCGCTCGAAGCCGAGCCTACGAGCGATGACGCCTATCGCGGATTGGCGGAAGCCTATGAGCGCATGGGCGACCTCACGCAGGCCGAGAAGACGTATCGGCGCGCCATCGATTTGCGGCCGCACTATTGGGTCGGCTACAGCTGGATGGGAGCGTTTTACTTCCACCAGAGCCGCTTCGCCGACGCGGCGGCCATGTTCAACCAGGTGATTACACTGGTACCGGACAATATTCGAGGCTATTACAATCTCGGCGCGGCGCTGAATGGGCAAGGGCGTTACAACGAGGCGATTGCCGCGATTCAACATTCGATCGATATCCAGCCGACCGCGACCGCCTATACCAATCTGGGCAACGCGCATTTCTACCTGCGGCATTATGACGAGGCGATCGGGGCTTACGAGCAAGCGATCAAACTGAAAGAAGCCGACTATGTGAAATGGTGGAACCTCGGCGAGGGTTACTTCTGGAGCTCCACCAAGCGCGAGCAAGCCCCCGCGGCCTATCGGCAGGCCATCTCGCTGGCGTCGGAAAGCCTGAAAATCAATCCGAACGATGCGGACGCGCTGGGAACACTGGCGATTTGCCACGCGATGGTGGGAGAGAAAGCCGCGGCGCTCAAGAACCTGCGCGAGGGACTGCGGCTCGCTCCGCACGATTCCGAAATGCTTTTCAAGGCCGCGCTGGTCTACAACCAATTGGGGGAGACGAGCGAGGCGCTGACGTGGCTCGGGAGCGCGCTCGGCGCCGGCTATTCGCCGACCATCGCGCGCGATACGGCCAGCTTCGACAAGTTACGCGCCAGCACTCAATTTCAGGCCTTGCTACAGGCCCGGTAGAGTTCGATCAGGAGGAGAAAAATGGCCACATCCGCAGGGGGCGATCAGCAAAGGGTGACAGTTACCATCGATGCCAACACCGGCAAATGCACTCCCGATCCATTTCACGTGAGCAAGAGCGGCAAGCAGCACGTGGTGTGGGTGTGCAACGATCCAACTGCCGAATTCAGCGTGGAGTTCGTGGGCGAAACACCCTTTACAGGCAACCGCTTCCACAAGAAATCTCCATCGTCGGGGGCTGTGCCGGATCACGTGCCTGCCGGGGGCAAGCTTTATAAGTACAACCTGACGATCACGCGCGCAGGCAACGCGAAGACCTACGATCCGAATGGCCAAGTCGATCCGTGACGCGCTTGCTTCCTATTCAGCCGGCAACACGGCCAGAGTGAGCGTATTCACCGTGGCGGGATCGTCGCGAAGCTTGATGTAGAGCAAGGTGCCGTTGGGCCGGGGCACATTCAAGCTGCTGTCCGCGAATCCAATGGGCACGGAAACCGTGTGGGTGAACTGCGGGTCTGAAGCGACCGAATCGATGAGAAATAGATTCGTCCCGGTAAGACCGCACTGCTTATCGGGACTGTCGGGGCAGCGCACCTCCTTGAGCGAAGGAATGCGCACCAACGTCACCAGCGGCTGCCAGTCTCCCTTTCCGCCGGCATCGTCGACGGCGCGAAAGCGCAAGGGACCGAAAGCCGAACTCCCAAAGCTCTTGAGGGGATCGAGCACCGCCATCACCGTTTGAGAGTCCTGCAAAATCAGATTGCCGTCGGCCATACTCAGCAGCACGTCAAAGGAGCTGTCCACGCTGGCTACCTCGATCTTTTCGGTGCGTGGAAAGTTCTCCGGGATCTCCGTTTTCAGAAAGAAGGTCATTCGCCCATCCTGCGGAAGTAGATCCTGATTGGCCAGGTGCACGGAGGAACGCAACGGCCCAGGCTGCACGTTTTTGTTGATCAAATCGATTTTGGGACGCGGCGGCTCAACCGTGGTCTGCAAATCCAGCACACGCCCGTCCTTGAGGGCTACGCGCGCCACAAGCTTCTCGCCAGGCTTCAAGGCCGCGCTCGGCGCAGCCTGCGAGGCAGACAAGCGCAGTTCATCCACTTGCCCTGCGCGTGAAAGTTTCGCCGGCTCGAAGCTGATCCCCTTTATTTCGAAACCGTTCACCTGGTCCAACCGTGTTCCCGTGAGGACACCCTCCTGGTCGCCCGCGCTGATCTTGAACGCATCGAGCCGGGCCGCTTCCGAATAGGCATGCAAATCGACCTGATCCGGTGGGATCGAGCCGAACTGCTGAATGGTCATCTTCAGCG
>Ga0206991_10083_pt2 | contig 26458 bp, 26 predicted proteins | sample Alteio_BWMinCont_9_FD_153286 | JGI IMG/M metagenome (GOLD analysis project Ga0206991, IMG submission 153286) | Enriched cells from forest soil in Barre Woods Harvard Forest LTER site, Petersham, Massachusetts, United States -... | ecosystem: Environmental > Terrestrial > Soil > Temperate forest >...
AGGACAGAGCTTTCAAAACTGAGCCGGCAAGTTGACGCCACGTGGATCGCCAAGGCCGTGGATGAGCTGGATGAACTTGGCGGACGGCTGCGGCGCAACGTAAACCGACAACTGGGATTGGACGCGATCGCAACATCACTATCGGAAGCCTGTAAAAGGACGTAGGCGGGTCGTTTCAGATTATCTCGTAACTCACGCGACGCCGCGTGCATCATAGACCCCAGTTACAACTATCTTTATTTGCTGTGGGAGCATGAAATCATAGAAGGAGAAGCGATGGTAAATCGCAAGTTGTTCCGTCCGTCATTAACGGAAGTGAAAGAGCCGCCGGCACCCCGCAGCCATACCAGCGGTCCGCAGCCGCATAAAAAACCCGCGCCGCCCGAACAGACCCACGCGGAAAACTTCTATTGGGTGAAGCAGATGCAGTCGCATACCCCGATGACCATCGTGCTGACCGATGGCGAGGTCTTGCGTGGCACGGTGGAATGGTATGACCGCGACTGCATCAAGCTGACACGCTTTGGGAGCCCCAACCTGCTCATCTATAAGCAAGTCGTCAAATACGTCTATAAAGATGGGGATGAAGCGGCCAAGGGCGGCACCAACGGTCAATAGGTCGGGGTCTTAAGCGATCCTAGCCGGCAGGAAATTACCGGCTCCGCCTCGGGCAACTTGCGTCTCAATTGGCCCCGGGAATTTCAGTCACCAGTTCCGGCACTTCAATGCGGATGAGCGTGCCCGCTCCCGGGCGGCTGGAAATCTGCATGCGAAAATCGGTGCCGTAAAGTACCCGCAGTCGCTCGTGGACGTTGCTGATCCCGATGCCGTCCACATAGACCTGCGGCATGCGCTCTTCGGGTATTCCAGCGCCGTTATCTTCCACTTCGATCACCAGGCGTCCGTCGCTGAGAGCGGTGCGAATCGTGATCTGGCCGCCTTCGAGTTTTGCCGCCAACCCGTGCTTCAGGGAATTTTCCACGATGGGTTGCAGCAGCATGCTGGGCACAAAGGCTTCCAGCGTATTGTGATCCACGTGTTTGAAGATCTGCAGGTTATCCCGCCCGAATCGCGCCACCTCGATATCCAGATAGTCATCGATAAAATTGAGCTCCTCCTGCAAGGCCACGAAGGTTTCGTGCTTGCGCAGCAACCTGCGGAGAATATTGCTCAATTTCAGGACGACGACGCGCGCCTGATCCGGGTCATATCGAATCAGCGAGGCGACGGTATTGAGCGTATTGAAAAGAAAGTGCGGATTAATCTGGCTGGAGAGCGCGTCCATGCGCGCCTTGAGCAACAGCCGCTGGTGCTGCTCGAGATTCATCTCAATTCTGGTGTTGTTCCAGATCTTGAGGGGAACGGCCACGGTCATTACCGTTGCCAGCATCAGCAGCAGCACGGACCACCAGTTCTGAGCGTCAATAAAAAAGAACCACGACGTTGGAGCGGCATGACCCAACAGCAGCCGTCCCACTTCCAGACCGACGCATCCGATCAGCGGCAGCGCCTCCCACCCCACGCTTGCGCGGCGCGCCAGCCGCGATAGCCATCGCGGAAAATTCAGAAAAGTAAACGGCCCGAAATTCCAGATGTCATCCTTATTCGGGATCGCTTGGCGTATCAAACCGCCGATCAAGCCGGCGATTGCCGCAACAGCCGGAGCCAGCCACTCATGGTTAAAGAACGCCGGCAGGCTCACAATCGAGCCTCCCAGAGGTCCCACCACGCGGCCGCCAAGAAGTCCCAGCAGAAAGGAACCCTCGACCATGAGGTCCGCAAACTTGTAGGGCGGCCCTACCAATCGCACCAGAACGCTGATCGCCAGCGCCGGCGTGAGGAATAACATCAGTTTTATCTTCAGGTCGGAGTCGCGTACTTCGGCGTAAAGTACCCGGCGAAAGACGGCCCAGCGAGCGAGCAAAGCGGCCATGGACGCGGCCACGCCAACCTTCAGGAGCAAAGTGAATAGGAGACCCTGGCTGGTGGAAAGTATGTCCATGGTTGTTCGTCGCGCAATAAAGATACTGCGTGCGCTTACGTTAGCCAATCGCGCACGCGAATGCAAAGCCGCGTTACTGCTATACTACTTCGCTCCCATGAGGCCAAAGCGTGTAAAAAGTGTCCGTGCCACCCGCCATGGGCAAAAGGCGCGCATCGTCGCTAAGGCGCTCTTGCCTACGCAATATGGCCGCTTCAGCATTCTGGGGATTGAAGGCGGCAAGCCCGAAGAGAGCGCTGTTGCCCTGGTGCGCGGGCGCGTGGATGGGCGCTCCATTCCCCTGGTCCGTATTCACTCCCAATGCCTTACGGGCGATGTGCTGGGGTCGCAGCGATGCGATTGCCGGGCGCAATTGGAGCTGTCTCTGCGAAAAATCGCCGCCGCTCCCGCAGGCGTATTGCTCTACCTTCCTCAGGAAGGCCGCGGCATCGGACTCATGAATAAGCTCCGCGCCTATGAGCTTCAGGATGGCGGCATGGATACCGTGGAAGCGAATCAGCATCTGGGATTCGCCGCCGATTCGCGGGACTATGGTTTCTCGGCCGAAGCGCTTCGCGTCCTCGGTGTGCGGCGCGTCCGCTTGCTTTCGAACAATCCGGATAAAGTTCGGCAGCTCGAGTCGCACGGCATAAAAGTAGTGCAGCGGGTGGCCTGCCAACCTCGCGGCACGGATGCCGCGCGAAGTTATCTGCTCACGAAGTCCGTAAAACTGGGGCACGTGCTCGCCGGCTTCTAAAGCCATTTGGGTGGCCGATGTGAAGGACGAACGGGCTTAGCCGCCGCCTACGAGATGCACGATCTCGAAACGATCGCCTCCGGATACCGGCGTCTCTTCCCATTGCGCACGTCGAATGATCTCCGAATTGTGTTCGATCGCCAGCCGATTGGCGGTCAGACCCAAATGGGCGACGAGTTGCGCTACGTTTAGTCCTTTGGGCACGTCCCGCACGTCGCCGTTGACGTGTATGGTCACGATGTCGAGCATCATCGATTGGCTTTCTTCGGTTTCAGTTGGTAGCGCAGCTCTTCCCGCACTTCGGCTACGCGCGCGCGAATGACCAATGCAGCCGAGGCTGGCTCCGCGAGAGTTGGAAAGGCAAACTGAAAGGAAGTGCGGCCCGCGGCATCGGTGTGCGCAAGGTGGATCTCCGGAGCGCCTGCTCCGTCCTCTATAAAGGCTTCCACCTGGGCCTCTGTCACCGGCTTGTCGCCCACCTTTGAAGAGACTGAAATATCCAGCGAGACCTGCCCCGCCTTGAGCCAGGATCCCGCGTTCAGGAGCTTCACCGCGATGCCGCCCGCAGGGGCTGGCACCGCTTTCTCCAGCGTGAGAACCCCTTCGCGCAGCGCCTCCAGGATCTCCCTGTGCTGCTTTTCGACGCGGGCGCGGAGAATGGCCTGATCCGCGACGCCGCTTAGGGCCAAATCCTCATAGCTTGCCCTGTGCCGGTAGACCACCCTGCCCTTGATCAGCACCAGGGTGTCAATAAAGGGATGAGAGGCGCCGCGGTCTTCCGTCTGCACGTCGTAAACCGCGTCCCCAATTTGCGCCTTCGAATTGAAACCAAAACTCATGGCTTTGCGGAAAATTTGCGCTTACAACGCACTCGATTGACCCATTGTCGAAGCGCCGCTATTATAGCGTGTGCGCTCATGTCCGGGAATCTGGCCCAAGCCTACGCTCCGTTACTAATCCATCTCCTGGTAGCAATGGGGCTTGCCGGGCTCATCCTCATACTTTCGAGTTTAGTTGGCCGCCATCGCCCGAGCCGCGTAAAGATGCAGCCTTATGAGTGCGGCATCACGCCCGTGGGCGACGCCCGGGAGCCTTTTTCCGTCAAGTTTTACCTCGTAGCCATGATTTTTATACTCTTTGACGTGGAGGCTGTCTTCCTTTATCCGTGGGCCTACGTCTATCGAGAGCTGCGCTGGTTCGGCTTTACGGAGATGCTGCTGTACATCCTGATCCTCCTGGCGGGCTACGTTTACCTTTGGAAGAAGGGGGCGCTCGATTGGAACCACCCGGCGGCGCCGCGGGAGCCCAAAGCGTGACCGATATGCCGGAAACGGACCAAAATCCGATTGTCCAGAGGCTGCGCGCCTGGGACGAAAGCGCGGTGGCCGAGAGCTCGGAATTCCGCGGCGAACTGACGATTGTGCTGGCCCCGGATCGCCTGGAGCGCGTGGCCGAATACCTGCGCGCCGAGCCCGGATTGCAATTCGATTTCCTGTCCGATATCTCTGCAGTGGATCGCTTCCCAAGCGAGCCTCGCTTTGAAGTGAACTATCACCTGCTGTCCATTGCCTTGCGCCAAACGGTCCGCTTGCGTGTGTGGGTTTCCGGCAAGGATCCCGTCGTCACCAGCCTCGTACCCGCCTGGCCCACCGCGAACTGGCACGAGCGCGAGATCTTTGATCTTTTTGGAATTCGCTTCGCGGGACATCCGGAGCTGCACCGAATCCTGATGCCTGACGATTGGGAGGGCCACCCGCTGCGCAAGGATTATCCGGTCGAAGGATTTCGCTCATGACCACGACGGTCGAGACGGCCACTGGCGCGGCACGCACCATGGTCCTCAATATGGGGCCGCAGCACCCCTCGACCCACGGGGTTCTGCGCGTCGTGCTGGAGCTCGATGGCGAAACCGTGGTCAAAGCCCGCTCGGAGATCGGCTACCTTCATACCGGCATCGAGAAGAGCTGCGAAGCGCTTACCTATTCCCAGGCGATCACGCTCACCGATCGTATCGACTATCTGGCGCCGCTTTCCAATAATCTCGGTTATTGCCTGGCCGTGGAGAAGCTCCTGGGCCTCGAAGTACCGAAAAGAGCCCAATACATCCGTGTTCTTCTCACGGAGCTGACGCGCCTCAACTCGCATCTGGTGTGGCTGGGGACGCATGCCATGGATTTGGGTGCGACCTCGGTGATGCTGTACTGCTTCCGCGAGCGGGAAGAGATCTTGAAGATCTTCGAGATGGTCTCCGGCCAGAGAATGATGACCAGCTATTTCCGCATTGGCGGGCTGGCCCTGGAGCCGCCGCCCGGCTGGCTGGAGCGGGTTCGGCGCTTCGTCGACATTCTTCCATCGCGTCTCGCGGAATATGAGAATTTGCTCACTCGCAACCGCATCTGGCTGATGCGCACCGTGGGAATAGGCTTTCTTGACGCGCAAGACGCCATCGCGCTGGGCGTCTCGGGCCCCGCTTTGCGAGCAGCCGGCGTGGCCTACGATGTGCGCAAGTTCTTCCCCTATTCCAGCTACGAGGAGTTTGAGTTCGAGGTTCCGACGCGCCCCGACTCCGATTGCTACGCCCGTTATCTCGTGCGCGTGGCCGAAATGCGCGAGAGCATTAAAATTATCCGCCAGGCCATGGGCAAGATCCCGCCCGACGGTCCGATAAGGACCGATGCGCCGGGCATTATTCCGCCTCAACGCGAGCAGATGAAAACGGAGATGGAGGCTTTGATTTTTCACTTCAAGATTTTCACCGAAGGGTTTGCGCCGCCGCCTGGCGAGGTCTACCAGCGCGTGGAATCTCCTCGCGGAGAGGTCGGTTACTTCGTGGTGAGCGATGGCTCCGCGAAACCTTACCGAGTCAAGGTGCGCTCACCCTCGTTTGTGAATCTGCAGGCCTTGCCCAAACTTGCCGAAGGCCGCCTGGTTGCGGACCTGATCGCCTGTATCGGAACGATTGACATCGTTCTGGGAGAAGTGGACCGCTGATGGAGCTGCCGCTCGTATTGGAGCAAAAGTTTCAAACGCTCCTCCAACGCTATCCGATCAAGCGGTCGGCGCTCGTGCCCATGGCTCTCTACGCCCAGGATGTGTTTGGCTACGTGAACGACGACTTGATCGCGGAGATCGCGCGACGCATCGATTTGAGCCCGCTGCACGTCAACGAAACACTGGCCTACTACTCCATGATCCGGCGCAAGCCGGCGGGCAAACACCACGTCCAGGTATGTACCAACGTCTCCTGCATGCTCCGCGGCGGCAATCAGATTTATGACTTCGTGCGGAAGAAGCTGGAGATCAGCCATAAGGAAGTCACCGCCGACGGCATGTTTTCCCTGGAAGAGGTGGAGTGCATCGGGGCATGCACGGGCGCGCCGGCCATGCAGATCAATTACGACTTTTACGAGAATCTCACGCAGCGCAGCACCGATCAGCTGTTGGACGCGCTGGACAAGGGCTCTCGCCCCGCAAGGACGCAGCCGACGTCCGGCGCTGTCCACGAACGGCATCCCGCTGAGGTGCCGGTGATCAGCCGCCTCTTTGGCGTTCCTGATTCTCACAAGCTCGATGTTTACTTGCAGCATGATGGCTACAAAGGCCTGGAGCGCGCCCTCAAGGAGCTGACGCCCGATCAGGTCGTCGAAGAGGTGAAAAAATCCAATTTGCGCGGCCGCGGCGGCGCCGGTTTTCCCACCGGCATGAAGTGGAGCTTCGTCCCCAAGGATCCCGGCAAGACGAAATACATTCTCTGTAACGCCGATGAGAGCGAACCCGGCACTTGCAAGGATCGGCCGCTCATGGAAATGGCGCCGCACCAACTCATCGAGGGCGTCGTCATCGCCGGCCGCGCCGTCGAAGCTCATCGAGGTTATATCTACATTCGCGGGGAATATCGCTACGTCCTGGAAATCGTCGATGCCGCGATAGAAGAGGCCTACGCCCGCGGCTATCTCGGAAAAAATATTCTGGGCAGCGGCTTTGATTTCGATTTGACGACGCATACCGGGGCGGGCGCTTACGAGTGCGGCGAGGAGTCCGCGTTGATGGAATCGCTCGAGGGTAAGCGCGGCTATCCCCGCATTCGCCCACCCTTCCCCGCCGTGGTGGGCCTTTATGGCGCGCCTACAGTGATCAACAACGTCGAGACGCTTTCGGCCGTTCCTTCTATTCTGCACCGCGGGGCCGAATGGTATTCCAGCCTGGGCTCTGCTAAAAACGGCGGCACGCGACTATTTTGCATCTCCGGACACGTGAACCGTCCGGGCATCTATGAGCTGCCCATGGGATTTAACCTCAAACGCATGCTCGAAGAGGTCGCCGGAGGAATTTCCCGCGGCAGGAAACTGAAAGCCGTCATCCCCGGCGGGAGTTCCTGCCCTCTTCTCAAAGCCGAAGAGATCGACCTGCCGATGGATTTCGATTCGCTGGCCAAGGCCGGCTCCATGCTCGGCTCGGGGGGCGTGGTGGTGATCGACGAGGGAACCTGCATGGTGGACCTCGCGCGTCGCATCATGCATTTCTATGCTCATGAGTCTTGCGGGTGGTGCATCCCTTGCCGTGAAGGCACCGCCTGGCTGCGCAAGATGTTGGACCGTTTCCATTCCGGAGGCGGTCGCCGGGAGGACATCGCCCTGATTGGTGAATTGTCAAAGAATATGCTGGGCAGGACCTTTTGCCCGCTCGGCGACGCGGCCGCCTTGCCCACGATCAGCATCGTCAAGAAATGGCCTCATGAATTTGAAGCACACCTCGCGGGCAACTGTCCGTATCAGCCGGCCGAAGCGCTGACCGCGGTATTCGGGTAGCCGCAAAACCATGGCAGAGAACGCAGAAATACAGTTCAAGCTCGACGACCGCGAACTGACGGTCGCCCCCGGAACCCTGGTCATCGAGGCTGCCCGGCGTGAGGGCATCGAGGTCCCTTCGTTCTGCTATTACCAGGGGCTTACCTTGCAAGCGGCCTGCCGGATGTGTCTCGTGGAGGTGGAAAAAGCTCCCAAGCTGCAAACGGCCTGCACTCTGGTAGCAGTGAATGGCATGGTGGTGCGCACGAATACTCCGCAAGTGCATGAGGCCCGCAAGTCCATGCTCGAGTTTCTGCTGACCAATCATCCGCTGGATTGCCCGGTCTGCGACAAGGGCGGTGAATGCGAACTGCAGGACATGGTCTTCCGCTACGGCGCGGATCGCAGCCGCTTTGTGGAAGAAAAGCTGCACGTCCCCGAGGTCAAATGGTCGAACCTCGTTTACTACGACGCGCCGCGATGCATTCTTTGTTTTCGCTGCGTGCGCGTGTGCGACGAAGGCATGGACGTCAAGGCTTTGGGAGTCGGCCAGCGCGGCGCCAATTCGGTGATCATTCCCAACGGCAACGACCAGCTCGACTGCGTGGAGTGCGGCATGTGCATCGATATCTGCCCGGTCGGAGCGCTGACCAGCGGCACTTATCGCTATCAGACGCGCCCCTGGGAGATGCAATATGTCTCCACCGTCTGTGCGCACTGTTCCAATGGATGCAAAACGACCTTGAGCGTGCGCAACCACGAGATTCTGCGCGCCAACAATCGCGACCTCTCCGGTTTCAATGGCGACTTTCTCTGCGCCAAGGGCCGGTTTGCGTTTGACTTTACCCGCCATCCCGACCGGTTGAAGCAGCCTTTGATCCGCCGCAACAATAAACTTGAACCGGCAAGCTGGGAGGAGGCGCTGGACGAGGCAACTTCCCGCCTGGCGGCCATACACAAGCAGCATGGCCCGGATGCCATCGGCTTTTATGGCTCGAACCGCACCACCAATGAAGAGAACTACCTCCTCGGACGCATCGCACGCGCGTCGGTAGGCACGAACAACGTCGATCATCATCGCACCGCGGATTACACCGGGCTGGTGGCACTCGCCGCCGGCCTCGTCAACGCCGGTTCCGGCAATGGCGCATCGGCTGGAATCTTTGCCACCATGGGCGATCTCTCCTCCGCACCGGCAACGCTGCTGATCGCGAACGACGCGAACGAGCAAAACCCTCTGGTCGCCTGGCAGATTCGCGCCGCGATCCGGCATCACCGTTCGCGCCTGTACATTCTCGATTCTCAGGAGCAGAAGCTTCATCGCAAGGCCCAGGACTTCTTGTTGGTTTCCGCGGGACAAGAATCCGCTGCGATCGCCAGGCTCTGCGCGAGTGCTCCGGAAAATTCGTCCGAGTCGGACGCTGACCGGCGGCTTCACGCCTTCCGCGACGCGCTCGCGCAGGAAAGCGATCTCATCGTTCTCTTTGGCTCGATCATTCAGGGCGCGGCGCTCCATCGACTGGGCGAACTCGCGACCGAGCGCGCCGCTCAGGGCAAGCGCACGCGATTCATGGCGCTTGGCGATTACGCGAATTCGCGCGGCGCCGCCGATATGGGACTCCTGCCGGACTTCCTGCCGGGATATCTCCCCGTCGCCGATGCCGCGGCACGCGAAACTTTCGGTAGACTCTGGGGCGCTGCGCTGCCTGAGAGGAAGGGGCTCGATTCGCGCGGCATGTTCGATGCTGCCATTGCCGGGAAGCTGAAGGCGCTCTACGTGGTGGGCGCGAATCCGGCAAAGAAGACGAACCTGGTCGGGTCCGAGCGTTTTGGCAAGCTCGATCTGCTGATCGTCCAGGATTTATATCTTTCCCAAACGGCGCGGCTGGCGGATATTGTCTTGCCGGTGCTTTCCGGCTTCGAAAAAGATGGCACCATGACGAATACCGCCGGCGAAGTGCAACTCATGCACAAGGGCGGAGATTTTATGGGCGCGCGCTCGGATTTTGACGTCCTGCGCATTCTTTCTTATCAGCTGGCCCAGAAGGGACTGGGGCAGCCGATCCCCCTGCGTACGCCCGACGTTGCCTTCGATGAAATCTCGCGCCAGGTTCCCGGATATGCCGTTTCCTGGGCAAGCCTGCTTACCGGCGGCGCCGAGCCGACTCAACCGAAGCCGGCCGCGAACGGCAATCGGCCCCCTGAAGCCGCAGCAGGCGTGATCTCCTCCAATCACGATTCCCTCTTCACCAGCGGCAGCTTAACCCCATATTGCCGGATGATTCGCTCACTGCGTGAGGCGGGTGCAACATCGTGACGGAAACCATTGCCCAGCCTTCATTCCTGCTCGTGTCGTTGGTGAAGGTCGTGGTTTTACTTTTTCTGGTCCTTACCGCTGTCGCTTACCTGGTTTGGTTCGAACGCAAAGTGGCCGCGCACCTTCAGGGCCGCTGGGGACCCTACCGCACCGGTCCTCACGGCTTGTTGCAGCCGCTGGCCGACGGCCTGAAGTTTCTCTTGAAGGAAGACGTGACCCCGTCCGGCGCGGACCGCTTCCTTTTTGTTGTCGCTCCATTTCTGACCATGACGCTGGCGATCTCCTCGATCGCTTTGATTCCGTTTGGCCCCGCGTCCATCCACATTTTTGGGGAGGTCACGCCGCTCGTGGTGGCCAATGTGAACGTCGGCCTGCTGATCCTTTTCGCGATAACCTCTGTCGGCGTCTACGGTGTCGCTTTGTCCGGCTGGTCGTCGAACAGCAAATATTCGCTTCTTGGGGCGCTGCGCAGTTCGGCTCAAATGATCAGTTACGAAATATCGCTGACGCTCTCGATCGTCGGCGTCCTGCTGCTGGCCGGCACGTTCAATCTAAGCGAGCTGATCACCCGGCAGAGCGGGCACACCTGGGGTATCGTGCCCAAATGGAACCTGCTCAGTCCCACGCTGCCTCAGATCCTGGGCTTTTTTTGCTATTTCGTTTCGGCCGTGGCGGAGACCAACCGCGCGCCCTTCGACCTGGCGGAAGCGGAATCGGAACTGGTGGCCGGCTACCATACCGAATATTCCAGTTTTAAATTCGCCATGTTCTACCTGGCTGAATATGCCAGCATGATCACGGTTGCGTGCCTCTCGACGATTCTTTTCCTCGGCGGCTGGCTTTCTCCGTTTCCGCAGACGCCGGGCCTGGATTGGACGCGCTATCTGCCCTCTGCCCTGCTGGCCATCGCCGGGCTGGCTTTGATCATCCATGGCGTCCGGTATCTCACCCTATTCGGTAAGTTCGTACTGCCGTTGCTGGGAATCGCTCTCTGTGCGCTCGCATTCCTGTGTTCCCGTCCCAACGTTATCTTTTACATTCAAGGCCCATTCTGGTTTTTGGCCAAAGTATTCATCGTGCTGTTTGTCTATGTCTGGGTTCGCTGGACGCTGCCACGCTTTCGTTATGATCAACTGATGCGCTTCGGATGGAAGTTCCTTTTCCCCCTGGCGCTCTTCAATGTCGTGCTGACGAGCCTTGCAGTGGTGATGCACAAATGACGCCTCAACTGGCGATCTTCCTGCTCCTCGCGGCGGTGGCCATCGCCGGCGCCGTGAATGTAATCCTGCAGCGCCATCCGATTCACAGCGCCATCTCCTTGATCGTGGTCATGGTCGCCCTCGCGGGGCTTTTTTTGACGCTCGAATCGGAATTCATTGCGGCGATCCAGATCATTGTCTATGCGGGGGCCATCATGGTCCTCTTTGTGTTCGTCATCATGCTGCTCAACGCCGGAGCCGAAGAGCCCACGAATATGAGCCGCATGGCGCGTTATGCCGGAGTGCCCCTGGCCATTTTTTTACTGGTCGAGCTGGGCTATCAGATTGGCGCCGCAACGCTATCGTGGACGCAGCAGCCCTCCGCGGAGGGCGTCACTCGCGGCATATCCATGCTTTTGTTTCAGGATTTCGTATTTCCGTTTGAACTGACGTCCGTTTTGATCCTGATCGCCATTCTTGGCGCGCTGGTGCTGGCCCAGCGGGAGGACGGCGCGCCCAGCAAGAGTGGGCAAGGCGAAATTACCTGAACCATCGCCTGAATCGGCAAGAGACCAAAGGAGACAAGCTTGGTACCCATTTCCTACTACCTCGCTCTGAGCGCTATCCTGTTCGGTCTCGGGGTCATCGGATTTGTGTTCAAACGCAACATCATCACCATTTTTATGTCCATCGAACTGATGCTCAACGCCGTCAACCTGGCTTTCATCGCCTTTGGCCGGGCTCTGGGGCAATTGCAGGGGCAGGTATTCGTGTTCTTTGTGATCGTGGTGGCCGCCGCGGAAGCAGCCGTAGGCCTGGCCATCATCATCGTAATCGCGCGGAACCGGCAATCGCTCAACGTCGAACGCATCAATCTGCTGAAACTTTAGCGCCGGAATGCTGATACTCGATCGCCTTTGGATCATTCCCTTGCTGCCCCTGCTAGGTGCGGCCGTCAACGGGCTTTTTGCGGCCCGCTGGCCGCGCAGGGCCATCAATGCGGTCGCCCTCGGCAGCACGGGCCTCTCCTTTGCCGCGACCCTCGAGATGGTTCGCGAATTCGCGAATCTCAACCCGTCGCAGGTTCCCTGGGCGCACTCTTACTTCACCTGGATCGAGGCGGGCAGTTTTCACGCCGATTTCGCGCTGCAGGTCGATCAGATCACCGTCATCATGCTGTTGGTCGTTACCGGCGTTGGTTGGCTCATCCATCTCTATTCGACCGGGTACATGGCGGAAGATGCCGGCTATCGCCGTTTTTTCTCCTACCTCAATCTCTTCATGTTTTTCATGCTGGTGCTGGTGCTGGCGTCGAACTATCCGCTGCTCTTTGTCGGGTGGGAAGGCGTGGGCCTGTGCAGCTATCTACTGGTCGGATTCTGGTTCGTAAGAAAGACGGCCACCGATGCGGGCAATAAGGCCTTCTGGGTAAACCGCATCGGCGATTTTGGCTTTCTGCTCGGCATGTTCCTGCTCTTCCGCCAATTTGGCACGCTCGATTTCGCTCCGATCTTCCGCGATTCGGCGGCGCTGCCGGTCGACACCGCCGGCAATGGTGTCCTCACCGCCATTGCCTTGCTCCTACTGGCCGGCGCCACCGGAAAATCGGCCCAGATCCCGTTGTACGTCTGGCTGCCCGATGCCATGGAAGGCCCCACGCCGGTCAGCGCCTTGATTCATGCCGCGACCATGGTTGCCGCCGGCGTTTACATGGTGGCGCGCTCGCACGTCCTGTTTCTTCACGCGCCAGTGGCCATGTTCGCAGTCGCCGTCATCGGTTGCGCCACCGCCCTTTTCGCCGCGACCATCGCCCTCGTCCAGACCGACATCAAGAAAGTTCTCGCCTACTCCACCATCAGCCAGCTCGGTTACATGTTTATGGCCTGCGGCGTGGGCGCTTTTGGCGCGGGCATCTTTCACCTGATGACCCACGCCTTCTTCAAAGCCCTGCTCTTCCTCGGCGCGGGCAGCGTGATTCACGCCATGAATGGCGAACAAGAGATGCCCCGGATGGGCGGCCTGCGCAAAAGCGTGCCGTGGACCTTCGTCACCATGCTTGTAGCCACGCTGGCCATCGCGGGCATGCCTGGCTTTTCCGGCTTCTTCAGCAAGGACGAGATTCTTCTGGCGGCACGCAGCGGACCTTATGCCAATCCCGTCATCTATGCCCTGGGCGTGCTCACCGCCGGGCTCACGGCGTTTTACATGTTCCGGCTTCTCTTTTTGACCTTTTTCGGCGCCCCGCGTTTTGACGCGAAGAAAACGCACGTGCACGAGTCGCCCGCCGTCATGCTGGTGCCGCTCGCAATCCTCGCCGTGCTCGCCCTGGCAGGTGGCTGGTGGGCGGCTCCGCATCTTATGGGCGGCCTTAATCACTTCGACAATTTTGTCGCTCCGGTATTCGCCGGCGGTGAAGCTGCGAACACGAGCGAACCCTCCGCAGCCGGCGGGGAGTTGATTGCCGCTCTGCTTGGCGCTCCCGTGATCGCAGCCGCCCTCGGGTTCCTGCTTGCCTGGTGGTTTTACATCTACAGGCCGGAAACTCCCGCGAAGCTCGCGGCAGCGATGCGAGCGCCTTACCGCCTGCTGCTGGGTAAGTATTTCGTGGACGAACTCTACGCCTCCGTAATCGTGCGCCCGCTGCTGCGAATATCCGATTTTTTCTGGCACTCCGTGGACGAAGAAACGATTGATGGCCTGGTAAACGGCGTGGCGGATGGCGCCGGCGAAACGGGCGATCGTCTCCGGCATCTCAATTCCGGCAACACGCGAACCTACGCCGCGTGGGTGGTCGTGGGCGCCGTACTGCTCACCACCCTGCTCGCCTGGATGGCGCGTTAACATGCCGGCGTCCTATCTCCTTACCGTGCTCACGTTCCTCCCGCTCGCGGGAACCGCGGCCCTGTTGATGTTGCGCGCCGACGACCACTTGTGGATCCGCCGCATCGCCCTGGCGATCTCCCTGGTCGAGTTTGTGCTTTCGCTTTTGCTGCTTCGCGGTTTCGCTCCGGGTGCGACGGAATACCAGTTTGCCGAACTTCGCGACTGGATCCCGTCGCCGCCGATCCATTATCACCTCGGCGTGGACGGCATCAGCTTGTTCCTGGTGCTGCTGACGACTTTCCTTACGCCCATTGCGATTCTCGCATCCTGGAAGTCGATCGAGACCCGCGTGGCCGGCTTCTTCATCAGCTTGCTGGTGCTCGAAACCGGTGTGATCGGGGTCTTCGTCTCGCTGGATCTCTTTCTGTTTTTCCTTTTCTGGGAAGCGATGTTGATTCCCATGTACTTCCTGATCGGGATCTGGGGACACGAGCGCCGCATCTATGCCGCCGTCAAATTTATGATTTACACCATGCTCGGTTCGATCCTGATGCTCGTAGCCATGATCTGGCTTTACGAGCTGAGCGGAACTTTCGACTTGCCGCAGATCCAGGCCATGCTCGTCAATGGACAGCTGACTCTGCCGCTGAGAACCGAACTGCTGCTCTTCGCCGCTTTTTTCCTGGCATTCGCCATCAAGGTGCCGCTCTTCCCGCTGCACACCTGGCTGCCCGATGCGCACACCGAAGCGCCCACGGCGGCATCGGTGCTTCTCGCCGGCGTGCTGCTGAAGATGGGCACCTACGGCATGTTGCGCTTCTGCTTGCCGCTATTCCCCGAGGCGGCCCACCGTTTCGCTCCGTACATCGCCGTTCTGGCGATCATTGGCATTATCTATGGCGCTCTGGTGGCCATGGTGCAGACCGACCTCAAGCGCCTGGTGGCCTACTCTTCCGTGGCCCACCTTGGCTTCGTGGTGCTCGGCCTGTTTGCCTTCGACCCCACGGCGATTCAGGGCGCTCTTTATCAAATGCTGAACCACGGCGTTTCGACAGGAGCTCTCTTCGTCCTCGTGGGCATGCTCTATGACCGCCGGCATACACACCTGATCCGCGAATACGGAGGCCTGGCAACTCCCATGCCGGTCATTGCCGGTTTCTTCCTGTTCGTATCGCTCTCTTCGGCCGGCCTGCCCATGCTCAATGGATTTGTCGGCGAGTTCCTCATCTTGTTGGGCACGTTTCTTCACCACGCAAACTGGGCCTCGTGGGCGGCGACGGGCGTTATTCTTTCGGCTGTGTACTTACTTTGGGCCTACCAGCGCGTTTTCTTCGGCGGCGTGACGCAGGAGAAAAATCGCTCGCTGCCGGATGCCGATCCGCTCGAGCGCGGGATTCTGGTGACCATGGCTGTCGTCATTCTCTGGATGGGAATCGGCTCGGCGGCGTTCACGCGCCGCACCGAAGTCTCCGCGCGCAATGTCCTGGTGCTGATGCAGCGGCCCCAGGCCTACAACGCCGGCGGGCCGGGCGCGCAGGCGCAGCCTCCGGTTGCAGGCGGCATCCGCTGATGTTTCCACCGCGCGAAGACCTATTGCGCCTCATGCCCGAGCTGATTCTCTGCCTTTCGGGGATTCTGTTGATGCTGATCGAGCCGTTTCTCGCTCACGCTCGCAGAGCCGTGCTCGTCACCGTGGCTGCGCTGGGCAGCGGCCTGGCGCTGATCTCCACGATCTTCCCGGCCATGCTTCCGGGAACCGCATTCTCCGGACTGCTGCGGATCGATGGCTTCAGCGTTTTCGTCCACGTGGTGGTTGAGGTTGTGGCGTTCCTGGTGGTGATCGGCTCGGCCGATTATCTGGATCGTGAGAACATCCAGCACGGCGAATACTATGCCCTGATTCTTTTCGCCACCGCCGGAATGGGCGTCATGGCCAGCGCCGCCGAGCTGATGACCGCCTTCGTGGGCCTCGAAACCAGCTCCATATCGACGTACATCCTGGCCAGCTATCGCCGGGACTCTCCTCGTTCCAACGAGTCGGCCATGAAATATTTCCTGCTAGGCTCCTTTGCCACCGCCTTTTTTCTGTATGGCATCGCGCTCGTGTATGGCGCCACCGGCACCACGCAGCTCGCACACATGACCCTGACGAGCATGCCCGGAGCGGAACGCCTGCTCGATCTGGGGCTGGCGCTGATGCTCGTCGGCTTGGCCTTCAAGATCGCCGTGGCCCCGTTTCAGTTGTGGACCCCGGACGTCTACGAAGGCGCGCCCGCCCCGGTCACCGCCCTTATGGCCTCGGGACCGAAGGCGGCGGCTTTCGCGCTGCTGCTGCGCATCCTCGCGACCGTGGCCTCGGCAGGCAGCTTCTGGTTCTGGGCGTTGTGGATTTCCGCTGCTCTGACCATGTTCCTGGGCAATCTGGCGGCGCTGGCGCAGTCCAACGTCAAGAGGATGCTGGCGTATAGCTCGATCTCGCATGCCGGTTACATCCTGGTGGCGCTGGCCGCGGCGGCGGCCTCGGACCAGGTGGAGCTCGCCGTGGCCGCCGTGCTCTACTATCTTGCCGTCTATGCGCTGATGAAGCTGGGCGCGTTCATTCTGGTCTCCCAGCTCGGCGGCGAATCGGAACGCCACATGGATATCGACGATTTCCGCGGGCTGGCCACGCGCCAGCCGGTCGCCGCCGCATGTTTTGCGCTATTTCTGCTCTCGCTGCTAGGCCTCCCGATTACGGCGGGGTTTCTCGGCAAGTTCTATATCTTTAATGCGGCGCTCGCTTCCCGCTTGGTCTGGCTGGCCATCATGGTGGCCATCAATACCGTCATCGCCGCGTTTTATTACTTGCGCGTCATCGTGGTGATGTATATGCGCGAGCCCAATCAAACCTGGGCGCCCGCTCCCATGCCCTGGGCCGTGACGTTTGTCCTCGTGGTTGCCGCCGCCGGCACTTTTTACCTGGGTCTCTTCCCCGGCCGCATCATGGCCCTGGCCACGCAGGCCGCCCTCTCTCTCCCGGGCCGCTAGTTTCCGACGCGCTGCAGACTACCTTGACGCATCCGGAATATCGACTACGGAACACGTTCCCGGCTTTGCCGAATTTACTGCGGCAACGATCTCCTTCATTCTTGGCTCGATCATCGCCCAGCGGTTCTTTGTGAGGATCACGATCGCCAGCTTGCGTCCCTGCATATTCTGCTGATGTGGAAGACTTGTGTCGGTCGTGAGTAGCACTTCAAAACCGGCCTGCTCGGCAACACGTAAAAGCTCGCCATTTGTCAGTGTGCTCCAGCCTTCCGCGTTCGCGGTTCGCACGGAATGATTTTGCAGCGCCTCGCCGATCGCGACAGGCGTCCCTTGGTCGAAAAGAATTCGCATTACCGCGAGGGTGAGGGAATTTCGAGGCTCTGGGCGGTGAATTCCAGAACTGCTTTAACTTGCTCGCGCGTCAACCCGTCGTATAAGCCTACGACCTGATCGATCGTGAGGCCGTCTTCCAGGTTCTCGAAAACGGCCGCCACAGGAATGCGCGTCGCCCGGAATACCCAAGCTCCGCTAACTTTTCCGGGTACGCTTTCCACGGCCGGGCATTTTGACCAATCCAATCCCATTCGATTGCGCCTCACGGCCAATCATAGCGAAGAGTCTGCGGCGAGTACACCTGTGGGTTCGACAGCAGGTGGAAAATTCGAATCTGTCCGTCGCGCCACTTTCTTCGGGAGCTACAGACTGCTCAGTGCGGATGGGGCCGGCGCGGCTTGTTGACCCAGACTTCCCTTCCTCGCCTCATCCGGGTCCGCACAATGCGGTATTCCTCATCCCAGGGCGACTTCCTAGGATTACGAAAGCACTCCATCTGAAGCCAACTCGAAGGCGCTAAAGCCGATCTGTGGAAACCGTTATTCCGAGTGTTCTTGAGCCACTGCATCCTCTTTGCGCAGGACCAACGGAAAAAGGCCCGCGGAGCGCTGGTGCGTTCTGCGGGCCTTACAAACAACCGTTCGGAAAGTTATTTGACTTTGATGAAGATGATGGCAAAGGTGTACAGCGCCATCGATTCGATCAGTACGAGCGCGAGAATCAGCATGTTCTGAATCACGCCCGCCGCTCCCGGATTGCGCGCCATTCCTTCCGAAGCTGCCGCCGAGGCCTTGGCTTGAGCGTATCCGCAGAAGGCAGAGGCAATGGCCATCGCGAATCCCGAAGTGATGGCCACCCAGTTGGTTTGAGACGCAGTCTCTCCTGGAGCCTGCGCGAAGGCCACCGGCGCCACGAGACAAACAGCGAACAGGGCCAACAGGGCCGTAGTTAACTTTCTCATTGTGATCGTTTGCTCCTTGCGTTTATGAAATAGCCGCTCGGAGGTGGTTCCCGGCATCCTCTTGCAGACGGGCTCACGCGAGACGGCGGATAATACCGTTATTAGTGACCTTCCGAAACCGCGCCGGCGAGATAGATCACCGGCAAAATAGTGAACACGAACGCCTGCACGAAAGCCACGAAGATGTGCAGGATGATAAAAATCACCGGAGCCAGGAAAGGCACAGGCGCGAGCGCGTAGCCGGCAGCATTGGCCTTCCCAGCGAAAAGAAACAGGGCCAGCGTCAGCCCCAGAAAAATGCCATACAGCATCTCGCTCACCATCATATTCACCCAGAGGCGAACGGTGAGCGACAGCAGCCTCGCCAGATGGCTGACCGACTCCACAATCACCATGAGCGGCGACAAATAGACATTCGGACCCATGAAATGCTTCCCGTAATGCACCGGGCCGTGCTTGGCCAATCCCGACCAGTGGTAATAGAGAAACACCACGATTGCGCAACCCAGCGGAACGGAAACCTCGGCGGTGGGCGAAGCCAGGCCCGGAACCAGGCTGATCAGATTGGAGAAGAGAACGAAGAGTCCGATGCTGCCAATCATCGGCAAATATCGCATCGCTCCATGCCCGATATTGTTTTCGAGCATGTCGGCAACACCGAGAGACATGGGATTGCGCAACAGCATTTCCATCGCTTGCTGCGTGCCGCCGGGTCTCTCCACCGAAAGCCGCGCGCGCAACCACAAAAAAAACACCACGGCCAGGGCGAACACCAGCAACTCCATGGCGATGTGGTTCGGAATGGGATATTCAGGGTTGCTGGGCTGAATGTGCAGAGCGCCTAAAAGCGCCAGTGCCAGCTTCCCAAACAGCGCATTCACCAGCTTTGTGATGCCTAAAATGCTTTCTTCCATCGGCCTTCCGATTTCAGCGTCGATCCAGGCTCGCCCCGATCGTCACGATCGCCCGCTTACGTCCTGCCGAACTCCGCTCCACAGCAGCTCGTAAACCAGCGCTAATACCACCGCTGCCGAGGAGGCAAACAGCCCCGCAAAGACAGGAATCACGGGTACCCACGAACGCGTGAGAATAACATACACAGTTCCGAGCAGCAAAGCGAAGCGCCCAAAGAACTTAAAGTAGGCGCTCTTCGGCACGGCGACGCTCGCCGAACCTGCCTGTACCGTCGCCGCCCGGCCAAATGCCTGCACGCTGCCTTTGAGCCATCGAAAATTGAGCCATGAAAGCACGGCTCCGACCACCAACCCCGCGCTTCCCCGCCATCCCCAGCGCCATCCCGCCCAGAGGGCCCCCAAGGCGCCAAGAGCCAGCGTAAGCCATTCGATCCGGCGCAGCGTTGCGCTTCCAAAAGGTTCACTGCCCATCGTTTTTGCGCCTTCGAGTGAGCCGCCGGATCACTTCGTAAATCCCCGCGCCAAATCCGAAAAGGCCCAGCAGCAACGTAAACGTCGGCGAAGTGCCCAATCGTTTGTCCAGAAAATAGCCCAGCCCGGCGGCCAGCACCACCGAGCCGACCAGCACAAAGGGCAGGTCCATGACATCGCCAAGCTGGCGGACAAATCCGGCCGGCTCGCGCTGTGGTGATCGGGGAGGCTTCGAATCTTGGTTATTAGCGGCCAAAGAGCGCCGACGGCAAAGTCAAAGAATAGGTCGCCAGCCGAATAAATGGCTCGGGATATATGCCGGCGGCAACCGTGACAAAACACATCACCGCCAGCGCCACCGATTGCCCCGGCGTCACGATTGTCCGGACGTCGCTTGCGGGTTCGCGCAGCCACGCGTGCACCACGATGCGGAAGTAGTAGTAAAGCGCGGGAACGATATAGAGAGCGCCGAATAGAGCCAGATAGTAATGCCCGGTCTCGATCAGCGCGAGGAAGATGTAATACTTGCCCACGAATCCAGCCAGTGGCGGTATCCCCGCGAGTGACAGCATGAAGATCAGCAGCAGCACCGCCGCTGTCGGGCTGCGCCGGTAGAGGCCATTCAGATCGTCGAGCTCATCCCCGATCAGCCCCTGCCGCCGCAACACGATCACAATGGCGAACGCTCCGATGGTCATAAACGCATAGACGAACAGGTAGAAGGCGATGCCCTTCAGCCCCGTCGCGTTCCCATCCGGCCCGCTCATCGCGGCCACGAGGCCCAGCAGGATATACCCCACGTGCGAAATCGAGGAGTAAGCCAGCAGTCGCTTGACGTTGGTCTGGGTGATCGCCGCCAAATTTCCCAGCGTCAGCGAAGCAATCGCCACAGCCGCGATAATTCCGATCCAGTTCACGCGCACGGGCCAGAACGCGTACAGGAAGAGCCGCAACAGAAGAGCGAAGCTCGCCGTCTTCGAAGCCACGCTGACGTATGCCGTAATCGTGGTCGGCGCGCCCTCATACACGTCCGGCGCCCACTGGTGAAACGGCACCGCAGCCACCTTGAAGAAAAGTCCCGCCACGACGGTTACCACCGCCAGAATCACCAGCAGATCCGCGGGACCGCGCAGCTCTAGAGCCGTGCGTATGACGTCGATATTCGTGCGCGGCACCTGCAGCGGCATTCCCAGCGGGCCATTGATGTCCGCCATGGCGCCGATGCCATACAGCAGCGAGAAGCCGTACGCCAGCAGCCCCGAGCTGAACGCGCCCAGCAGCAGATATTTCACGGCCGCTTCGTTGGAGCGCCGCTGGCCGCGTAAAAAGCCCGTCAGGATGTAAAAACTGATGGCCATGGTCTCCAGGCCCAGAAACTGCACGATCAGGTCGTAGCCGGAGGCCATGAACATCATCCCCACGGTGGCAAACAGCAGCAGCGCGTAATACTCGCCGTGATGCTCGTTTTCCACCTGCAGGTAACGCACGGAAAGCAGAATCACCAGGGCCGTGGCGATCAGAAAGATCATCCCGAAAAACAAAAAGAACGGATCCACCACGATCGAGCTATTGAAGCCGCCCACGGCATCCGGCCCGAAAGAGCGCAGCCGGTAGAGCGAGATGCCGCTGAAGATCACGCCCAGCATGGCGAAGACGGCGTTCCCCGCTTTGTCCTTCACGCCCAGCATGAAGTCGAAGAGGAGAATCGCCAGGCCAAAAAGCGCGAGCTCCACCTCCGGCAGGATCAGGAAGAAGTCATGTCGAAATGCGGACGTATCCATGGGCGGTTAGCGCTTCTCCGCGGCGTTTGCCGTGACGCCGGCTGCCGGAGCGGCCAACAGGGCGATGGGCACGGAAGCGCCCGGCTTTTCGGCCTTGGCTTTCTTAACAACTGGCGCGGTCAGCACTGGAACCTCAACCTGCACGCCGGCGGCCGCCACGGGAACCTTTACGCCATAGCCCTGCGCCGTGGCGGAGTTGTAGAAATTCGGATTCACCTGCTCCACGATCTGCCGAACGGGTGCGTCCAGCACGCGGAACAGCGGCTTGGGATAAATCCCGATCCAGAAGGCCAGCAGCACCAGCGGAATCAGCGTGGCGAATTCACGCGCGTTCAAATCCGGCAGGTGCTCGTTTGCCGGATTGGTAACCGGCCCGAACATGACCCGCTGATAGAGCCACAAAAGATAAGCGGCGCCAAGCACGATGCCAATCACGGCCCATGCGGCCCAGCGCAGGTTCACCGAAAAGACGCCGCTGAGGATCGTGAACTCACCGATAAAGCCGTTGAGCAGCGGCAGGCCCAGCGAGCTGAGCGTGGCGATCATATAGATCGCGGCAAAATTAGGCATCGGCGTGGAGAGCCCGCCAAACTCCGAAATCAGCCGCGTGTGCCGCCGTTCGTACAGCACGCCGATAATCAAGAAGAGCGCGCCCGTGGAGATGCCGTGGTTGATCTGCTGGATGACGCTGCCGGAGAGACCCTGCGGATTCAGCGCAAAAATGCCCAGCGTGCAGAATCCCAGGTGGCTCACCGAACTGTAGGCGATCAGCTTCTTCATATCCTTTTGCATCATGCAGACGAGCGCGCCGTAAACGATGCCCACGATCGAAAGCACCATGAGGATGGTGACGATGTGCTGCCGCGCTACGGGGTCGGTCGGCAGCAGAGGCAGGGAGAATCGGATGAATCCGTACGTGCCCATCTTCAGCAGGACGCCTGCCAGGATCACCGACCCGGCCGTGGGAGCCTCGGTGTGCGCATCCGGAAGCCAGGTATGAAACGGAAACATGGGCACCTTGATGGCAAAGGCGAAGAAGAAGCCCCAGAAGAGAATCCGCTGCAGGTTGGTGGGCAGTTGCGGCACCACACCCAGCAGCGTGGGAATGTCGAACGTGTACGCGGCCCCGGCCCCGGCCGCTTCATGCGCGCGATAGTAAAGGGCCAGGATCGCCAGCAGCATCAACACCGATCCCGCCAGCGTGTAAAGGAAGAATTTGATGGCCGCATAGAGCCGCCGGTCGCTGCCCCACACGCCGATCAGAAAATACATGGGCACCAGCATCACTTCCCAGAACAGGTAGAACAAGAAGAAATCCAGGGACATGAAGACGCCCAGCATGCCCGTCTGCAGCAGCAGAAAGAGGATGTAATACTCTTTCGTCCGCGTCCGGATTGCGCTCCAGGAAGAAAGAATCGAGATGGCGCCCAGGATCGTGGTCAGCATCACCAGCAGGAAACTGATGCCGTCGATCCCCAGGGAGTAGTGCGCGCCGATGGATGGAATCCAGTCCGCATTTTCCCGGAATTGATAGCCCGGACTGCCGATCGGAAACCGCCAGATCAGCGGCAGCGACACCAGAAAACCCAGCAATCCAAATACGTTGCCAATCACGCGGTGCATGTTGTCGCGCTCGCGCGGCACCAGCAGCAGGAGAATCGCACCCAGCAGCGGCGTGAACAGGATCCAGCTCAGGATGTGGCTTTCGTTCACTTGCATTCTGTCCCTCGCCTCCTAGTCCTAGTGCAGCATGTTGTGCAGCGTTACGCCGGTCACCCGCAGGTAGTAACCCAAAAAGACCAGCACGCCCAAAACGATCAACAACGCGTAGTTTGAGACGCGGCCGCTCTGAATCATCCGCACCGGATAGCTGAAGATCCACACGATGCGCGCCGCCAGATTGACCAGGCCGTCGATAATCCACTTATCCCAAACCATGGAAACGCTGGAGCCTGCCCGCGTCACCCATCCGGCGCCGTTCACGCCCAGGCCGTCGATCACGCCGCGATCGAATGCGCCGAGCGTTGTGCCCAGATCCTTGGCCCGATTCACAAACATGGCGTCGTAGATCTGGTCCACGTAATATTTGTTGTAAAGCAGCCGGTGGAGCCCGCCCCACTTCTCCTCGAGCGCGGCCGGTATGGATGGCTTGCGCAAATAGAGATACCACGCGAGTCCGATGCCGATCAGCCCCACGAGCACCGAAACAATCATCAGCGCAATTTCCGTGCTCAATTGAGTCGCTTCGGGAGTTGCGGCCACAACCTCCGCATGCCGCGCGATTACCGGGTCCAGGAAATGCGCAAAGCGATCGCCGCCGCCCAGCGCCTCCGGCCAGCCAATCCATCCGCCCACGACGGAGAGAACCGCCAGGATCATCAGCGGCACGGTCATCGAGCTGGGCGATTCATGGATATGGTGCTCCACGTCGTGCGGCACCCGGGATTCGCCGAAAAACGTCAGGAACACCAGCCGGAACATGTAAAACGCGGTCATGCCCGCGGTCACGATTCCGACCCCCCAAAGCACCGGCCGCGCGTCAAAGGAAGCCGCCAGAATGGCGTCCTTGCTGACGAATCCGGCCAGCGGCGGAATCCCCGAAATGGCGATGGTCGCCACCAAAAACGTCCAGGTCGTGGTGGGAATCTTCTTTCTCAGCGCACCCATCTTGCGCATGTCCTGCTCGCCGGACAGTGCGTGGATCACGCTGCCCGAGCCAAGGAAGAGCAGGGCTTTGAAAAACGCATGCGTCATCAAGTGGAAAATTCCCGCCGTGAACGCGCCCACGCCCAGTGCCAGAAACATGTAACCCAGCTGGCTGACCGTCGAGTAAGCCAGCACGCGCTTGATATCGTTCTGCACGAGTCCCATGCTCGCCGCATAGATCGCGGTCACTGCCCCCACGGTGGCCACCGCGCCTAAGGCTACCGGCGCGAGTTGAAAGACGGCGTTCATCCGCGTGATCATGTAAATTCCGGCGGTGACCATGGTCGCCGCGTGAATCAGCGCGCTCACCGGCGTCGGCCCTTCCATCGCGTCCGGCAGCCACACGTAAAGCGGAATCTGCGCCGACTTCCCCGTCGCGCCCACGAAAAGCAGCAACGCGATCGCCGTCATGACTCCGCTGCCCACGGCAAACGCGCCCGCCTGGATGGCCGGGCCGACTTCCGTGAAACGCAGCGTGCCGATGGTGTTGAGCAACAGGAAGAGTCCCAGGACAAATCCCGCATCGCCGATGCGATTGACGATAAACGCCTTCTTGCCCGCGTCCGATGCCGACCTGCGCAGAAAATAAAAGCCGATCAGCAGGTAGCTGCACAGGCCCACGCCTTCCCAGCCCACGAAGAGCAACAGCAGGTTATTCGCCAGCACCAGGACCAGCATGGAAAACATGAATAGGTTCAGATAGCCGAAGAAGCGGTAATAGCCGCCTTCGTGAGCCATATAGCCGCTGGAGTAGACGTGGATCAGAAAGCCGACGCCGGTCACTACGCCGATCATCACCGCGGACAGCGGATCGAGCAGCATGCCCCACTGAGCGTTGAAGTTCACCAGGTGTCCGGAGAGCGTGTGCATCATGCCGGCCGGCACCCAGTCGAACAGCACGATCTCCACCACGCGCTGCGCCGGGTCCCGTGCGATCAGCTGCGCGATGGCTCCGAAGGCAAAGACCATCGCCAGGCCCACGCTGCCGACGCCCACCAGGTTGACGCCGGAACGAGGAAGCCGCCGGCCGAAGATCAGCAGGATCGCCGCTCCCGCCAGCGGGAAAAGCGGGATCAGCCAGATATTCGCCAGGAAAAATTCAGAGGGCATGCACCGCTCCCTGCAAAGCCGCCACAGGTGTTCCCGCGCTGCCTACCATTTCAGAATGTCCATTTCATCCGCCAGTACAGTCTCACGGTTGCGAAAGAACGCGATGATGATTCCTAGGCCCACGGCGGCCTCGGCGGCGGCATCGGTGATGATGAAGATGGCAAAGACCTGGCCTTCCACCGAGCCCACCAGGCGCGAGAAAGCCACCAGATTGATGTTCACCGCGTTCAGGATCAGCTCCACGGACATCAGAATGATGATCACGTTGCGCCGCGTCACGATGCCTACAACTCCTATCGCCAGCAGCGCCATGCTCAAAAACAGGTAATGCCCGATCGGCACCATCTCTCAGACTCTCTTCTTGGCCATGACCACCGCGCCTACCATGGCCACCAGCAGCAGGATCGAAGCGATTTCAAAAGGCAGCATATAGGTGTGAAACAGGTAATACGCCACGCGTTCGGTATTGGGCTCGAGCGACTGCGCCGGAGCGGGCGGCATGGCGTAGAGCGTCTTCCGGCTCACCGCCAGCGCCGCGGCCACCTGCGCCGTCAACACCGCCGATATGATCAAGGCCACAAGCCATTGCCGGTTGAACTGCACCTGGTGCAATGCCACATCCAGGTTCACCAGCATGATCACGAAGACAAACAGCACCATGATCCCGCCGGCATAGAGAATCACCTGCACGATAAATAAGAACTCCGCGTCCAGGCTCAGGAAGATTCCCGCCGTCGCCAGCAGCGCCGTAACCAGAAAAATCGCGCTCTGCACGGCATTGCGGCGCGTGACCACCAGGATCGACGAGGCGATCGCCAGCAGCGCAAAAAAATAGAAGATCGCCTGGTCAAGCATCAACCGGTGACTCCTCTTCCTCGCCGACTCGCGGATGTTCGTGCTTCTCCGCCACAGACAAAAGATAGGCCGCCACTCCCAGCGTGATCGCCACGCCCAGCAGCAAGGCCGGAGCCGCCGGCCAGTTGAATTGCCGATGCAGCGCCAGGCCTATACCGATGCCCATAACGTTCACCACGGAGAGCGGCACCAGGAATTGCCAGCCGAGCCGCATCAATTGGTCGAAGCGATAGCGCGGAAAGGTGAACCGCAGCCACATGAAAACGTAAATATAAGCCCCGATCTTGAAGAGAAACCAGAATGCGCCGTGTATTCCCGGCTTCGACGAAGCCAGGAAAGATCCTGTGGGCGCCGCCAGCGGCATAATTAGAATTCCCGCCACCACAATGCACAGCAGTCCCACCGCGGCCATGAACATCTTCTGCACCGCCACCGG